>Ga0098040_1000412_pt1 | contig 19654 bp, 24 predicted proteins | sample 7_EtaG_FD_75065 | JGI IMG/M metagenome (GOLD analysis project Ga0098040, IMG submission 75065) | Marine viral communities from the Subarctic Pacific Ocean - 7_ETSP_OMZ_AT15161 metaG | ecosystem: Environmental > Aquatic > Marine > Oceanic | place: Pacific Ocean | collected 2015-01-08
AGCTTGCCCCGTACACGACCAACCCAGGAGAGGTGCACACAGCGATGTCCCCGGAAGTTGGGGGTGTCGTGGGCTGGTTGCTAGAGGCAGTGGGCGCAGGCCAGAGCAGTGCCGTCGAGAAAAAGATCTGGGTACAACCCTGCTAAACGATAGAATATCGAAAACAACAATAGGATTTATTAATTATGTCTAGAACAACACTGAGAAGGCTCCCAATACAGAGAGTCAAGACAGTAAACATCCCAAGAGGATGTAAGAATTGCAGACCTACAACGACTCAGGTTAGCTCTCGAGAGAAGACCAGGAGAGTCGTTCAGCCAGAACAAGCAAAAGAGCCAGAAACAAATGTCGTACTCGAAGAAAAAGCCATCGAAGAAACCCCCAAAGAAAAAGCAAAAACCGAAAAGAAAGGTGAAGTGCTAGAAACCACAAAGCCTAACGCCCTAAAGGCGGAAGCAAAAACCACTGACCCTCAGAGAAGGGTCAGAAGAAGAAAGAACACCTCAGAGAGACCTGAAAAGACATGAAGGATCTGGACAAGTATCTATTCGACAATGGAGCACGAAGCAGAAAGCTGTGGGTTACGGTACTGGCAATCAGCATACTCGCCTCCCTTGGAGTTTTCTGGGCCATGTTTGGATGGACAATTGCACTATACGAGACAATAGCCTCTAGTGTTGTTACTCTAGCAATAGCATTCGTTGGAATAAATGCCACTAGAGCAGCTCTACCTGCTGCTGCCGCAATGCTAAATAAAGGAGACATAGGTAGGGAGGGGAATCGCCATGACTAACGCAGAGTTAGAATCAGCCTATAACACTCTTGCTGCAAGAGTAAAACAAATAGAGAGACAGCTATTGAACGTGGCAACAGTGCCTCAATTAAATGCTGTAGTCACCCTCCTTGAGGGGAGGGTTAAGGCATTGGAGACAAGCGTTGAGACCTTGGGGAATAGGGTCACAGCCTTAGAAGGTAGGATAGACAACTTAGTCTAATGTAGTCTCAAGGGGGAGGGTGCCGTCATGTATCAGACTCCAGACACGCTGGGCACGAGCTCTGCCTAGGGGCCGAAAAACCCCATAGGCGAGCCGAGAAAGGGGATGTCCAAAGAGGTCATGGACAGTCCAGTTTCGCCAAAGGCGAGAGAGAGGAGACACCATTCTATTCCTTCTCCTCTAGGGGAACGCCGAGACCTTCAAGATGGCGAGCAGTATCGTTCCAGTCGTCCATGCTCGCAGTTTGGCAGACATACTTGTCAAAACGAATGTCTGGAAACTCCTTAAGAGTATCGCGTAAGCGCCCGACACAAAAGAGATTCTCAAAGAGACGGCCAGTCTTCTTCTCTTCTACTTTACGGCCCTTCTTGATCTGCTCAGTGTTGACAAGAACAAAGCTCTTACCATCATAGACCTCCATCCCTCGAGGTCCTTCATTGGGCTTATAAAAGAACTCAACCATATAATAGTTGCCACCTTCTCGCTTTAAGCGAACAGCGACAGGCTTGGCTACAGTTACCTTTGCCTTGTCCTTGATGAAGAAGTAGTCGACCCCTTCCGTCTCCCCTTGAACAACTTCGACTCCCATATTGGGCCCCTGGATGGGGGTCTGTCTTTCTGTGGTCATCTAAAAACTCCTAAGTAGTAATTTGAACAAGTTGATCCGCCTCAAGGCGGGGATCTCCATTCCTTTTATAGCAATGATCACGATAGTCACAGTATCTCTGACAGAGAAAGTGACCAGGCCTGTCCTTCCCGGAGTGATACTTTTCATAAGCAGTCTTCGAGAGGGAGCCATTGGAGTAACGAGTCTCTACCTCGGAGGCACTATAGAACTTTTTAAAAGTTCTTTCAGGAACCACTCCGGAGGCAAACATCTCTTTCTGTGCTGCAAAACGATTCTTAATATCTTCAATCGAGAATCGAGTTTCAACATAATCGGGATAGCCTTTTGTGGAGATGAGAGCGTAATGCTCTCCTGGGCTCATAGAGGGACCGTGACGGCTCAGCAAGCTGCCAGTGAGGGCTTCCCTTGTAACGAGCATAATATCGTAGTGACGGCCGTCTATGGGCTTGTCTCGTGGAAGATAGATGAGCTTAAAGCCCTCGAGGGAGAACTCTGGATCTCTTTCCGGTGAAAAGAAGTCCGTATACACCATAGACTGCATCAGGTTGTTGTCTTTGGGCTTCGGCCTGAAAGCTGGCTGACCCCTCCAGGCACGCTGACGTCCAGTGATGGACATCGTAACGCCCATTCCATACACGGACTTAACCTCAACGCCGTAGTACCCGATAGAGGAATCCTTTTTTCGATATCGGCCAACAACGTCAAGCTCTCCAGAGAGATTAGTACGAGGATCGTACAGCTTTACGTTAGTGCTTTCAAAAATACCAGCCTTCATCATAGCTTTAACTACGGTTGACTCAACCGCATTTCCAAGCTCATGAATCATTGCGAGGTAGAAGTCCCTCGAGTTACTCTTTGATACTCTGTTGACTCTATACCAATCCGCACGACGACAACCGCCAATGACATCCCCTGTTGAGGAGTCTATGGCTGAAGCTGAAGATGGATAAAAGGTCGGGAGTCTAACTGCGGTGGGACGGCGAGGTCTAAGTAATTCGTTCTTAATTATCTCTAGTAAATCTACTGAGAGAAATTCACTCAAAATCCAATACCCTTGAGCCCCTTAGATTCTAGCTTATCTGCATAGCTTCTAAGGGCTCGCTTTAAGTCTTTATCACCTACAAGGGAGGGGGAGCTAAGAAGCATCGCCTCATGAAGTGGGAGGTCGCTCAGGGATTCAGAGTTCTGAATAAGTGATAAGTGCTCCTGGGCCTTTCTCTCAAGGACCAGTTCTATTATCGCTTTGACATCAGCTCCTGAGATTTCTCCTAGGTCAAAATTAATAGATGATAAGTTTTTTATGTCAAATAGTTTACGATCTGTGCGCTTTTCGAACAAGTCAAAGTGAACTCTAAATGCCTCTATTATATCACTTTTTGTAAGACTTTTATATTCGATCTGCAGGAAACGACCGGGACGTTTGATCGCAGGATCCACCGTATCCCAGTTGTTGGAAGTGACTACAAGAGTTAAGTCTTGAACACCCTCGAGGTCACCATCAAGCCATCTCAAGAAGAAGGAGGTCTTTTTGACATCGCTATTGTGAGTGTTGTTGTCAGAACGATTCTGAAAGAACACATCACCTTCATCGATCAATATAATAATATGACCATGGATCTTCGCTATCTCGGCAGCCTGATCCTTAAAGGCTGCGAGCCGCCGGATAGATTCATCATAAAGATGAGAAGCTATATCCTCGTACTTCAGCTCCATCAAGGGACAGTTGACTTCATTCGCAAGAGCTCTTATCGAGAGCGTCTTCCCGACACCAGGAGGGCCAGTAAGCGCAAGCGCCTTCGGCTTTTCCACTCCCCAGCGTTCAAATAAATCAGTGAATTGAATCTGATCGACAAGTTTGCGAAGAGTCCCGATCGCGTTGGGCTGGCCAACGACACAGTCCAAGGTTAAGTGAGACTCTACCTTGACCAGGGCAGCCGCTGCATCACTCTGTTCTAGGTCGAATTCCATTTAAGAAAAGCTTCTCCAGCTTGGAATGAATCGCTGTTAGATGCCTCTTTATTGTGTCCTTATCCCTACTTAGGGTCTGAGCAATTCGAGAGATAGGCATTGACTGCCCATAAAATAACAATAACAGATACCTCTCATAGCGAGAGAGGGATGCATATAGAGGTTGTGTAGGAAGTTTTACCCAACTGAGGGACATGTCGCTTATCTTTTTATCAAAATCGACATCGATAGAAAACACCTTCTCTATCCACTCGTGAGCTGAAACCTCCTCGTTCCCAATGTAAAAAGCAGTATCCTTGGTGTGAAATAGGGCATCTTTAATCACCCGATTATACCAATCCTTGACACGCCATCTAAAGATTTTAGTCAAGGGGTTCAGGGCGTTCACCCCTGGATAGATACGATACTTATGAAGAACACCGAGGAAGATGATAACAAGCTCGTTCTTTACGTCCTCTCGGGAGTACCGCTTAAAGCGGCGAAGAATTTGAGCCCTCTGTCTCGAGAAGTTCTCAGCAGACTTCGGCCTTCCCGTCAGGAAGAGCGCAAGAAACCCACGAGTATCATAGTTAGACAGGTCAACGTGGCCGCCAACAAAAATTGAAGTATACTTTTCAAGATAGGCATTGAAGTAAGAGAGAATCTCGGCCTGAGCTAAAGACCTAGACTCCTCTGTCCCTTCGATGAATTGAAGAACCAACTCATCAATGAGCTCAATATCTCTATTGTGAACCTTTCTGTTCAAAGCTCTTTCTTTTTGGGTGGCCAGATTCAACTTCAGTATTCAACCAGGAAGAATGCCCCAGGAGAACCAGGAAGTCGCTTACGACCAGACTTACCCCCGAAAACTACGGGGGAATAATATTTCTCTGCAACGCCAAGTAGAACCTGACTGTCGTCGTTCCACAAAACGCCTTTAAGCGCGTCAAGGGCCCCCTTCAGGAGATTGTCTATATCTGGCTTCGCCAGATGAACAAGATACTCAGGAGCATACGCCTTTCCGCACATGGCCTGCGGGCGTTTTATAACGAACGCAGAGGAAACTCTGACAGGTCCGGAAGGAACCTCCTTCAGGACAGGGCAGGAAGACCTGACAGCATCCTTCCACGCCTTGACCTTTGCTGAGTTCGGAGTATAAATCTGAACTCCCATCGGTAAGCGACGGGCCTTCGGTCTAGGCTGAGGGCAGGGCGGATGCTTTACATAAAACATCACCTTTGCTGAGAAGGGAGGGAGATACTTGGAATTAAGTGGAGATGACAAAAAGACACCTCCAAGTAGATCTGATTTTTGCTTTTCTAAAGTCATAAATTAAAAGAAGTCAAAGGGTTCGACCGGAAAGACAAAACCGACTTGATCTGACTCAAAGTAAAACCGTCCCCTATTCAGATAAGAGCCACAAAACTTAAAATGAAAAGGTCCACCGTTAGCCTTCGCCCCCGCATCAACAATCCTCTGGAAGAGATTAATCATCATATCACTTTTATAGAGATAGGTGATAGCGATACCTTCTACTGGCCCATCTCCGTTCACTAAGCTACCGATATAAGAAGAAGACCAAGTAGCACTTGTCTTAAAGTCTTTCAGCGGAGCATGAGAGGAGAGGGCATTGAGGATGGCAGTTAGCCTTGGAGGATCAAAGCCAGAAATCCTGACCTTAAAGGAGATGTATGTTTTCAAGGAGTCAAAATTACTCATGAAGAAATTGCTTCCTTTATCTTTTTTGATACAAACTTAACCGTGAGTGGATCTGAGTGCCAGATGACGACCAGGGAAATACCCTGCTCGAGGGCTAGCTCGTGTTTCAATCTGTCACGTCTCTTCGAGGCCCTGAAGTCCAGGGCCGAACCGTGAAAGTGATGAGTGTACTTCTCATGCTGTATTCCATGAAACTCAAATCCTATCTTATAGACGGGGAGGAAGAAGTCCAGGCGGAGCTTGCGCCCCATTTGATACTCGTCTTTGATCTTTACCTGCTCCCCATAGATGTCCTTGATAATCTGACGGAGTTCTTCAGCTCCTTTTGACATTATTCCACACCGTCATGTTAGTTTGAGTCGGAAGAATCCAACAGGAGTATTTTGGAGCATCAGGCATATGGAAGATCCTGATATGACCATCCAAGCTCTCTTCGAAGATTAAGTTCTCTATCAAGGAGAAGAGCTCGTCGTCCAGCTCGTCGACATCCAAAGGGGGTAGGTGCTCAAAAGGTTTGGAGTTTACATCGGGAGGCAGGACCCTGAACCAAATAATCGTTCTAAAAATTAACTGTATATACTCTTCATCCCATCTTTCGCCTTCAGCTGGACACAGAACCGTAGCAGAAAACATTAGACCTTAGTTTTACGACACCTGTCGGCAATAAGACATTTTGAGCAACTAGCGAAATTTGTATAAGAAACACCAGCTTGCATTGAGTCAAGAAGCCCCACCAGCTCTCGAGAAGAGCCCTCCCAGAAGGATCCATCTGGATAGAGTTCTTGGATGCGAAAGGGTTTTCGGTGAACTCCGCCAAAATTAATAATAGTCTTAACGGAGAAGCCCTGAGAGTGGAGTATAGCTCCGAGATATTTAATCGCGGGAGACTTCAGTAGATCTTCTGGGTAAAAATTCTCATGAAGAAAGAAGAGCGAAACAGCTCCATCGTCATGCTCAAAGATAGCAGGAAGGAGACCAGTGACAAGATGCGGATAGGCGCCATCCATCTCCCCTTGAAGGGAAAAATTCAACGCCAGGACGCGACCTGGATGCCGCGCATACCAGAGAAGAAACCCTCTAAGGGAGGACTTGTGTCGCCTGAAGAGAGCGTGACTTTCATCATGCTCTTCTGGGTATTTCGCCCAAAAGATCTTTGTCCACTTATTCTTTATCACAGTAGAAGAGACCTTCTCGGAGGTTTCTAACTCCTTCCTGAAGACAAAAGTAACCAGAGACCTAATTACCCCCGAGCCATCAAGCCTCGACTTCAAAAGGCTGGGGCCTTCAAGCTCGAGGTACCGAGGACAAAAGGAGTAGGAGGTCAATCCATCTATAGAGACTTTCAAGTTACCTCCATCTTCACTGTGTGAAACTCGACAAGACCCTCCTGGACAATACCTTTTAGCTTCTTCTGGTCCTTGGAAAGGACAGCTCTCTTGCCCGTCTTGACATCGATAAAATGCACAACGCCCGGAGAGTCTTCTGTTGGAAACTTTACAGCTACAAAATCGACGATATTACCAACAGGGATCAGTCTATCATAAGCTCTTTGAAGCTCAATAAACTGAACCAGCTCTCCGAGCTTCCCGGAAGTTGAGTTCACGGAACCCTGAATAGTCCGGAGAACTGTTGCAGGGACCTTCTCTATCGAAGTTGAAAGTGAAGCAAGCTTCTTGTCAAAACTCATCCTGGAGGCAGTAGCTCTGACCTCAAGAGCATTTAGCCTGACCTCAACGCTGTTGACGTTCTGGCTGTATGCTTTTGCATTCTCTGTCAGCGCAGAAAGAGCGGATGCTTGCCATCTATTCATGATAAAACGCACGAACAGAGGAAGACAGACAATAAGCAAAAAGAACTGTAAGAATTGAAAGCCGAGGATGTAATACATAATTAGAGAGAGGTTCGTCTCATGTTGAATCGAAATGGTGCAGAAGTTTTGCCCCAGATCCTTTCAAAGACTTCCCCGTTGCACTCGGCGCAATGGTCCTCGTCATCTTTGATCATTATATGAGAACCGATACCGGGAGCCTCTGTGATGGCCATGGACAGGGTCCGCTCGGCATCACAGGCTGCACACTTAAATGAATAGCTCGGCATTACTTCTTCCCTCCCTTCGACTCTCGGCGGCGCTTTTTAGGAGGCGTTTTGTCAGAAAACAAGTGATCTGTGGTTTGATGTACAAATTCTTTAGCTAGCTTCTTTAGTATGCGGGCGAATTCAGGATCCATTAAAGAACTCCAGAGAGCTGAAGGGAGGCAGAATGACCGTCTCTATAGAGATAACACGGCGAGAGCCAGATGTTACTGAAGAGTGGCAGCTTCTTCCCCACATTGTAAGAAAAAGGGCAGGCGCCAATACCAACAGCCTCCTCCGATGGGGACACCGTTGCTTTGATAAGGCGCCAGTTCAAATCATCCTTCGTCTTTCCGTGTCCTAAAAAGGAAATCCCCACATGAGGCGAGACTGACGCCTCGCCTGACGGCCGGAGGTCCACACCAATACCCAGATCAAGGTGTATAGCGGGAACCTGCCAAGCATCTTCGCTTTCTAGTTTCTTTACTACAGTAAAATCATTGAGAGTCAGGGGCGGCTCCATCCGACCTCCTTCAGGCCCAAGCTCCCAAACCTTGAGGTAATGAGCAGAACCCTGAGGGGCCTTTGCCTCAAGCAAGAGGCCCTCATAGGATTGGTTCAAGACATAGGTGAAGTCACCGTCGCCACAGCCCCCGCTATACTCACCTTCCATCCTCCAGTCTGAGAACGACCAGTTGCAAGAGAGAGGCCCGGGATCTGGTGCCGAAATCGCCGGCACTGGCTTGACCCTGCCAGTGCTACTCGAGCTTGCGCTTATCCTAAACCGAGCAACTGATGCAATCTCTGCATTCATTCTGTCCAAGTCCTGCCTTATAGTGACAGGAATGCCTCGAACCAGCTTCCTTAAAGCCTCGTGGCTCGAGGCGAACGAGGTCTGAGCACGCCCGAGGTCTCTGTTAAAAGACTGCATCTGCACTCTCAGGTCCTCCTGGGAGCGAGAGATATAGCCCTCAAGAGATCGAACTTGGAGGTACTGGTAAACCGCAAGGGCCACAAGGCCACCCAGAACCAAAAACTGGCCAAGTGTTAGCTTAGGAACTTTTAAAACCATAAGAATCCGAAAGGAGTGCCTTCTGACTAGCAGTCTTGGGCGTATTGGTTAAGGGGACGCGCTTCCCGTTCTTCCAGACCCAGTCACGAGACTCGGCCTGAGTTTCTGAACCCATCTTGTTGGTCTCACTGATAGAGAATGCCTCATCTGGAGAGAGACACTCATAGCGAGACTGAGCGGGGAAGAACTTGAAGTGATGCCTCCCCGTAAACTCTGTGATCTTATTCTTTCCTACATCACCCTCTATAATTGGGAGCTTGTTGAAAGGATGGCCATGCCACATCGAGCATTTTTCTTCTTCTCCGGTGTCCTTCGCAGCCTTTAGCTGGCTGAAGAGATGTTCAAGATAATTGAGATCATATTCGATGTTAACAGCGTCTCGTAAGTCGTTGTTAGTAGGGCGCTTCCCTGATTCTATCTTTTTATATTCAAAAGTAGAGAAGACAGTGATTCCGTAAGTCTGGGCGATACCCGTCTTAAGCATCGAAGACTTGCGCTTTACTGCTGTTCTTTCATCTAGCTTTTGGTGCCCACCTGTCTTATGAAAATTATCGAGAATAACCACAATCTTTTGATCGGAGTAGTCGGCTCGTGCTTTTCTAACCATTCTCTCTAGTAGATCTAGAGTAATACCATGAGTCATATCCTTGACGTGCAGACGCCCGTCTTTCATAAATTTTCTTAACTTATCATAACCTGCATCTCGCAGGTCCATTAAGTACTTGTGAGCATCGCCATAGCGGGGATGAGTTACCCAGTACTTGGGGTTCGCGATCTTATTGAGGGTCAGCTCCATGTCGATGCCCTCGGACTCGGCAATATCAATTGCAAACTGAACAGCCAAGCGGCGGTTCATCTGCATCCGGCTGTCGTCGATCGTGTGGAGGATCACGACAGTATCGTCGTTGCACTCCACTATCTCCTTTGCAATCTGAGACTGGAGCGCAGACTTCCCCGTATTGGCAACCCCTCCAAGGCCGATTACGGTGCCCTCACAGGGCCCGTTGATCGCCTCCTGTAGATGGTGTAGCCTGTCGAAGCGAAAGCCACTAGGGCCCTCCAGAACCGCCTCCTCGGCGATCTGCACATCAAGAGCTGAGACCGTCTCTTCTATCGAGAGCGGATTCCTCGATACGGTCTTGTCCAGGGACTCCAGCTTGTCTAGGGCCTGTCGTAAGACCTCTTCTCCGGCCTCGTCTGAATATTGGATTTGCCTGAGGGCGTCCTGGACCACACTTCGCTTCTCCACCTTCAGCTGAGCGGCAACAGTGTCCTCTCTACGAACAATCTCTTCCTCTATGGCTTTTATCGAATAGCCAGTCCTCTCTGCGAGGAGATCGATCATCTCCTCCCTTCGAAGGCAGTTGGCCTCTTGTAAGACAAAAGGAAACATCAACTCGGCGACAACCAACGGGTCCTGCCCAAGATCCTGCTTCCTTAAAATCCACTCAAAAGCCGTAACAGGAGCAATACCCCTAAAGGCGTCGGCACCATGCTTGATCGTGAATGAGTGGGGGTCCTCCCCATCGGGGAGGGACAGGACATAGATCTTCAAGAAGTTTACGTCAGTGAGAAGACCGGGCTCCCCCTTCTTCCCGACAAGCAGGGACGCCACCTGTGTGTGCCCCGCATCGTCCGAGTCGAAGCAGAGAATCAGCTTAGATATTTTATGTTTTCTAAGCAAATTAAGATGCTGCAAAGTAAATGCCGTCCCACATAGAGAGGCAACATTTGAACATCCATGAAATGAAAGAATTTCTCGATCAAACTGTCCCTCAACAAGAATGAGGGGTTGATCAGAGCCTTCACCGTGGTGCTTAATATAGGAATCAAAACCGTAAATCATCTCCGACTTGCGATAGATTCTATTAGCCCCACTCGTAGTATTATACTTCATTGGAGGAGAGCCAACTTTGCCCTTCTTCACATAAGCATCATACTCATTTTCATAGAAAATATTTCGAGCAGCAAACCCAACAGGTGCGCCTGTAGAATCTCGTAAGGTGAAAATTATATTCTTATTAGAGAACAGCCCCTTTCTCGTAAGGCCGACCTCTCTTAGGAACGCATTGGTGTACTGTTCTTTAAAAAGCGCAAAGAACTGAGTGTAATCGGGGATCACCCCGATCCCGTTCTCCTTGCAGTACTCCACAGTGAGTCCTCTCTCCTCGATATAATCCTGGAGAGAGAGAGGCCATTCTCGAGTTGTTATGTAGTCATGGACCAGACGGCAAAGTCGGTGAGAGTCTATGAAGAAACGATCTTCTTCACTTAAGTCACCAAGGTCAAAAGGGATTTCATACTTTTCACACAGAGGAATAAGATTTTCAGAAATGAAACCAAAACCTGAAATAGGGGCAGAGTTAAGCCAATGATTTGCAGTAAGAATATCAAAAGTTGAACCACAACCATGGCAGTAACCCGTAGTCCCATTCGGGAGGATGTGAGCAGAAGGGCTGTCGTCTTGATGCTGAGGATTTATACAGCAGAAGTAGTCCTTCTCTTGCTCGATAATTTCTGCTTCAGCTAAAAAGGAGACAAGCTTGGGCTTAAGAGCATCAAGCGTCTCCTCCATGTTACCAATGCGCACAGGCATGACCTTTGTTATCTGGGAGGAATAACTTTTTTCTTGGGGATGATGATTTTCGAGGTTGGCTCAGGTGTCACCGCAACCTTCATGGCTTCGACTCTTTGTTCGAGAAGGGTATTAAATTCGTCTTCCGAAAAGACACCGCCATCAATGCAGAGGCCCACCAGTGTGTCGAAGCTAACAATAAGACGGAGCATATTAGACTCCATTCCGGCATTGTTCGCATCAACTTGACGGGCCCACTCGATGATACTGTCAAATTTGGTTGTAAGGGACATCAACGCCCCTTTTATGTTGTCACTTTTACCATCAAAATTAAAACTAAAGATCTTATTGTCAGACATGAGACTCAGGGGGTTAGGATTTTACAGAAAGCTACAAGCTCTTCATCCGTAACGCCTACGAGCCATTGTCCTCTACTCTCTAAAAACCCTAATTTTTCTGAATAATCATTACCGGGGGGAAGCCCCCCATTCTTAAAGGCTCTGGCGTAGCCAGAAGAAAACATAGCGGGGTCGTGATAGTGACCCCAAAAAAGAATATCAGCAGCGTGCATCTCAATCCAATTCCTGAGACGTCTGCCTGGGGAGGCCGAAGCCGGCTGCGTAACGCCTATGTGTCTTAGGTGAGCACTCCACTTGTCTCTAAGGAGAAAGTCCATCCACATTTGCTCAGGAACATTGACGTCAATGTTCACATCCTGGCCTTCTGCCAGAAGGGCCAGACTGTAGTAGATCACGTTATCCCAGTTGGACATCTCTGCATGGAGACGACTTGCTCGACCGTGATTGCCCGCCGCACAGTAAACTTTAACAAAGCCAAAACGAGCCTGCAGCTTTAAGAGGGCTTCCCAGATAACTCGGATCGTATCTTTGTACTGAGAGTAAGACCCACCTTGAACGTGAGTCGCCTGAGTCGGATAGATCATCTCGCCATCGATGATATCCCCTCCTAGCAGAACAACCACTTCATCGACGTTGTAAGCCGTGAGTTCGGGGGAAGATATCGCCTTATCAATAATGGCATTAAAATCTCGCTCAGCAATCTCAAAATTGAAAATATAGTTGCCATTAACCTTGACGAGCTCCCCAAAGTGTAAATCCGACAGAAGAAGAACTGGCGTGCAGCCATTCTCGGTGTAAACCACGGGAACAGGGTCCTTGCGAGTAGGCGGGAGTTCTTCTATGATCTCGTTGATGATATCTCTACAGCGCTCTCTGATCTTGTACCTCCGAGGGGGAGACGAGATCTTCTGAGGGGAGAAGGCAGGCGGCTTCTCGCCAGTAGCCTTAAGTCTCTTGGCCTCAGCCGCTATGGACTCATGCGGTCTCACTACGCCCAGGTCTCTCTTGAGGCAGAAGGAGAGGTAGCCGGGATTAATCATCCCGCCCATCCTCTCAATTTGAGCTGAAAGACATCCTCTCTCTTCGTCGGTCCAAGCTAGTTCAGTCATCTAAGAGTCTCCTTATAGGCTCCAAGAGAAGCCAGTTTTGCAGACCTTGTGCTGCTTAATGAAAACCGCCCAAGCCGATATCTGTACCCAGGAACCTCTAAGTCAAGAGGAGTGGGGCCAGCCGGAAGAGAGGCCAGGAATAGAGCAAGGCTAAAAGACAACTTGGGAATGATATATCGAAAACGTAAGTTGTTGTTTTCGACTCCTGCGTTCACAATGCTATTAACTACTAGCTCAAGATTTCTATAGTAGTTTGTCTTAGCATGAACTATCACTTTCTTTCCGTCTTCCAGGAAGTCAGAAAACTGACCAAAAACATTTCCCCAAAGTTTACAGGAGATGACACCAGTCTCATCTTCTAGCTCGAAAAAAGCAAACTTAGAACCTCTTCGAGACTTCCGAACAATAGGGTTTCTAATTATACCCAGAACTGTCACGTGAAGCTCTGGGGTTTCCAGGCCCGCAATCTCATCAAAATGTCGAGAGGCTCTTAGTAGCTCAAACTCCTGAAGAGGATGGCCTGTAACATAAAAGCCAAGAACTTCTTTCTCTTGCTCAAGTATCTGAACAGGATCGGCGGGGATCTTGACCTGAGTGATCACTATCCCCCTGTCCCGTTTTTCGAAAAGCTTATCAAAGAAGGAAGTTTGGTTCCTTCTTGCCAAGGCTTGTTCTTTCTTCAGGGCCTGAACCGCCTGAGAAGCATAGTCAATGACCTCAAGCCGATTCATCTCTGGTTCAAGTTTATCAAAAGCCCCCGCTAAAGCAAGAGCTTCTACATTATTCAATCGAACTGTATTTGAGTTCACACGATGACAAAAGTCTAAGAGCCCAAGAAAGGGGCCTGACTCGCGAGTCTCAATTACATTCCGAATAGCAGACTCGCCACAGCCCTTGATTGCAGAAAGACCAAAAAGGATTGTCTTCTCGTCAATCGCAGTAAAGGTGTTATGACTCAGGTCGACATCAGGGGGGAGGATTTGAAGTCCCTCTCTCTGTGCCGCTATTAGAAAAGGACGAATTCTTTCCAGGTCATCATAGCTAGACATACAAGCTGCGTAAAAATCAGCAGGATAATGAGCCTTAAGATAAGCTGTCCGAAAAGAAAGTATAGAATAAGCAATAGAGTGAGACTTATTGAAAGCATAATCAGCGAACCGTTCAATCATGTCATACATCGAAGAAGCTACTGCAAGCTTGTGGCCATTGGCCGTAGAGCCATCTGTAAACTTCTTCCTATTGGCTTCCATCTCGGAGGGGATCTTCTTCCCGATAGCGCGCCTGAGTAGATCAGCCTCACTGAGGGAGTAGCCGGCCATGACCCTAGCGATCTCAAGGACCTGTTCCTGATAGGTTAGGACCCCCTGAGTCGGTTCTAGGATGTGCCTGATTTCGGGAATGGGATAGGAGGGGTTCTCCTCTCCTCTCCTCACCTTGAGAATGGCATCAACCATGCCATTGTCAAGGGGTCCCGGCCGATAGAGGGCGGAGATGGTTGAAATATCCTCGACACTCTTTGGCTTAAAAGCACGAGTGAACTCGGCTATCCCCCTGTCGGTAAGTTGAAAGACGCCGAGACAGCGACCAGCATGAAGAAGATCATAAGTTTTAATATCATTTTCAGGAATTTGCTCCCAGTCAAGCTCAAGCCCTAGGCGTCGTTTTACGCTCTTTTCAGCATCGGCTATGACCGTAAGTGTCCGAAGACCTAAGAAGTCATACTTAACGAGACCGAGTGCTTCAATCTCCTTGTCTGACCACTGGGTCGCGAGATTCCCATCATTGCTTCGCATCAGGGGCACTTCGGTAGTGATCGGGCGATCCCATATCACAATTCCAGCAGCATGTACTCCAGTCGACTTTGGGATACCTTCAATCTCAGCGGCTCTATTGACGCATTCCTGGAAGTTAATATCCGCATCGTATGTCTGAGTGAACTTGTCTAGGGAGACCGTGTGTGTCCGAACAAACTTATTGTCCGGACGGATACACTTGGAGAGAGTGACCTTGTGATCGCCTTGTCCTCCCCTGGCCTCCTCGGGAATTAACTTCCCGAACTTATCAACAGTCTCGGGATCATGACCCAGGCACCTTGCAGTATCCCTTACTGCAAGGCGAGACTTCATGGTGCCTTTCGTGCCAATCTGCACAACCTGATCGACACCATACTTCTCTCTTACATACTGGAGGACTTCGGATCGACGTCTCATGCAGAAGTCGATATCAAAATCAGGCATGGAAAGCCTGCCTGGATTTAGAAAGCGCTCAAAGACAAGACCGTACCTGATGGGGTCAACGTCAGTAATCCCCACCAGATATGCGACAAGACTTCCTGCACCACTCCCTCTGCCCGGTCCCACCGGAATCTCCTGGGACCTAGCCCAGTTGATAAAATCCTGAACAACTAGATAGTAGTCGGAAAAACCCATTTGACTGATAACATTAAATTCAACTTTTAATCTATCCAGATAGTCCTGGCCGCATCCTGTCTTTCTTGTCTCCAGCCCTTTAAAGGCAAGGTATAAAAGGTATTCATCCTGTTCAGAATAGGAAAAAGACAAGAAAGTTCCTTTGAAAGAGTTTGAAATAGAAATATTAAATAAGAAAGATAGCAGAAAGACTCTACGGTTTCAATTTAATCTTGGAAAAAGAACTTAGCAATTTTAGTTCTCTTCCAGTTGATGAAGTCTTCATAATCCTCCGCCTCGGCCACGGGAACAGAAGGTATCTTGTAGTCCTTGCTTTCGATCTCAACGTTCGCGCTACAGTTGTCGGATATATAGCTTGTATTCAAGACCGCTCTTCTGCCGATCTCTCCATAGCGATCCATGAAGCGAGAGAGAACTTGATCAGGAGTTTCAACTGAATGCATCTCTGCGGGATACCTGTGTCTGTCGGGATCCTTTAGCTGCTTACCCATCCCGAGAGCAAAGACCAGATCCTGCTTATGCGAATCTGTTTTCTCCAGGTAGTGAGAGTCTACGGTTGCAACGAGCTGCGTGCCGGTCTCCTGCGCCAGCTTGATGACAGCATCATTATAGTTGATCTGCTCCTCTCTGCCATTCAATTGAATCTCAAAAAAGATCCGATCACCCATAATGGATTTGAGTCTATCTGCCACAAGAGCCAAAGGCTGGTCCTTGAACCAGGGCTTTGCAAGCACTCCGCCCAAACAGGCGGTGAGCGCGATAAGACCTTCACCATGCTCTTCCAGCATTTGATAATCTATTCTCGGCTCGAAGTAAAAACCCTGAGAATTGGAGCGAGTGGTGAGGATCTTGAGGTTTTCCCAGCCCTTGTCGTCCATCGCCAGGAGCACGAGGTGGGAGGACTTGCCCCTTATCCACTCTCTCCCCCTGCACGCCTCGACATCGGGGACGAGATAGACCTCATTACCGGGGATGAGCTGAACGCCATACTTTTTAGCATACTTTGCACAGTTCGGAATTCCCATGAGATTTCCGTGGTCCGTAACGGCAACCTTCTTCATTCCTACGTCCGCACATTTTTTCATCAAACCCTCAGGGGGAGTGATGGCATCCCTCAAGGAATACTCTGTATGGAGATGTAAATGGATAAAATCATTGCTCATGACGAAGTGTCTCCAGGAAAGTTGGTCCGCCCCCAGGGAATTGAACCCTGCTTTAAGACGTTTATAAGACGCCTCCTGACTACCAGCCAGCCGAGGCGGCTATTGTTCCTGTCAGCAGGTGTTCAAGCTGAGCGGAACTTATCTGTCAGCACCTGCTTCAGCTCTGTATATTTTCGATTCTTGTTTGACGGACAGCATCCAGCAGCATACTTGTGTCCCCCTCCGCCAAACTCTGCAGCTATTTCATTAACAGAAAAAGAAAGCAGGTCAGAACGCAGTGAAACTTTACCTGAGTTCCTATTGTAGAGACAGACAATATTCGCAAAACGACAAAGAATTGAGAGTATTGTCTTGAAGGAGCCGGGGTCCGAAACCGAGACAGAGGCAAAGCACATCGTACCAGCCTCGGCGTTCTTCGATGCCTGGGAGGAAATCACCTCCCAGCTAATCCTCTGGGGTTCAGTGAGAGCATCAAGAGCCGAAAGGGATGCCTTTGGAGTAAGTGCTGAAATAAACTGGGAGGTTCTTTCGTCTGTGAGCCTGACACGGCAGGCAACTGCAGGCAGCTCAAGATGAGCTGCAAGAGCCTGAACATACTTGCTGACAGTTACATTATCTACTGTAAAGAAAACAGAATCAGTAGCAAGAGAGCACCAGAGATACGGGTGAAGTATTCCGAGATCTATTAAGATACAAGCAGTGGAAGGAACGTGAGACCAGTACAGGCTGGTGGGGCGGTCACCGTAAATAATCCCCTGATCACATCGAATATCCGTAATGCCGGAATTTAAAATCGTAAGTGCAGGGGCATCGCCCTGCCCTGAGGGTCTTCGCACCCTAGCATAGAGGGGATTATCGATATGATGATCTATAACAACTGTGCTTGTCCCGCTTGGGGGGAGCGTCACCCCAAGCCTCTCCGAGCAGGGGTAGTCATCTACCACCACCAGGCTCTGTGCAGTCCTCGAAGGGGGCCCCGAAGACTGAGACCAAACCTCTACGTCATGAAGCATCCACTTAAGTCGAGGCTGAACCTCTTCTCCAAAAAGCAGAAAAGAAGGAATGCCATAATGCTTAAGAAAATGATAGATCGCAACAGCGCACCCGACGGTGTCCCCGTCGGGAGTTTTGTTGCCCGTAATCATTACCGGAGAAGTCAGCTCGAGGAGCTCGAGTTCCAGGGGCGAGAAGGAGCGATATGGACGAGAGTCATAGATAGTGCTCAGATGGGTGGAATCAATTGGATCGAGCAAATTATTGTATTCAACTTTCTATATTAGGAATGAAGCTTTTGGATTCTTTCTTCAAGAATCTGAGCGTTTCTTTTTTGGACCTTAGCCCTAATGCGACGGATGAAGCCTTCAACTTCATGTTCTATGTGGGGAACGTTGTCGGTAATAAAAGTATGGGGGGTCAAGACGTCAACGAGATCGGCGATAATGCCTTCCCAGTCACCTTCAATCATGTGTAAATCCTTGTACTAGCGTAGTGCTTTCTTCTCAAAGCAAACCCAGATCGCCCCGAATTCGGGATCATACATGCTAATGCCCACAAATCTATATCCTCTTTTTCCTAACTCGTTAAACCTTTCATCCAGGTGGATTCTAGCACCTATAAACCAGGCATTTTTCAGTGCCCGAGTAACCTTTAGTTCGCCGTCATTTTGGCTGAGCCCATTCGCTCCAAGAGCCTGGGTCTGAGCCTGCATCCCCACGGCCATAGAGACCTTGGAGTTGGTTGGTAAACATAAATAGCTATACTGTCCTGGAGTTTCTTCTCTCTGAAAAGAGCAGCCAGTGCAGCTAACCACAAAAGAACTTAAAAAGACAAGAAGTCCTAAGCGAAAGAGAGTCATCTTACTCCTCTTCCCCAAGAGCTTCTATGCAGACAGCTTCTTCTAGAGCATCTGAGATGCCAGAAGCAACTTCGGGTTCTGGATCGTTAGCATTTCCGTTCCTAACTACATCCATTTCAACATAGACAGCGCCGGCGTCGAGAAGGGGCTCGTAACTAGCCCTTACCATTCTGCCGGTCCTGCTTTCCATGCTGGGTCCTATTAAAAATAATCTACCGTTGGCAGAGACCATCACGTCCCTAGCTTGTTCGGCAGTCCAAACATCACCTTGAGCCTCTTCGTCCCCAAGGACGACGACTATGCGATAAGTATAATCAGCAAGATCTACATGATGGACTGGAGCCCCGGCCGCATCTGTCGCCCAGCTCGTAGAGTCTAGGGCGCCATCCTGATCCAGGTCAAGGAGGTCATCAGTGAAGAAGGCCCCTATGGCATCAAGCGTGTTTTCGGAGCCTCCTCCGCGGCCCACGGTCCCTATCCGGAGACCTTCCTGGAGGGCCAGGAGAGCAGCAGCCATGTCAGCAGGAGGATTTCCAGGAGGATCTTGAACACCTGGAACGCAATTGTGAGCAGGAGCAAAAAGATAAGGGTCATGTCGATCATCATTCCCGACAATCGCCAGGAGGTAGCAGATTTCAGGAGCTCCATCTTGGTGAATAGCTTGGACCGCATCGCGAGTAGTGTTGAATGCAGTTAGAAGTTCGTTCTCCTGCATTGACCCTGAAACGTCAACAACCATCAGGACTGCCACGCTGCCCTGCTCAAAGCCTTCGTCCAGAATGCCATCACAGTCATCATCGAATCCATTGCACCTCTCCCTAGAGGGGGCAACTTCTTCCAGGCACTCAAAGTAGCCGAATCTGACAAGTCCTTCTTGGTCCACCACCTGCTCGCAGAATGAAAGTCCAAGACGACATGCCCCGCCCTCATATTGAGGCCCATCTTCTCTATTCTCAAAAGAGAGAAGTTCTCCTGTAGCCGGATCTGTGCTGCATAGGCGGGTGAGGGGTCCCCCGCCCTCTCCCTCGTCTATTCTGTCATCACAGTCTTCGTCGAAGCCATTACAGAGCTCGGGCTGAGGCACATAAAGCGGATTGTCGCACTCACAGTTCCCGGCATCCTCATCTACTCGAAGATCACAATCATTATCAATAAAATCACAGAGCTCAGGAGGAGCTTCGCCGCAAGCGCCACAGTCATTTAAAACTCCTTCGTCGATAGAGCCATCGCAATCGTTGTCTATGGAGTCACAGATCTCATCTCGAGGAAGCTCCTCGCCTATACACTCGCCGAAAAAACCCCACTCAACCTCATCGTCGACCAGTCGGGCGCCGCATTCCGTATAGCCGCCAAGACAAATGCCGATCTTAGCTGTTTCGTCGGGGCCGGAATAACAGGCAGCCTGAAGGGGCAGGAACTCCTCAAGAAATGGCTCTTCATCAACAAGCCCATTACAGTTGTCATCAATCCCGTTGCACTCTTCGGACCGAGGCCCGGTGACTTGAAAGCACTCAGACCAGGATGTCTCCCAGCAGCTCCTCTCACCGACTCCACAGGGCCCGAGGAGCCCGGGAACCTGACAGCTCTCCCGCTCCCCAAAGGGAGCGCAGACAGGGCTGGCATCAGGAGTTGCATCCAGCGCTGCATCGACGGGCTCGGGCCAAACATAAACATCGACCCCTTCATCAGGGGAAGCATCTTCCAGTGAGGCGTCTAGGATTCGAACATCA
>Ga0098040_1000413_pt1 | contig 19631 bp, 22 predicted proteins | sample 7_EtaG_FD_75065 | JGI IMG/M metagenome (GOLD analysis project Ga0098040, IMG submission 75065) | Marine viral communities from the Subarctic Pacific Ocean - 7_ETSP_OMZ_AT15161 metaG | ecosystem: Environmental > Aquatic > Marine > Oceanic | place: Pacific Ocean | collected 2015-01-08
ATAGATAATTACAAAACTATTAAAGCTAAAGACCTGTGGAAGAAAATGTTAAGGATGCTTTTTGAAACCGGTCACCCTTGGATTACATTTAAAGATAGTGCAAACATTAGATATTCTAATTCCCACGAAGGGGTAGTTCATAGTTCTAATTTGTGTACAGAAATTTTCTTACATACTAAACCATCTCAATTTAAATCTGGGGAAAAAACAGAAGTGGGCGAGACCGCTGTTTGTAATCTAAGTTCGGTCAACCTAAAGGAACACCTGAAAGCAAACGGAAAAATTGACTTTAAATTACTCGCAAAAAGTATATCCACCCAAATGCGAATGCTGGACAATGTAATTGATTTGAATTTTTACCCCACTAAAGAGGCGGAGAAAGCGAACCTACTTCATCGTCCTGTCGGCGCTGGCACTATGGGTTGGGCTGACGTTTTTCATTCTTATAAAGTAGATTTCTCTTCTGAAGAAGCAACTAAATTTTCTGATGAGTTATATGAATTTATTTCTTACCACTGCATATTGAACTCTTCTCGCCTCTCCAGAGAAAAGGGCAAGTATAATACTTATGATGGTTCCCTATGGGACCAAGATATCCTACCGATGGATACCTATAAAAATTTAATGGAATACCTAGAGGAAAAACCCATCCTCCATAGAGGAAAAAAGTTTTGCCCAGAGGTTGATTGGAAGGAGCTCCGTCAGCATATAGCAGAATTTGGGATGAGAAACAGCAACACTATGGCGATTGCCCCGACAGCGACGATCTCCTACATCCAAGGCTGCTCCCCCTGTATAGAGCCAGATTTTTCTGTCCTTTTTGTTTACGAAAATAAGTCTGGGAACTTGCTCATTATGAATGAGTGGTTTGTAAAAGAGTGCAAGGAACTAGGTATATGGAGCGCGTCCTTTATGGAGATGGTTAAGAGCGTGGACGGTGATGTTATGAGGCTTAACGGAGAACTTCCTATGGAACTCAAAGAGCGTTATAGAACCGTGTTTGATCACGACCAGTTTAAACTCATTGATAATGCCGCAGCTAGACAAAAATGGATTGATATGGGTCAATCATTAAATTTATTTAATAATTTTAATTCTTTAAAGTATTTGAATGATTTATATTTTCATGCTAGGAGTAGAGGACTCAAAAGTACATACTACTTAAGGAATAAGAGTGCAAGCGAAACGGAGAAAGCTACGGACAGTGGTAACGACAGTGATATTAGTGCAAGTGATAGTGATAATACTGAGTCTACTCCTGAGGCTTGTAACATAACAGACCCAACATGCGAGAGTTGCCAATGACACACAAGGAATTCGTAAAAGAAATAAAGGGGAATAACTAATGAGCAAAAGTGGATTAATTTTTGGAGAAGATATTGCTGGAGTAAATCAAATTCTCCCGCACAAACACCCAGAAGCGTGGGACATGTTTCTAAAAGGGGTGGCGAACAACTGGTCCCCCGCCGAAATTAATATGGCAGAGGACATAAGCCAGTGGAAAAATGGCGCCCTGACAGATGACGAAAAGCTTTTAGTGAAAAGGACGCTGGGTTTTTTCGCAGGGACCGAGTCACTGGTCGGCAATAACCTCCTCCTTACGGTTAATCGATGGGTAGTAGACGCGGAGTGCCGCCAGTATATTCTTCGCCAAGCCTACGAGGAGTCTCTCCACAACTGGACGGTCGTTACCTGTTGTGATTCTTATAACCTTAAAGTTAGTGAGGTTTATGAAGCTTATTTAAACATACCCTCCATAAAGGCAAAGGACGATTTTCTTATGGGGGTTACGACAGATGTTAACTGTCAAGATTTTTCTACGAAAACGACAGAGGGCAAAAGAGAATTCCTGCGTAATCTAGTTACGTATTATCTTTTAGCCGAAGGAACGTTTTTCTTTAGCGGCTTTGCAATGATCTTAGCACTCGGTAGACAAAATAAACTACCGGGATTATCAGATCAGATTCGATACACATTGAGAGACGAAACCTTACACATACAGTTCGGAACATATCTTATTAATACAATTAGAAAACAATACCCATCGGTGTGGACAAAAAAATTCGAGAATGAAACAGTCGAGCACGTCAAGAAAGCTGTAGAACTAGAAGTTCAATATGCTCACGATGTTCTCCCGAGGGGGATACTTGGCTTAAACGCTGAGATGTTTGTAGACTATATGCAGTATATTGGCAATAGGCGCCTAGAGGGCATTGGAATTGATTTCCGTTTTGACAGTGACAAAAATCCATTTCCTTGGCTCTCAGAAGTAATAGACGTAAACGCAATGACAAATTTTTTCGAAAGGAAAGTCAAAGATTATCAAAACTCTGGCACCTTAGTCGATGATTTTTAAAAAAACTCTCTATCCCCCACCTTACTCGTGTAATTAGGGGTATGGACTACCAAATTCTTGTAAATATTGCAGTTGGGGTTGTCACCCTCATGGGCGGTTGGGTCTTTAAGATGATGATGGGGGCCGTAAACGAAATTAAAGCGGAGCACCACGACCTGATGGTCAAGCACCACGAAGATATAGACAAACTAAGAGAGAAGCACAACTCCCTAGCCCTTTCCCTTCCGAAAGAATACGTCAGCAAAGAAGACTTTAAGATGTTTTCTGAAAGAATGAATGATAGATTCGATAGGCTGGAAGAAAAACTGGACAACTTGGCCAAGAAATAGTTGCCCTTTTCCCCAATCTCTGCTACAATAGACAGGGGTATGGGACAAAAGAAAAGATCAATAACAACCATTCTCGGCGGGCATGGCCTCGGCGACTGTATTCTTTCACTGCAGTGCGCTCGCTTTGTCGAAGGTAAAGTAAAATCCCTTATCTCTGCAAGAGATGAAGTTTATACCCCCCTAGCCCACGCCTTCGGCAAACATTTCAACATAAGTCAGGTTGATGAAAAATATTCTGACGACAACAACATATTAAAAAACGAAGCCATAATGGGGCAGTTTCAGATGGAAAACCTGAAGGGGGGAGAAGATTTTTATTATGTTATTCCAGATCTTCTTTTTAAAAACCCTTATGCTTTTGATTATGAAAAACATAATGTCCACCCGCAGATAATAAAATCAACAAGACTCCTAACTAAAGACCTAAGACCACAAAAATTAATATACTTCGGCTTATTAACTACCACACATGGCTATGATTACCCAGAGACAAAGAGACTGATAGAATTGATAGCGAAACAATTTAAAGACTATACTATTTATTGTCCCTCCTTAGAGACTTGGGGCGGAGACAAGGTTAAGTCTGCAATCTCTAGCGTTGATGTACCTGATAACGTCTTTGTAGACACAAATCCAAAATTTGAAGACAGCATAGATTGGCTTAAAAAATCTTGTTACTTTGTTGGAACCTGTAATGGGCCTAGTCACCTAGCATACCACTATGGAGTTCCTAGATTAATTTTAGATCCACAATACGATAAGCCAGCTTGGGTCGCTAGATGGAAAGAAGACCATCAAGAATCTGTACCGATACAAACGCCAGCAGAGATGGCTGCGAAAATTATTGAAACGAACATAAAGATACCGCAAACCTGCCTTGTCCCTAGGAAAAGCGTAGCCGACAATTTCTTGCAGGATTGGACACAACTTTTAATTTTTAAATATTAATATGAAAATAGGAATACTAGGATGTTTTTACGATTGCGCCGAAGACATCGACGAAGTTCTCCAGCCTTGGGGCAAGCTCAAAAACGAATCCGAACACGAAGTAATTATTACCTCCGTTCACTCCCAGTTTAAGGAGTACGCACAGATGGGGATGCCGGATTTCGATGGCGTTACCGCCGCCAAAGTGGCAGACAATAAAAATGTTGACTTGCCCTTCACCTCGATGGTTCCACTTACAGAAGCAGAAGCCAGAAGCCTACCACTTGGTTATCTCCTCCAGCAGGAAGTGGACATGTTCTGGATGCTCGACGGAGATGAATTTTATACCTATGAAGATATTAATTCAATTTTAAATTATGTAATAGAAAACCCAGATTATTATTATTACAAAATTAATTTTAAGAATTATATATTTGACGGCAAGAAATGGATAGACGGTTTCTGTCCGAATAGAATTTTTTGGACGAACAAAGAAGAAAAGGTGAGCAAGTTCTACTATGATAATGATATTCTTTATGAGAGTGGGAAAAGGCAGCCCGACTTGTCCTGTTCTGAAATCCCAAGAGAAATCGCCCACATCAGACACATGACGTGGCTGCACTCCAACGGGGAAAAAAAAGTCAAGTACCAAGAAAAGCACTTCGGCGAGTGCTCTTATTTATGGAATAGAGACACTTCCGAATTAGAATTTAATTCAAGCTATTACAAAAAGCACAATAAAGAAGCCCCCGTAGTCAATGAAGATTAAAACATTTGGAGCAAGGTGTCCCACATGCCAAATAGATAGAATTGAAGATGGGTTTAGCTTCTTGGGGCACGAAGTCATAGAGGATAATTCTGAACCAGATTTAATATACAGTAATAATAGATGGCACACAGAAGCGATAGAGACTAAAGAGCAGTACCCCAATGCAAAATTAATTCTAAATGTTCTTGATATACCAGAGCATGTAATTCAACACTTTGAGTCAGACCGCTTACAGGTAGAGTTGCGAAAGGCCGACGCAGTAACTTGTATATCTTTTTTTGTTAAAGACCAAATAAAAAGATTTGTTAATATGGATGCACGGGTTATTTACAACCCAATGAAAGATGTTCATAAGACGGATGTTAAAAAAGATATTCCATTTTTATATGTAGGTAGAGCAAACGACCCCAACAAAAGATTTTCAGCAATCTTTCAAATTTTTCAATACATGGGTATAACTGAAGAAAATTTAGTAGTGGTTGGCACAGACAATCCCCTTTTCGGGAAATACATGGGCGTCGTTAGTGACGAGGAACTAAACAATATATATAATAGAAGTCACTTCGTTTTCCTGCCCTCAAGGATAGAGGGAATAGGGCTCTCCATGATAGAGGGTGTCATGTGTGACTGCATACCAGTTGTTTCCAAGGACAACCTAACCGCAGTAGAATTTGTTCCCGAACTAGTTATGGAGCCAGATATCCCGACGATAGCAAGAACAATTGTATCTTATTGGGAAAACAAACCTATGGACTTAATTAATAAATACAAAAAAGATTTCAAAGTTAGGTTTCACAAAAATACTGTTGCTAAAAACATCATTGAGATATATAATAATTGCTGATCATGGACACTTATAAATTTTCAAAAAGAAAAAAGCTGTGGGTTTGCGGAATGACCCAAGACAGAATCAAAGACATCGAGGGGATGCTTACCCCCGAGCTTCTGGATGTTACTGACGGCTTGATATTTACGGACGGTTATTCTACAGACGGAACTTACGACCTCCTTAATGAAAAAAAGGGGGAAGGCAAAATTGTTCAAAGGAAATGGACGAACGATCACGATTTTCAAATGAACGAATTCCTTCGCGCTGGAGTTATGCAAAACGGTGATTGGTTTTTTATTCTCGATTCCCCAGAAAGAGTAACCCCAGAATGGTGCAAAACTGTAAGGGGGGACATAGAGGAGCATGAAAAGAACGAGACCGGCGTAGTCGCTGCGTCAGGCAGGGCTTATTTAGCTAAGTATTATGATTCTATGTATTTTTTTCCCAGCCCACACTGGGGGCTTCACGGTATAATTGGTAAATTTGCAAACATAGAAGACAAAGATAAGTCAAAACATGTGATTAATACAAGGGATGATGACCCGCTAGAGTCTTACTTCCTTCACCCAGTAAAGTATCACTACTGCTACGGAAGATCGAACCACACCTCTCTGATGTATGGCGACTTCGGTTCCGAATGCGTACAATTTCACGAAAACGTTAGAACCAGATTCAGGCTATACTGTCAACACGAATTAGGATTACACTTTACCCTAGACTCTTTGGAGGAGTTCATGCGAAAGGGTGATTTTGACCATGAGTTTGTTCAAATCGTTGAAATGGAATACTGTTTAAAGGATTTTTATAGGCTGAAGGTTCTCAATCAAACCGTAGAAGAGGTTACGGACAATAGATATAATTGGAGCTTTGATACATATCTTCAGACGAAAGAAATAAATCAATCTAAATCTAGCTTCATAGGTGCCATAAACCAGTACCGCAAACAAGCGGGCATGAAGCCAGAAGAACCCGGCCATGTTTATGAAAAACTTTCCCTATGAGACAGGACTACACTAAATTAAATAAGCAATTTTCTTTTTTGATTCTTGATTATGAAAGGCCCGACGAGAGTAGGTCCTGCTTAAACTCGATCAAGGATAATGTAAAATTTGAAAATTATGAAGTAGTGTTCTATTCAAACGGCGGTGAGCAAGACTACGTTTATGATTTTTATAAAGAGGGGCTGATAGATAGGTGTATCCTCCGTTCAAAAAATGAAGGCACGGGATTCGGAACCATGAAGCTCGTTCAGTCATGTGCTACAGATTATTTTATGTCTGTGCAGTGTGATAATTATATAAATAGAGAATTTGAGCAGGAAGAACTCGATGAAATGATACAGTGCCTAAAGGGTGGCGAGACCAAATGTATTGATTTGGTATATGTAGCATCTAATGAATTTTCAGAACGCTGCTATGTTATGGAGACAGATTTCTATAACGCTAACCCGTATCAACGCGGGGGTGGCCCCGGGCCATACATTGAACTTAGTTGGACGGAGCAAACTACACAGCAGTGGATTGCGGAAAACGGCGGCATAAAGCATTGGAGACTCCAAGAGATACTGGACCAGCTGCGAAAGGAAAATGGCAACGCAGCAAAGATACCCTTGATAGGTAATTCTGGAAAATATACAGTCAGAGAATGTAAACTTGGCGGAAAATACAAATTCAGAAACGACACCCAGCAGCTTTGGATACTGAGCCCCCCCTCAGGAGAGTCTTACTTTGGGAAAGTAATAAGCGGGCCGGAATGGTCACTAATATTGAATGGAGAATGGGTAGATGGTAAAATTCCAGAGGGACAAAAGAGATGGGCTCATAATGTCTGGGGATCAGAAACAGAAAAAAATGAAAACGGAGAATGGCAATGGTAAATAAGACAATAACACTTTTTAGTTACATAGGAAAACCTCAATACAAAAAAGATACCATAAAAGCTCTTCAGGTTTCTAAAGAAAGATTCAATTTCGACAAAGTCATCTGCGCCTCATGTTGTGATATAGAAGATGATTCGATTGAGGTTTTTAAAATAAATGAGTCTACGGCGCAAGAGTATAACCATTTTATGGTCAAGAAGTTGAACGACCTAATAACAACAGACTTTGTTATGACAGTTCAAGACGACGGGTTTATTATAAACGAAGACGCGTGGGACGAAAAATTTTTAGACTACGATTATATAGGCTCTTTATGGGGCACCAACCAAAAGTATAGGGTGGGTAACGGGGGATTCAGTATAAGAAGCAAAAAGTTTTTGGAAATTGCTAGCTCCGTAATGATAAATAATTCTCACGAGTTGAGGGATTGGGATGATTGTTTTACACAATTTGGTGAAGATGTTTTTCTTACCAGAATGCTGCACGATCACCTAGAGCAACTGGGGATTACTTACGCTACCCCAGAAGTAGCTCGATATTTTTCTGTCGAGTGCCCAGAGTGGTGCCCTGAACACGCTCACGTTAAGCACGATGACCTATCTACGTATCGTGAGTTTTTTGGTTTTCATGGCAGAAACCATGTTAAATTGTTAAAAAAATACCACGGTGATTTATGGTGGAAAGAATATATCGGCAAGGGGGGTATGCGCGAAGACGGGGTGTGATGAAAAAGAAAATACTTATAACTGGGGCAGCAGGGTTACTGGGGGCAAACCTCAGTAGATTTCTTTTGGACAAGGACTATTCAGTGTGCGGCATCGACGATTTTTCTGGCGGCTATGAAGATTTTTTACCGACCCATAAAAACTTTTCATTCTATAAATCCGACCTAGCTAAAGATAATATAGATAAAATTTTCGAAAAGGAAAAGCCCCAAACAGTTTTCCATTTCGCCGCATACGCAGCAGAAGGCTTATCCCCCTTTATCCGCTGTTTCAATTACAGAAATAACGTAATAGCCTCTGCCAAAATTGTTAATGAATGTATAAAACATAGGTCGAAGATTGTATTTACTTCCTCTATGGCTGTGTACGGCGGGCAACCTCCCCCCTTCAATGAACAAATGAAGTTGCAGCCGATAGACCCATATGGAATAGCAAAGATGGCAGTGGAATCTGACATAAAACAAGCTCACGAGCAATTTGGTTTAAGATATAACATAGTAAGGCCCCACAATGTAGTTGGAATTTATCAGAATATTTGGGACAGGTATCGAAATGTTGTCGGCATTTTTATAAGGAGAGTTTTAAACAATCAACCCATGTTAATATTTGGAGACGGGGAACAAACTAGGGCCTTCTCAGACATATCATTCTACATGGAACCGTTTGAAAAACTCATCGATGAAAATGATTCGGAAATTTTTAACATCGGCGCAGACAAACATTTTACCATTAATGAAATCGCAGCAATTGTGTCGGAAGTGGCTTCGGAATACGGGTCTAGAACCAAAATAGAATATAAAGAGCCAAGGCATGAAGCGAAACACGCCTTTTGTGACCACACCAAAGCGAAAATTCTTTTAGACTTCCAAGATTATACGGAGATAAAGGAATTGATAGCAAAAATGTTTAGCTGGGCGAAAGAGCAGCCCGACAGAGAAGTTAAAAATATGGAATATGAAATTGAAGAAGGCATATATTCCTTTTGGAAAGAGTAACTGTTGAAAACTAATAAATACATACCATTTAATAAATTGGAGAATTGGAGAGCTTTAGCTGGCACCTACCGAGTTGTAGCCACGAATGGCTGTTTCGATATTCTTCACGCCGGGCACGTTCACTACCTGCAAGAAGCAAAAAAAAAGGGGCACATTCTCATTGTAGGTATAAATTCCGACCGCTCCGTCAAACAAGTAAAAGGAAACGATAGGCCGATAAATTCACAAATAGATAGAGCCTATGTTCTAAGCGGCCTGCTTTGCGTAGATTATGTAACCATTTTTCCACAAAAAACAGCAACTAGATTTTTAGAAAAGGCCAAGCCGAATGTTTACGTAAAAGGGGGTGATTATACTTTGGAAAATATGAACCCTAGGGAAGTAAATGTTTTAGAGAAGTGCGAATCAAGTATACTTACTGTAGATTTTATGGATGGAAGGTCTACAACAGATACAATAAAGAGAGTTAAAAGTATAAGGTGGGGAAGGGGTAAAAGGAAATCTAAAAAATGAAAACAGTATTAATTACGGGAGTTTTGGGTCAAGACGGGGCAAACATGGCGGAGTATCTTCTCTCCTTACCAGAGGAGTATATGGTTTATGGGATGATGCGGCGGAGTGCAAACCCGAACTATGTTAACACTAAGACCTTTCGTGACCACCCTAATTTTGAATTTGTCTACGGAGACCTAACAGACGATGTAAGTATTGACCTTATTGTAGAGGATTTTAAGCCAGATTACCTTATCAACTTCGCGGCAAACTCTTTCGTGGGCTGCTCATGGGATATGCCAGAGCAAGTAATGGATGTGAATTGCCTAGGGGTGCTACGGTGCATGAGCGCAATTCGAAAGTTTAAACCAGACTGTAGATTCTATAGCGCGGGAAGCAGTGAAGAATGGGGCGACGTAGACTACTCCCCACAGGACATTGACCACCCAATCAAACCCCGTAGTCCATACGGCGCATCTAAAGCTGCCGCTAGACATTTGGTAAAAGTATTCCGCGAATCCCACGGCCTATATGCGGTACATGGAATTCTTTTTAACCACGAAGGAACTAAGCGCGGAGAAGAGTTCGTTACAAGAAAGATTTCCAAGGGGGTGGCTAGGATTATGCACGAACTAAATAAAAACTTAGACATAGAGGCTCCGACCCCAATCGAGTTAGGCTTTTTAGACGCCAAGAGGGATTGGAGCGACAGTGAAGATTTTGTTAAGGGCGTATGGCTTATGATAAACCAGCCCGAACCAAAAGATTATATTTTAGCGAGCGGCGAAACCCACTCTATAAGAGAGTTTGTAGAACTTGCCTTCAAAGCCGCTGGGGTAAACGGGTATTGGCATGGGGTTGGCGAAAAAGAAAGATACATTTATCAGGACAGCCCCTATGGGCATGATTTAGTTGTAATAAATCCCAAGTTCTATAGGCCGGCAGAAGTAAATCTTCTTTTGGGAGACTCTACACCGATTAGAGAAGAATTAGGGTGGTCTCCCGAGGTTTCATTTGACAAACTGGTGAAAAAGATGGTACATTATGATGTAAATAATTACCATGCCCCAGAAGCCTAAAAGGACAGCGGAAGAAAAGAAATTAAGCGGCCTAATTGTAGCCAAGTTTCTACATAACTGCCCAAGCTCTCAATGGGGCAAGCAAAGGGCTATGGCTTATAAATTAATTGAAAAATTTCCGGACAAAGAATTTTGGATTTCCTTTCCATCCAACGATGAAGTTTTCAGTTTGGCATACTATCTAACCGACCTAGGCTTACAAACCCTAGGGGCGCACAAGCTAAGTAAAGAATATGAAAACTATTCCTTTGAACCTATGGTTTCTGAAGAGGCGAAACAAGAAAATTTAAAACCAATTGAATCGTTTGAAATCAAAAATTATAAAAAGAAAAGTGCTATGGACTTTATGAGAGAAGAATAATGAAAAAGAAAAACACAACATCTGAAGTTACGCCAATCCAGCAACTTGAATCCTACCTTAAACAACACGAAGGCCTTCACTACAATTTCGAAGAGGAAAGACTTTATACCGTATCTAGCGGCAGCCTTTTGCTTGATATTGAAATGGGAGGCGGAATAAAACCCGGGGTTGTGAGGGCCACGGGAGTAACCGAGGGGGGCAAAACTTCATGTGGCCTATCTTTCGCTAGGAATTTCCAAAAAATGGAGAACAGCATGGTTATATACGTGAAAGCGGAAGGAAGACTTTCTGACGACCTGATTCAAAGGGCTGGCATAGACACAAGCCCAGAGAAATGGTTTGTATTTAAATGCAATATTTATGAAACAGTAATTAACCTTATGAGACAAATGGTTAAGGACAACCCAAGTGATACGCGCTACATGTTTATGATCGATTGTATGGACGCCCTTATCCCTAAAAATGATTTAGAAAAAGGGTCAGAAGAAGCCCTGAAAGTCGGGGGTGGTGCGCTTTTAAGTTCAGACTTTCTGAGAAGGATGGCTCTCGCACTAGCAGAAAAGGGCCACATTTGTTATATGATTTCCCAAGTAAGGAGCACAATCAAGATTAATCCTTATGAAAAATCTGACCCGCAGGTTACCAATGCCTCAGGAGGAAACGCGGCGCTACATTATAGCGACTGGATACTAGAGTTTCAGCCGCGCTATATGAAAGACGTAATCTCTACTCTTCCCAACGGCAAGGGAGACCCACTCGGCCATTGGTGCAAATTAATTTTTAGGAAAAGCCCGAACGAAAAAACGGGAGCGCTAATTAGATATCCCATTAGATATGAAAGAACTGATGGCAAAAGTATATGGGTGGAATATGAAGTCGTGGACATGTTATTGCAATGGGGAATGGCCCAAGCTAGGGGTGCGTGGGTAACTATCTCCGATGATCTTGTCGACGAAGTTGAAAAAGAACTTAACCTTGAGTTCAAAAAGCAGCATCAAGGTATGGACAATCTACGAAAATATTTTGAGGAGAACAAGGAAATCGGAAAATATATATTCCATAAGTTTAGAGATACGCTAAAGAAAACTTGAGGCGTGTGTAGCTCAATTGGTAGAGCATGTCGTTGCCAACGATAAGGTCGTGGGTTCGAAGCCCGCCACGCGCTCCAGCCCCGCTCTGGTAGCTCAGTTGGATAGAGCATCTGTCTTCTAAACAGAGGGTCGTGGGTTCGAGTCCCACCCAGAGTACCATTTTGCATGAATGATATTAATAAAAAATATTTAAATGATCCTAATTTTCACAGAATATTAAATAGTCTTATGAATATAGAGTTAATTAAAGTTGTAGCCAGTGGATACTTTGACCCTTTACATGTGGGTCATATAGAGTATCTTGAAGAGTCGAAGAAATTAGGAGACAAACTAATAGTAATCGTCAACAACGACGAGCAAGCTAGGCTTAAAAAAGGAAAATCTTTTATGAGCCAAGAGGATAGATTAAAAATTGTAAAATCATTGAGGTGCGTGGATGAAGCTTTTATTTCTATTGATACTGATCTTTCTGTATGTAAATCTTTGCGGCTATGTGTTCCGCATATTTTCGCGAATGGAGGTGACAGAAAAGAAGAAGAAATACCCGAGGCTAAGATCTGTAGAGAGCTTAATATTAAAATGTCAGACGGGCTTGGACTTAAAATAAGATCATCATCAGATTATACAAACCTAAAATGAAAGAAAATAAATCAGAATACACCCAATTAGAAAGGCTCATCGCCAAGTACGAAAAGCAATACAATGAAATGATTGTAATGGATGACTATGACGGCGGACAAAAAGAATCATTAAGAGTAGTTATAGAAGACCTGAAGAAGGGCCATGAGACTTTATAATATACATGGGAAACTTCAGAGTAAAAATGTAAACCGCTTTTTAATAAAGTGGGGCGGCAAGTCTAGGTCACTGCTGCAAAAAGAAGTAAAAAAATTTTTTAAAACTTACTGGAAAAATCAAGTCGTCTATGAAGAGTTCCCCGTTTATGGAACCAGAATGAAAGTTGATTTCGTAAATGCAACAAAGAAAATTGCGGTAGAAGTTAACGGCCCGCAGCACAGCAGCTTCAATAAATTCTTTCATAATAATTCACGCATGAATTATCTAGAGTCGATTAAAAGAGACTGTAAAAAAAGAAAATGGTTAGAAGAAAATAATTTTAAAATTCTTGAAATAGAGGAAAAAGACATTAAAAAATTAAGTCCTGAGTTCATAGAAAATACATTCGGAATATCTATTATTTAGGGTGTAAAGAACCGTAGATGGATGAAGATAAAAATAAAAAGTTTAAATTTCCTGACGAAGTTCTTGTTAAAATAAATGAATGCTCCAATGGGGGCTATATTCTCTTTACCATAGATCAAGACGGTCTTCCCGAAGTATTCAGTGAGTTCGATGATCCCACAAAAGCAATGGCCCTTCAATATTACATCGATAGCTGGACCAAGGCAGTAGAAAAACTGAACACGGAAATGACCGCTCGAGAAATAACAAACGAAATAGATAAGAACGAAGACCCTGACGATCTTAGCGAAATTTAGCCTTGACAAACCCTAGGTTTTGGGCTATCATTGCTGAATGTTAAGCGGAGACCCGATACATTCCAAAGCCCTTGAAAGGGAAGTTCTCTCTGGTATAATCAAAAACCCACACGTATTCCCCGAGATAGACGGCTTCATAAATAATGAAGATTTTTACTGCAAAGAAAATTATGCAATCTATTTTGCACTAAACCAAGTTATACAAGACTACGTAGCATCTAAACAACCAGTTAATAAAGCCATACTCTATCAAAAAGCATTATCATTAAATTTTAAATTTCGGGGCGGCCTAGACCTAGACGAATATATTGACGATTTGGCATTTAACCAAACCAGTTATAAAGATACCCTCAAGTCGGCCAAAGAATTAAAAATTGTCTCTTATAAAAGAGACCTTAACAAAGCCCTTGAAGAGTCAGAAAAAATTATTAATACTAGCGACTCAGTAGATAGCATTAGCTCAGAAGTATATGCAAAAATAACAGAGATCGAAAATAAATATACAGGCTCCAACAATCCCATGAATTTAACCGAGGGGTTGGTAGACATGATTAAAGACAGGGCAAATAATCCCATAGATTTTATGGGTATCCCTTGGCCCAAGCAGTTCGCGAATGTTAATAAGTATATGGGTGGATTAAGGATAGGTCATATATCTTTTGTGGCGGCACGACTTAAGCAGGGCAAAAGTACATTTTTGGCGGAGGTCGCTATGGGTGTAGCTGCTGAAGGAACCAAGGTTTTGGTCTTGGACACAGAAATGCTCGGTGAGGAAATTCAATTTAGAATCGCTTCCGCAAAAACAGGAATCAATTGTACCAAACTTGAAACAGGGAAATGGAATACAGACCTTAAGCTCGTAGAAAAGTTCAGGGAATCAGAAGAAGAGCTCTCTAAGGTTTTGCCACTATATCATTTATATACCCCCTTATCAAATATAGATCAACTTTGCTCCGTCATTAGGAGGTTTAAACACGCCATGTGCGCCAAAGACGAAAACTTTTTGGTATTGTATGATTACATGCAGCTTACCGGAGAGCAGCCCAGCGCGCACAACCAAGCGTGGATGATTCTTGGTGATAAAACCGCCAAGCTTAAAGCTTGTTGCTCTGAAATGGGAGCGGCTTGTCTGGGGGCGGTTCAAATTAATCGTTTGGGCGAATCAAAAAATAAAAAGTCGGGACAGATAGAAAGGAATCTCTCGGTTGTCGCTGGTTCTGATAAAATTTCGCAACTTGCAGATAAAGTTTTTTGGTGGGGGAAAAAAGCGCAAGACGAAATACATGCAGACAATATCGACTCGCAACAAGACTGTGGTACACATCTATTAATGCCGCTAGCATCTAGATTCCAAGGTGAAGATGCTCTGGGGTATGACGACAATCGTCGAAGGATACTTACAGATGGGACAGAAATTGATCAACCGTTTTATTTTAATTTCGAGGTGAAAAATTTTAAGGTTCAAGAGATGGGGACGCTTGATGACATTATATCCCGATCAAGGAATAGGCGCAGAACTAATGACTCTGACGCCCCAGAAAACCCGAACGCGGAGAGAGATGGGTCAGTCGAGTTGGAATCTTTTAATGAGTAAAAATTTTAAAGAAATATTATTAGATGTAGGTTACGCCAATATCATAGACAACGGTAGAGAGCTACGCATGAGGCCTATCTACAGGGAATCTAGTAGCTCCACAGTCTTAAGCGTTAGGAAAGATACCGGCCACTTTATAGATTTCAGCAGGAGCATTAGCGGTTCTTTTGAAAAACTGGTTCAGCTTTCTATGGGCCTCAAAACCATAGACGACGCCAAGTTATGGCTCGACACAACGGGTAATAATTATGAAAAGCCCAAAAGAGAAAGGCCAAATAGTTCTACAGCTAAAGTTTTATCTAAGGAGCCGCTAGAGTCCATTGTACCCAACCATTCCTATTGGGTAGACAGGGGGATATCCGAAGACACAATCAAGATATTCAAAGGGGGCTTAATGGTCAAGGAAGGAAGAATGAAAAATCGATATGTATTTCCCATATTTGATTCTAAAGAAAGATTAATCGGCGTTACTGGCAGATATACCCTACAGATACCAAAAGATTCTAAAATTCCTAAATGGAAACACTACCCATCAAAAAAAGAATGGAGGTATCCACTACTTTTTAATCATAAAATAATTTCAGAAAAAAAAGAAGTTATTGTGGTGGAAAGCGTCGGAGATATGCTTGCCCTGTGGGACGCAGGTATTAAAAATTCTATAGTAACATTTGGATTAGATATAAGTAACCCAATATTAAATACATTTTTACGTTTTAATTTAAATAAAATAATTCTTTCATTTAATAATGATGAAGATTCTAATTCTGCGGGTAATGAGGCGGCAGAAAAAAATAAGCGGAAGCTGTTAAGGTACTTCGACAAACACCAAGTGCAAATATCTTTCCCCACAAAAAATGATTTTGGAGATATGTCAAAGGAGGAAATTGAAAATTGGCATAGCAATTTAAATTTATGAGTGAAAAAAAGTATCTATCAGCATCGAGAATTAATACGCTAGACAAATGTTCTTGGTCTTACTGGTGCAACTACCACCTTAAACTGCCACAGACGACTAACTCTGGGGCGCAGCGAGGCACGTTGTGTCACCTCATCTTCGAACTTTTAATAAATAAGAAACACAGGAAACACTACAACGCGATAGTTAAAGAGGGCTCAATTAAAGGGAGCCCAGCAGTTGATAACCTCGTCGTAAAGCACTTAAAGAAAGACGGCCTTCTTTCCAACCGCATCGGTGGCGAGGACCATTATGAATTGTGTGATAAAATGATACTAACTGGATTGAAACACGATTTCTTTTGTGAGGGAGGGGAACTCCTCGATCCAGAATATAAATTTGTCATAGAAAACGAAGACCCAGAATACAAAGTCCTCGGATATATTGATAAAATCGCCGAGTTTCCCAAGGAGAAAAAAATACAAATCGTAGACTATAAAAGCAGTAAACAAAAATTCTCCGGAGAAGACCTAACCTCGAACCTGCAGGGGATGATATACAGTATGGTCGCGACGAAAGTCTGGCCGAAACTAAAGCCTATTGTTCAATTTAAATTTTTGCGATTCCCCAAAAAACCAGATCAGAATCTAGAATTCAGTGAAGATACTCTCGGGGGGCTAGAATATTACTTAGCCAAAGTCTATAAAGTCATAAATAGTTTTTCAGAGAAAGACGCAAAATCAAATTTTGCAGCAGACCAACCGATGCCGCCCTCTGGGGGTGGATTTAAGGGGCCTTTGAATTGTGGCTTCGCCAAGGCAAAGGGGCAACTTAAAAAAGATGGCTCCGTTATGTGGCATTGTCCATATAAATTCGATTTTGAATATTACGCTCTTGTAAACAGTGACAAGGAAATTATAAAAACCTCCCTTGATAAAAAAGATTTAAAAAAAGACGAGGAACATACAATAAAGAAGATGCGGTACGAAGGGTGTCCGCGTCATAACGGGCCAGATGATTTCGATTTCTAGTTGACAAGCCTTATTTTTTGTGCTAAGATTTCTCTATGGTTCTACCACTTTTCAAGAGTCACTATTCTATAGGCCGAAGTATTCTTACTTTGGATAAAGAGGATTCTTGCATAGAAGAAGGCCCAGATTCTATAATAGATATATGCAAAGAAAATAAAATTAAAGATTTAATTTTAGTTGATGACAGTATGGGAGGCTTCCTTCAGGCATATAACAATTGTCGTGACTCAAATATCAATTTTAAATTTGGACTAAGGATAACGGTGTGCACCGACAGGTCGGAAAAGAACGCAGAAGCGCTGGGAACAGAAAGTAAGTATATAATATTCGCCAAAAACACCGCTGGATATAAAAGATTAATTAAAATTTATTCTGTAGCAGCGAAAGAAGGTTTCTATTATGTGCCTAGGATGGACTATTCCTTCTTAAAAGAAATTTGGAACGAAGAAGACTTGTCTTTGGCCGTCCCCTTTTACGATTCCTTTCTCCATAAGAATTCATTAATGGGGGCAATATGTTTACCGGACTTTAATTTTACCAAACCTACATTTTTTGTTGAAGACAATGACCTGTTCGTAGATAAGCTTTTAGAAAGAAGGGTGAGACAATTTTGTAGAGCAAATGATAATGAAATACAAAAAACAAAAAGCATTTACTATAAAAATAAATCAGATTTTGTTGCGTACCTGACATTCAGATGCATCAACAATAGAAGTGACCTTAATAGGCCACAGTTTGAGCACATGAGCAGTAATGATTTTTGCATAGAAAGCTGGAAGGAACAACATGAAGGAGCCTAAGCTTAAATTTGATAGCGAAAAGATTTTAGTTTTCTTAGATTTTGAAACACTAAATCTATGTTTAAATTTTCAACAGAACCTACCTTGGCAGCTTGGAATGATAAAAGTTCAAGGCGGTAAAAAAATTGCTGAAAAAAATTTCTTAATTAAATGGGATACAGACCTCAGAATTAGCAAAGAGGCCGCCTTTATGACAAGGTATGACCAAAACAACGTCGACGAAAACGGCGTACCCCCAGAAGAGGCTTTCCCGACTATGGAGGACTGGCTAGACGATGCGGACTTCATTATCGGACATAACATAATTGGATTTGACATATATTTAATTAAAGAATATTACAATTATATGGGCAAGAGTTGCTTTCACCTCATGCCCAAGTTTATAGACACTAATTGTGTTGCCAAGGGGGCCGCAATGGGCCTAGAATACGACCCTAAGGACTCTTTCCTAGAATACCAGTTCCGAATGTACCATACCCGCAAGAAGGGCGTAAAAACGAACCTGAAGCAGTTATTGAAGGACTATGAGATACCCTTTGAAGAGAACAGGCTGCACGAAGCTATTTATGACTTGGAGAGAAACCTCGATGTCTGGAACAGATTAAAATATTACATTGAAGATAAAGATGGATTCTAATTTTATTAATAAATTTAAAAATTATGACTTGAAAATGCACGGTGTTCGTATGCCGTCATTTGAAATTGATAATAAATACAAAAGAGAGATCGGTCTTAGTGAAGATTGCTCTAAATCTGAATTTTTAAAACAAAAATGCTACGTTCGCCTGCAAGAACTAAAGCAAGATAAAACGATCAAGGCAAAGCAGTTTAACGAATACAAGAAAAGAACCGACCAAGAACTTAAAATTCTCGATGAATTAGATTTTGTTGATTATATTTTACTTGTGTGGCACGTCACGAACTTTTGTGACGAAGAAGGCATTGCTAGAGGCCGTGGTCGCGGTAGCGCAGCGGGAAGTTTAGTTTTATATTTAATTGATGTTGTTCGCGTTGACCCCATCGAACACGGATTATATTTTCAAAGGTTTGTTTCTAAGGTCAGGGCCAAAAAAGAAATCGTGGATGGGGTTGTATATCTTGACGGCTCCCTCATGGCAGATGTTGATTTGGATATCTGTTACTATGATAGACAAAAAGTTATCCGACACCTTGAAGAAAAGTTTGAGGGTAAAACATCTAAAATTCTTACCCTTAATACATTGAGCGGAAAACTCGTTGTAAAAGAGTGCGGCAAAACTGTCGCATCGCCCAACCCCATACCTGACGAAGACATGACAAGGGTAACCTCCATGATACCAACCATGTATGGTAACGTGAAAGACATTAGAGAGACGTATGAAGAGGAAGAGGAGTTTAGAAGTTGGTGCGACGAAAACGAAAGGGTTTACAAGACTGCGTTGAAGTTGCGCGGCCTCATAAAAAACAAAGGCGTTCATCCATCCGCCATCGCTATTTCTTATGACCTCCTAGAAGACATCTGTCCGACAGAACTCACGTCTGACAAATCTAGTTTCGTTACATCGTATGATATGAATTGGGTTTCATTATTTAATGTAAAGCTAGATGTCCTTGGCTTAAGGGGCGTATCCGTTGTAGACAGGGTTTGCAAAGATTTAAGCATTGACCCCGTTAAAGATGTTGACGTATCTGACAAATTTATTTATCAGCAATTGCAAGACCTAAAAAGTAGGCAGGGATTATTCCATATTGAGGCAGACACGGCGTATAAAGTTTGCAGAACCGTAACTCCAGAAAATCTTGATGAGCTCAGCGCGGTGCTGGCGATAGCTAGACCGGGGGCCATTCAATTTGAAACCCCTTATGCAGATGTTGCGCACGGGAACCAAGAGATGGAGGCAGTTCACCCGTTCTTTAGTGAGATACTCCGAGAAACAAAGGGCGTAGTATTATACCAAGAGCAGCTTATGAAAATGGCTCACAAAATGGGCTTCACGCTTG
>Ga0098040_1000425_pt1 | contig 19373 bp, 28 predicted proteins | sample 7_EtaG_FD_75065 | JGI IMG/M metagenome (GOLD analysis project Ga0098040, IMG submission 75065) | Marine viral communities from the Subarctic Pacific Ocean - 7_ETSP_OMZ_AT15161 metaG | ecosystem: Environmental > Aquatic > Marine > Oceanic | place: Pacific Ocean | collected 2015-01-08
GGATATATAATTGCCCAAATGGGTGATATTGATTCTGTTGCTGAGACTAATTCTCCCATTTGTTTTGATTCAGAAATAAAGGTACGAATAATTATTTAGTTATGTAAAGTATTTGAAGTGGGTATATGCACCTACGAAAGTATCTTAACATTCGGAATCCCGAACAATGAAAAGGGTGCCTTATAGCACCCATAATATCAACTTATATTACTTACCTTCAAATCCTGGTGGGAGTGTTCCATAATAGGCATTGAACTCAAATAGAGCATCCCAATCTTGATCTGAAGCTTGGTTTCTCCAGAATTGCCATAATCCTGCATGACTACTTTTATGAAACACATCTACATGTATATCATGTATATCTGAACCCAATTCAATTCTGTATAGAAGCAAAGGTATTGCAAACGTAAGACCAGAATTGTATATTAAATCATCTGCAACTGCTCTAGGTTTAGATCCATTATCAAGTTTATACTTATCACCACGACAATGTAACCTTACAAGTTTCTCTGCATGATGTCTGGTAATCAAATAACAAGCAGTAGAGAAATCGTTTACAAATCTTCTATGAAGTTGAACAGCAATTTGTGCAGGATTAATAATTGCCAACTGAACTACATCATAACAGTATGGTATCTTTGCAGTAAACTCCTTCCAAGTAAATGCCCAATGAGATATTGGTCCTAAATCACAATCATCTTCCATGATCAATGCACATGGAGCATCTGTTTCTAAAAATTCTTTAAGTGCCTTTAAATGAGATGTTGTACATCCAACCTCACCAGAATTCATATTATCTGGATATCTACCTTTAAGAATATCACTTAAATCATCTTCTCTGCCATCATATGCAGATACTCTCTTATAATTACTAATCTCCCAATACTTAAATTGATCTTCCATATATTGCCATCTATCTGGTTTACCATCAAGATTAATACAGTATATTGGGGGTAGACCCTTTAACTTGTATAGTGCTTTGTTTTTATCCATGAGCAAGAATATTATTTAAGATTTCAATTTTTTGTTTGAATACATCAACTTTACCATCCCATATAGTTCCACCTCTAAAATGAAGAAACTTTTCATCCATAAAGGTTTCCATGTTTACTAGAGTTTCTCCTTTATATTCGCCCTCAAACTTACAGTTTATTGGATAAGGTTGAATATTATTTTCCATAAGGAAATTATGAGACTCTCCTCCAGTATCACACATTTGTCCACCAAACCAACCAGGAAAGAATTTAACCTCAGAATTATATTTTTTTATCTCAGGCATATTTAATAGAGTAAAACCTGGCCAAAGATATTCAACATCTTCCCTACTTTGCATAAATGAAGAAATCTCTTTACCCCTCATAAACTCTATTAGGTCTAACTTCTCCATTAAAAATATATCACTGTCTATGAGGAATACGATATCATCTAAACAAGATGTATATACAATATTATCTAACGCAAATTGAATAGCATTTGCATGACCCATTGAAGGACCTGAGACTTGTTCATTTGTATTTCTATACCATGTTGCTACATCATCATGTTTAGAACATACCTCCATAAATTGTTCAGGCATAGCTTCATGTTTTGAATCATCAATACAAATAAGTTCAAAATCACAAAGAAGATTTTCTTTGAACTTTTCTATCTGTATGTCCAAAAACTTTGGAAAGTTTACTACTGGGGAAACTATTTTTACTTTCATTTCTTTTGAAGAACCACCTGATATTCATCCATAACTAAATCAAATCCATTGTCTAAAAGAAAAGGAATTGAATACTTTGCTTTACCATAATCAGATTCTTCATTATCAACAATTTTAGGTGTTGTATTTCTTACATCATCAATAAGTATTACACCATTCTTACTCATTATATTACAACCTGCAATCAACTGTGCTTCTCTCAAATGCAATTCTGCTGTTGGTTCTATAGGATGCATATCTCCCGTATCCATATAAAGAAAGTCTATCTGACCATCTCCAGAAGATAGGAAATCTTCAGAAGACATTACATGATATTCTATATTAGAAAGACCTTTTGATACTACCTTACTTCTTTCAATATGTAATGGATTCAAATCTACTGTTATAAGATCTATATCAGTTCCTTGAATCATCTCACCAATAACACGAGTAAAACATCCCGCAGACCAATCCCATATAGCAGGAACATTTGGTTGCCAGTATACTGTATCATCTTCATTACAACCAGGAAATTTACCATCAACAAAACTTCTTGTAGTACCTAACTCTACAATTGTTTTAAAGTTATATTTTTCTACCTGATCCCAACAATACTTCATTGTATCGTATCTAAACTTAGGCACTCTGCCATAGTACTGTTCAAACTGCTCTTTGGTAGTATAGTTCCAATGAGCATTATCCATATAGTTTTTGTAAGTCTCTAAGGCATTAGACATTATAAATTTTCCTCCACTGATCTAAGGTCTTACTCTGGTGTTCTTTAGCACACTTGTTCATTATACTACGAATTTTCTTTTTGTGCTCCTTTACTATTTTAAATGTTTCTGGAATCTCTTCAAAGTCATCAATATAAAGAGCAAACTGATCATAGTATTCATTGTACCATTCACAAACGTTCGTAGTATCTTTAAATAATCCACTACCGAACCAGTAGTTATTACCTGTTGAATGATTTTTAGCTGATGAAAGATGAAGAAGAAACTCCTCTGATGGAAGAATAACAGGTAAACCTATATTCATTAATTCAAAAGTAGCAAATTTAGAATACTGTTCTGGTAAGATAAAATATGCTTCATATTTTTTAGCAAGTTCTACTAATCCTTTATAACCTCTATACTTACATGGATCTGCTGATAGACCATAATGTTCCATCATCTTTACAGAGTCTTGCCACAAAGTATCATTATGATACCTAGAAACTAATACATCTCCTCCCTTTAATTCATCCCCATAATCTCCACCAAAACCAATCATTCCTAAATCTTCATTTTCAGAAAGTGGTTTATCAATAGAAACTCCAATAGGACGAATTACTTCCTCAGTAAATTTAACCTTGTATGCTTCTGCCCACATGGTTTCAAACTTTGTATATGGAATTATTTTTACATTATCTTTACCTACAGATTTATTCATAAGAATATGATACGCAGTATCCTCCTGCATTTCATAATTAAATCTATTACATACCCATACAATTAGTTGCCCCTTAAACTCATCAATATTCTCTAAGAATATTCTTGATAGGGGTGCAGTATCAGATGTAATAATAAAATCAAAAGAATTAAAATAATCTTTATGTTCTTTCCAAGTAGAATCTGCTATCTCTTTTGTAATACGATAAACATCTCTCTTTATAATATCATTCCATATAGAAAGTTTGTTTGTTAAATCCAATCCAAGTTGATCACAAACATATTGGTGGTCTTTAAGACAACCATAATGATGTGATAGATGTAATACTTTTGTCATTGTTTAGCGATCCATGCCTCCAATCCTATTCTAGGTTGCCAACCTAGATTTTTAAGTTTACTATTATCAGAAAGACTTCTCCTTGCCTCTCCTTCTCTAGAAGGAATTGTAGTTGTACCAGAAGGACTATCTACAAGTCTTGCAATTTGATTAACTGAATACTCTATACCTGACCCCACATTAAACACACCAACTACATCTCTATCAGCAACAAACATATTTGCATATGCTACATCAGCAACATGAATAAAATCTCTTGTCTGTTCTCCATCTCCAATAATAGTTAAAGGTTTCTCTTCAAATTTTTGTTTTTGAAATATTCCTATTACAGGAGCATACTGTCCTTTATGTGCTTGTCTAGGACCATATACATTAAAATATCTGAGAGATACTGTCTGCATTCCATACAGATCATTATACATCTTCATCAAGTTCTCCCCTGCAAGTTTAGATACTGAATATGGATTCAAAGGATCTGGTCTATCAGTTTCAAAACATGGTTCAGTTGTACTTCCATATATTGCTGCTGTAGAAGAAAACACTACTTTTCTAATGTCTAATTCTCTTGCTACTTCTAATACATTTAGTGTACCAATAACATTATTTTTATAAGATGGTATTGGATTCTCTATTGAATATTGAATAGAAATATCTGCTGCCATATGGTAAATGCAATCTGCATTTGTGCAAGCATTTTTTAAAAATGTAAAATCAGTAATATCTCCTTTTACATTAATTGCATTTGGATTCCAATAAACTTCATCATGAGTATTTGCGGATTCATTATCTATAACTACAACCAAATCTCCTCTATCTAGTAATCTATCTACAAGATTAGATCCTATAAATCCTGCACCACCTGTTACAACACTTACTCTCTGTTTTGGTGGTGCTACTGGTTTTGGTTCTATTTTAGTTCTTCTTAATTTTTTAATCATAACTTGAGTAGATCATTTAGTCTATTAACATATGTATGTTTATCTCGAACGAAGTTCATTGCTTCACGCATCTTCTTCTCTGTACAAGATTTATAATCTTCTACAACTCTATCATAAAGGGTATCTAGGTTATTGTCAAATGTAACATGATCTCCAAACAAATCTTTTATTGCTGGCATATTACTACCACACCATTTTCCATAACTAATACTTTTGAATAATCGACAAGGATAATATTTACCCATATCAAAAAAAGGTTTCTCTCTAATATCAAAAGATATATAAGAGTCTCTAACCATTGCAATATTCTGATTTATATCAGGAGGATTCCCATCATATAAAGAATATCTACCACTATACCCACCAACATTTACGAAGTTCTTTCCTTTTGATTTTATAATATTAGAAAACCTTCTTATATTTTCTCCTTGCATTGATCCCACAAAGAATATATTTTCCTTTTCTTCATCGTAAGGATCTACTGGACACTTATCAATTTCTGAAGGTAGTAAATCTGTTGCCCACTTAGTTATAATAGTTCTAGTAGGATGCTCATAAAAACTTCCTCCTATATTTTCTACACTTGGCCAAACGTAATTTTCTCCATAGTGCCAATGCTTTGAATCATGTACAAAATTATAAACTTTATATCCCGCATACTTCTGTCTTTTTTCATACTTAAATGGTTCATCAGAATTATGAATAAAATATTTACAGTCTTTTCTTAAAGGTATATTTTTACAAACCTGATGTTCTGTTATAAAAATAGCATTTGAAAAATCTACATCCATTACATTATCAGTATCGTCATACCAATATACTTCGTGTCCTAGGTAATCTGCTGCTCTCCAATATCCATAATGAATATAGGAATGTGTATGAGAATGTAATTTATGTCCCCAAATAACTATTTTCATTCTTTAACTTCTAGAGGTAGCCAAAACCTTTCATCATATGACATCATTCTAACACTAGGGTATGATGATAATGCTTGATCAGTTCCATTAGAACTTGTTTGATAAAACATTGGATTATCAAACGCATACACATCATAATACCTCTGAACATCGGCAAAACCAATATCATGATGATCTGAAATCAAATACCCATGATATGCAATTCTCTTGCATAAATCAATATAATCTGAATTGATATACAATATAGCATGTGCACCCACCATATTGTATATTTTAACTAAATTATCATAATTATCAACATCTTCCCGTTGCACACAAGGACCAGAATGTCCATTCATACGTCCCCAAGAAGATACTCCAAGGTATACAGCATCTGCATCATCTGGTATATCAACTTCATCAATAAAGTTAAGAGGTAGACAATCATCTTCTAATAATATAAAAGGAGGATCAACTTCCTCTAAAGCAAGTGCATGCGAATATGCACATCCCCTTTTACCTATAGGATCTTTAAAACCAGACACTCTGATAATATTTTTAAATCCTAATTGTTTTAAATTTTCTTCAAGAGTTTCCTTTCTCTTTGGTTGATCATCAAGGTTAATATAGACTACTGGAAGATCAGTAAGTTTCAATTTCATGTTCTAAGTTCAGAATGATTTTTCTTTAAAGCAATAATTTTTGGTTTGAAGGGATAATCTGGATTCTGCATTTGTTCTTCTGCAAAACAATAAGAAGGTGTCAACCTTAATGTAGGAGGATTATCAATCATATAACGATTCATATGTGATTCATCATGCCATAAAGCGATAACATCGTTTTCAAGATCTTTAGTAACACGGTCAGCAATAACCTCAGACATCTTTAAGAATTCTTTTGTACTACCTCCATTGAATCCACCTGCATAATAATAATCTCCCTCTTCACCAGGTTTTACACATGCTAAACAATTTGGATTACGATCATATGTTCTTTGTTCTTTAGGAGAAAATGTTTGATACGGATGCATTGTTCCTACCAAATCACTTAATACTTCATCTCCTACATCTTGAACTATTCCCATATCAATATCAAAGTAATAACAATAATCAAATTGTGAAATATATTCTTTTTCCTTTACAAAATAATTATATCTTTTTAAAGTAGGCATTGGCCAGTCTTCATGTTCTATCTTAGACACTTTAACATTACTAGATGCATCTACATCATGATCTGTAAATAAAAGACATTCCATATCATGTCCTTCTAGAAAGTTATCAGCAATATTGTCATACAACCTTTCTACAAATTGTATGTATTTGTTTGTTGCTATGGTTAGTATTAAAATTTTCATCTTAAATCTCAATGTAATTTACATTATCAAAGATAAAGAATCCTTTATCTTTATGTTCTTTAACTGTCCCGTGAAGGAAACAATTTAATTCTACGTTAGACTGCTCTTTATATTTAACAGCAGCTGCCATAGAGTTTCCTCCAGAATAAAGACAAAAGTAACTCTTTGCACTATTAATTATATTAGCATACTCAAAAATATTTTCAACTACCAGTTGATTATTCTCAAAAGGAAAACCTCCAGACAAAGAAAGTGAATTTACATTTTTGAACGATACGAACAAAGCATCATCTGGAACTGTCTCTCCTACAAGAGAAAATAATTTATCTCCATCATAAAATTCATTAACATTATTTTTTAATAATGTGTGTGCAGATAAATCAACAATAGTTTTATCTTTATACTCATTTAAAATTTTAGCATCATAATATATCTCAGGATATCTTCCAGATCCTACAAATCCGTGACGTATCTCTGCAGCAGATACAATATTATCAGTTCTCCCTTTTTGAATATCTGGAGCACACGCACCAACGTTTGCTACATTACTAACTATACCCTTTACATAAGGATTATTTGCCCAACAAAATTCATATATCTCAGGATTCCTATAAGAGTTATGTTGAGATATAAAAAATTCTACACCCTTTTCAGAGAATAGTTTTGGTAGAGTTGTGAATTGAAGATTATCTCCTAAACCACCCCAAGGTTGTCCAAAGTATACTTTCATCATTAGTCTTTGAAAAAATCTCCATCTGAAATTGCTTTATCATCAATATAATGATCAGCAAAAGGTTTACCTAACATAAGTCTATGAAATTTACATCCCCAATCTAATAATTGATAGTGGGTTTCTTCATAACAGAAAGCATAGGATAGAACTTGATCATCATCAGTTCTACCCATACCTCTTGCTGTGAAATAAATTATCTTATGTCCTGCATCATATAGATCATTAATTCTATTTATTCTATTCTGATAGGGTTTTGCTTTAGAATAGTCACCATAAGTTTGAGTACAAATGGTGTTATCTACATCTACCACATAAGTTTTTATTTCATCCATGCAGCAAAATCATTCATAAAACCATCATAAGATTCATCTGTTTTGGGATGATGAATCATCTCAGTTATAACAGGTAATCCTGTGGTAACAATATCAGCACCATAATCCCACGCATCGCATACATCTTGTTGTGTACGAATACTACCTGCAATGATTTGTGTATCTAAACCATTCTCTCTAATATACTGTTTGGTTCTTCTAAGTGCTCTTTTAACATCTCCACCATGCTGGTTTAATCTACAGTAAAATAGTGAAACATACTTAGCACCTGCTGAAGCACAGTGTATTAATTGTTGTTCACTATAACAAATAGTAGCATTAATTTTAACTCCTGCTTGACTACAAGTTTTAATTGCTCTTAGACCATCAGCACTAACAGGAATCTTTACATATAATTCTGGACAATAACTGACAAATTTATCATATATCTCAGAAGCTTGTTTTACCATAGGTTCATAACCTTCAGCAAAAACTTCTACACTCAAAGATAAACCCTCAGACCCACAATACCTAGCAAGTTTTTCAATAAGACTATCAAAACTTCCCGTAGGTTCCTTAGCAATAATTGATGGGTTTGTAGTTACACCTTGTATAACACCCATATCATTCGCCTTTATAATCTCATCAAGATTGGCAGTATCAGCAAAAAGGTAATTCATTAATCCTCTATAAAAGTGTATTTTTTACCGTCTTCAACGATGTTTGAATCGGTATCATCGTCCTTATTTGACCATTCTATCACAACAGTATCCTCTATTGCAATACGCATGTGCATTAATCCAGGTGGTATGTGGAATACATCACCTTTCTCAAGAATAATTGACTTATTCTTAGCACGTCCAATCCTCATTCCTACTTTAAGTTTGCCAGATTGAATATAATAATATTCATCCTTCTTTACATGATACTCCATGCTGCTCTGAGTGCCAGCTTTCATGAAGACTTCTTTCAATGTAAAGTCATCTGTTGCAAATACACTTGTAATGTATCCCCAATACTTATTCAATCTTTCTCCAGACTTTAAAACAGGAGGTAACTCCTGTCTTCCATAATTATTGTCCGTAGTATTTGTTGATTCCATTTTTTCTTTCAAAATGTTTGGTATAGAGTTCTTCAGTGAACTCATTAAATTCATCTGTTATACTACGATTTATATTAGCAGTATAGTATGCCATTTCAGCAATCTCTTCCAATACTATAGCACACTCTAAAGTTCTGTCAGGTGAATCTGAGAAAACCATAACACCATGTCTAGGAAGAAGGATTGCAGGGATATTAAGTGGATTAATTTTATTTTCTTGAAAATAATCAACTACAGATTGTCCCAAACCTTTTTCATATTCTTCCAAATCATTAATCTTTAATTCTCTTGCTAGAGGGATATCCGATAAGAAATAATCAGCATGTGTAGTTCCTAAAATTGGGATAGGTTGCATTGCCTGTGCCCAAGAAGTAGCAAACTTTGAATGACTATGAATTATAGATTTTATTTCTGGAAATGCTTTATATATTTCTAAATGAATAGCAGTATCTACAGATGGTTTCTTTCCTGATATTTGTTTTCCTGTATAAAGTTCTATGATGCATATTTCACTATAAGATAGTTTTGAGAAATCAACACCAGAAGGTTTTATAGCAATATACTTTCCATCTTCAGAAAGGACACTAGCATTACCCCATGTAAGTTTGACTAAATTATTATCTTTAATACTTTTATTAAGTAGTAAACAATCTTCAATCTCTTTATACATAACTCAAACTTTCTACAAAATGAGAAGCTTCCATGTTTGCAAACTCTGGATCTCCAGATGCTAAGAACGCAGCATAAAATGCATCTCCTGCACCCATAGTACTTACAGCATCTTCAACTTTATATCCTTCATAATCTATACCCTTAAAAGAACACCCTTTGTCTCCTTTAGTAACACATATATTACTATCTCTACCAACTGATCGAGATTCTTTTTCATTACATACGATATAATCTACCTTATTATATAAGAAGTAATTTGATTGACGACTTGATATTTGAGATGATGCATATGTTTCAATACCTTTATGCTTTACGCAAGTATTAATAAAAGGTTCAGTTATTAATCCACATCTATAATCTGAAAAAGCAACTATATCATAATCAGATAAATTAACATCAATTAAAGGATGAAGGTTTTCATCATTTACACTATTAACTTGAAGATATTTGTATGTAGAATCCCCACGAGATACCCAATACCTACTCTTAGTATTATTTTTACCTTGATAGAAATTAAGAATCTTTGCTCCAGTAGAACTAATAGAATTAACATGTTCTTCTGATACAGAAGTTAAAAAGGTAACATTTAAATCATAATCTGCTAAACGTCTTGCAACATTAGCTGCACCACCATAGTTAAATCTATTTGTATCATAAACAGTTTTTAATGTAGGAGTCTCTAGAGATAGACCTGATGCAATAAGAAATATATCCTCATCAATTATAGTATCTCCAACTATTAGAAATTTTATATCTTCTCGCATGACCCCATATTCCTAATTTTTTCCATAGTATTAGTTGTTGAATAATCCCCTATTAGTGGATAAACTTTAACCTGTATTGTATCTGGTATTTCATCCCTTTCTCTTAATTCATCAGCAGTCCACTCTGATCCTTTAACAAGAACATCAGGACACAATGTTTTATATAAAGTTTTAAGTTCTTCAGAAGAATTAAAAGTAACTACAGAATCAACGTACATATTAGTCTCTAAAACTTTTCTACGATCTTCTTCATTATTAATTGGTCTATCTTCTCCTTTTAGTAGTCTAACTCTTTCATCAGAATCAATAGCAACTATAAGTTTATCTCCTTGATTCTTAGAAAATTTTAAAAGTTCAATATGCCCTTTGTGCAATATATCAAAAACACCATTAGTAAGAACTATACCACTATGATCATCTATCTTCTCTACTCTCTTAACATGTCTTCCTTCTCCCCATGCTTCATCTAACCACATCTTACTCATCTCTCTCATTTCTACCTGAGAAGATAACCAAGATCCTAAACAAAGAACATTTGAATCATTATGTTCTCTTGATTTAACAGCAGTAAGTTCATTATGTGCAAGAACAGCACGAACTCCAGAGAAACGATTAGCAACAATACTCATCCCAACTCCAGTACCACATATAAGAATACCTCTGTCTGCTTCTTTATTGCCAACTATCGTTGATAACTGAGCAGCATAATCAACATAGTCCACACTAACTTCTGGAGTATAGGGACCAATATCAATAACTCTGTAACCTTCTCCTTTCAGATAGGTTTTCAATTGCTGTTTGTCTTCTACGCCATTATGGTCAGAAGAAATAATAATTGTTTTCATAAGAATGTAAAATCACCAAAAGGAACATCTTGAATACTTTTGTTACCGCATTCAGCAGCGAACCAATTTTTAGGTGCAATAATTTTTTGACTCTTTGCTAACCATGCACCCCACCATGAAAATGATGAGTTAGCAATAATATGATACGTGCATAAAGACATCAGACACAAATCAAACTCTGTTGCGTTTTCATCAGAGATCATAAACCTATCATCAGAAAATAATTCTTGCTGATGGCACCATGATGGATCATCTGAAAAAACAATTACTGGAATCTTTGCATCAAATTTACTTAGTGCATTTCTATAATACTCTATAGATTGAGTTGGATGATTAGGATTAACAGTATAATCCCCCCTTCTAATATGAAGAGATATTGATTCATTATCTCCTATAATACTATTATACAAATCTTTACAAGTTTCCGTGATACTTGTTGAGAAACTGAAATCTTTTCTTATATCATCTTCTATATGCTTGAAATATTTTTCTGACTGGAAGTATCCAACTAGGTCAACATTATCAGGACAATTAACAAATAGTTCTTCATCAAAATGATGCATTCTTTCCCATAAAGTTTGATTCTTTTGAAATCCTATATTATTATTCTCTATATTTTGAAAAACATCATATATGGTAACATCTGATTGTGATACCAATTCATCCTGCGTCCCAAATGCATCTTTAGGTGGTATAGAAAAAGAGTAACCTCTATTAGTAGCTATACCTTTAAGAGAAGCATATTGAAACATTTGGTTGGCAAGTCTGCCTAAATTACCAAGACGATTAATTGATAACATAATCAACCACAATTAAAGGAAAGAGATATTCTAGGTTCAGTATTTTGACCAGAAGGAACACAATGTAAAATACTAGATGGAAAAATTATCATAACTCTTTCATAAAGTTTAAAATTACAAGCATCACTATTATATCGAGTTTGAATTTGATGTGGGATACATAAATTCCATGCAGGATGTCTAAATTTTATATCTGAAGATCCTGGTGGTACTTTAGCATAATATACTCCACTAAAAGAGTGTGGAATATGATTATGATACTCTTGGTAGTTATTTCCTTCATAAAGATTCCACCACCATTCTTTATTCATATGATCCATACTCACATCAGCCTTTATAGTCCTAATGTATTGTCCCATATGATAATAAGCACGTTTAAGTATAAGATCAAATTCCATATCCTTTAATGGTAATCCAAAAGAATTTTTAGGACTTCCTGTTCCAGAGTGCCAAAGATCTTTTCCCCTACCAACTTCTCTATCTTGTATTGAGACAATATGATTAACTAATTCATCATTCTCTTCTTTTGTTAGGACATCAGTTACAACATATAAAGGTGTAGGAAATAGATCTACTATATTATTTTCATTCATCATTGGGAGCAGTACCATTCGTATGTAGATCTAATCCCATCTTCCAAACTAATTTTTGGTTCCCATCCTAATGATTTAACCTTATCAACATTAAGAACTTTACGTGGTGTACCATTTGGTTTTGATGTATCCCAATTAAAACCACCAGTAAATCCTACAACATCTGCAATAGTTGTGGCAAGTTCTTTAAGAGTGACATCCTCACCTGTACCAATATTAATTGGTTCTGAATCATCATACTTCTGCATACAAGTATAAACAGCCTCTGCTAAATCATCAACATGTAAGAACTCTCTCATGGGAGATCCATCACCCCATAGATCTATAGGATGCATATAAGTACCACCAATATCATTACTTACATTATTCTTACCTTCATGACATTTACGTATCATTGCAGGTAGAACATGAGAATTTTCTAAATCAAAATTATCATTAGTACCATATAGATTAGTTGGCATTAATGATATAGCATTAAATCCATACTGTTGTCTATATGCCTGACACATTTTAATACCAGCAATCTTAGCAACTGCATATGAATCATTGCTTCCTTCTAACTTACCAGTAAGCAATGACTCTTCTGTAATGGGTTGTTCTGCAAACTTAGGATAGATGCAAGAAGAACCTAACATTATAACCTTCTTAACTCCATAACGATATGCAGCATCTATAAGATTAGTCTGAATCATCAGATTATCATAAATGAACTCAGCAGGATACTTACTATTAGCCCCTATACCACCTACCTTAGCAGCAGCAATAATTACATACTCTGGTTTTGACTGTTCAAAATAAGCATCAACCTGTACTCTATTTCTTAGATCAGAATTCTTTCTTCTAACCCAATAGAGGTTATTATAATTCTTTGCTTCTAAATTTCTTTTAATTGCTGATCCTACAAGACCGTTATGACCTGCAATGAATACTTTACTATTACTGTCCATAGATGCACATGTCCTCAACTAATTGTTTAAATGATGTTGTTGGTTCCCAACCCAGTTTTTCTTTTGCCTTTGTAGGATCTCCTAACAACGATTCAACTTCTGCAGGTCTAAAATACCTTTTATCAACTTTAATAACAGGTCTCTTCGTATTCCAATCATAACCAACCTCATCTAATCCTTCTCCCCTCCACTCTAACTTTATACCAAATATTGGTGCTGCTTCCTCTACAAATTCACGAACTGAATGTTGTTCTCCAGTTGCGATTACATAATCATCAGGTTCATCTTGTTGAAGCATAAGATACATTGCTTCAACAAAATCTTTAGCATGACCCCAATCTCTTTTAGCATTAAGATTACCAAGATAAAGACAATCTTGAAGTCCAACAGATATTCTTGAAAGACCTTGTGTTATCTTACGAGTAACAAAAGTTTCTCCTCTACGTGGAGATTCATGATTGAATAGAATGCCAGAACTGCAGTGCATGTTATATGCTTCACGATAGTTCTTTATAATCCAGTATCCATATAATTTAGCAACTCCATATGGAGATCTTGGATAAAAAGGTGTTGTCTCTGTTTGTGGATTTGCTTGTACTAAACCATAAAGTTCTGATGTAGATGCTTGATATATTCTTGTATTTTTCTCCATACCAAGAATACGAACTGCTTCTAATACACGAAGAGTTCCAAGACCATCAACCTGTCCTGTATATTCTGGTAATTCAAAAGAAACTTTTACATGACTCTGAGCACCAAGATTATATATTTCATCTGGTTGAACTTTCTGAATAACACTAATAACATTAGTAGCATCAGTTAAATCTCCATAATGAAGATGTATATCTTCATAAATCTTATCTATTCTATGGGTATTAATTAAAGAAGAACGACGGACTATACCATGAACTTCATATCCTAATTCTAAAAGAAATTCAGCAAGATACGATCCATCTTGTCCTGTAATACCTGTTATTAATGCAACCTTAGTCATCATACTCTAATCATAATTTTAAGTCTTCTATAATACATTCTATAACAGCATTATAGTCTGCATCGGGGTCTTCCCCATTTAAATCAATATATTGTAAATTCTCGTAATATCTTTTTACTTTCTTATATAGTTTAGGGTTTTTTACATCTAAGAATATTTCTTTATTTGCCGCAGCACGAAGAATGCTTATATCTTTTTTAAATTTAGTTGTGAGAGTCATTGCTCTATAACGGTTTACGATCTAATTATAAGGTAAGATCCAAAAATTGTCAATAGTAACTTACCGATGATTTATTAACGGGATTTAAATACAGGTTTCCAGCAACAGTTATTCTATAATCATCGCTTGTATAAAAAGGATATACGCAATGATGTGCTATAGAAGGGAACATTATAATAACTTGTTCCCAGTCTTTATCTGCCTCTATAACATGAGGTACAAATTCACCTAAACCATTACCAGTATAGAAAGCAAAGCAACTAGGAAATCTTTGAGTTTGATTTTGAGTTCTTGGAGAATCAAATTCTTCTTTTAAGTCGTAAGGAATTTTGACAAATATATTAAAACTATACAAACCACTATGATTATGAACTGGATTGAATTCATATTTTTTCATAAAGTTTACCCAACAATTTCTAAGTCTAAGATCAAAGGACATACCATTATCTAAAGACATAATTTGGTTTCCCATAGATTGCATATACTTAAAATGCTTTTCATATGCACTCGCTAAACTACGTAAATAATTTTCAAGTGTATACATATTGACTTGGTTTTGAAACCCCATCGAATATTGTTCTTCTATATTTCCAACTAACTTTGTATTGTGATGAATCTTTTTCCCTGCAGCAATATCTATTTCATCTAAAATAATCTTATATACATCATCAGGTACCTTATCATCAATGTATCCAAGATTACTAATGAACTCATGAATTTTATATTTGTTTTTCAAAGAAAACACCTCCATCATTACCGTACATTGTTACCTTCCACCCATCTCCTCTCTTTCTATAAACCTCTTTAGAAGTCTCAGCACCATCTTTAGTTGCTACCAACCAAGTTCTTTCATACCAATCATTTTCCACATTAAAATGAAATCCTTTATCAATTAATTTAAAAGCAAGAGCATCTAATGGATCACCATCTTTATCTTTTTTTGTAACAGGTTCTATATCTATACGTGCTGGTTCATTGAAACCACGAAATAGATTTTTAATCCAATCAATCATAATAGTATAGCACCTATCACAAAGCCTTTAGCAAATGATAAACATAACATTTGATAGTCAGTAAGGTTGAATTTATCTTGAAACTTCTTTGCTAGGTTCCTATCCCACTCAACTACCTTATCAAATCCGTCTTTTAAATTTAATTTCCACATAATTCTATGGGTTTACGTTGGGGTTAAAATGTCTTAACATAAAATACAATGTTATAGCAACTATAATACATAACGAAAGAAATGTAATCACTTTTATAATTTGGGTAATTTACTTAGACCTGCTCTAACTAAATCATTTTCAACAATAATTTTTGTTTTTTGTGCAATGTCCTCTAGTATATTAACATCAATATCCATAAAAGGTGGGATAATACCTAAAATTCTTAACAATCCATCAACAAACAATGCTAAACAAGTGAACCCAAGAATCATACTAATGATAGTCGCATCACGATTATGCTTACGCATGGATTCCTCATCTATCCTTCTTGCCTCATCAACTGCTTCTTTAATCAATCTATCAACTTCTTTTTTGGTATAGAAACTTGATATCCCTAACCATGAGAGATTATTTAAATCGGATTTTTGAGATTTATTTTCCAATGAAACATCCGATAGAGGGAAACTATCTACAATTTGTTTTATATTAGACTTAGACATACACCTATTGTAATATGGTTAGTATATTGTGTCAATAGTATTTAACATGCTATAATTATTAAAGAAGGTTTTTAGTGTTAGTTGTTACCTCATTTAGCAAATTATGTTAGTAAAAGATAAAAAAAGAATAGAATTTGAAAGATTATTAAGGAAACTTGGTTATAGAGATAGAAGTCCTATTCTTCCACAAGATGAAAAAAGAATCAAAGAGCAACAATATATATGCTCTACTGGTGCAATTATGATCTCTACATTCATTATATTATATAAAACAAAAAAGAGTTACCTATGGTTGGAATTTTTAGATAGTTATGAAGAAGATAATTTAGAAGATATCATTTCAAAACTAGCAGAAAAAATAAAATATAAAGAGAAAGCAAGAGTCGCAGAAGTTGGATATGAAGCAAAGTATACTCAACAACCAAATCAATTCACTTTAAAAGAAAGAAAGAAAATACTTCTTGATTTTATGAAGATGACATACACTCATCTTGCAGAAGGTATGGTAAAACTATCTCCAAAACCAGGCGATGTTCTTGTAGCAAAACCACATGGTCCAAAGATAAATGAAGGATTTACAGAATCATCTTTAGTTATTGGCCAAAGACAACGAGCAATGGTTGCCAAGAGACTTGGTTTTGGTAATATACAAGATGATGATTTTCAATATGCTCGCTATGATGATAACTGCATACTACGTCCTATTTAAAAGACCTATCTTCAAAATCTAATTTACGGACTTTACGTTTATTTCTCTTTTCTTGCCATTCTAATTCAGATGGAGTAAGACCAATATTTAGATCAACAGGGTTGTAAGTGTTTAACATTACAACCTTTTCCATATCATACGCAGAAATAGCATCACCCTTAATTGTGGTCATATTAGAACAACCACAACACACGGATTTTCCAGCAGCACTCTCTAATTCCTTCCCACAGGAACGGCACCTTACTCTAATTTTGTCCATTTCAAATCTTATGTCTTACACAAAGTCTTTTCTTTATATATTATTTTCCAATCCTCTCAACTGCTTGACGAGACTTTTTAAGGATGTCACCTCTCAATGGAACATAACCTAAAACAGATGCCTTCTCTTGATACTCATCACTGAGTAACTTTCTAAAGGTTTCCTTTACTGCTTCAGTCTTACGACCATTACCAGTTTCATAAGCAAGTACCCACGTAAGCGTAGCAATTGGGTATGCACCTTCTGCTGTGGGGTTAGGGTTTGTCCCTGCGAGGTTTTCATCAAGTATAATCCCATTGAGTGCCAGAGAACCAGACTCAAGTGATGGTTTAATAAACTCACCAGATTTATTCTGCAATGCAGCAGCAACAACTTCACCCTTAATGTAGGACTGATTAACATAACCAATAGCACCAATTTGATTTCTGAGAGTACCAGCAACACCAGCGTTGCCTTTGCTTCCTATGCCAACAGTCCAAGGAATTGATTTACCTACACCTAGTTTCCACTTCTTACTGAATGCTTGCATAGAATTTGAAAATGCAGCAGTCGTACCAGAACCATCAGAACGATACACCCAAGTCATCTTCTGATCATCACATCCTACCTGTGACCAATTATTGATCTCACCAATAGCAACTTGTACTGCTTGCTCTTGTGTAAGTTTTAGATCACAACCAGGCATATTATAACCAAAGGCAATCGTACCTCCAGTCATAGGAATCTGGACTATTCCTCTTTTTGATTTGTTTAAGTCACTTTGTTTCATTGGATCATCGGATGCACCGAAGTCCACTGTCTCATCAAGGACTGCTTTTCGACCTGAACCACTACCGATTGCTTGGTAGTTTACTCTATGTCCTCCTGACTTTGCGAAGTCAGAGAACCATCTACTGTATATCTTAGATGGGAATGAAGCACCTGCTCCTGAGAGTCGTGTTCGTGCTTCTGTTTTTTCTGCAGCACCAAGTACTGCAAATGATGCAGCGAGTGCTACTGCTATGTTTAATCCAATAAGCCTTTTCATTAGGATCCGCTATCGTGGCATTAATATCTATACAATATAGCATAAAAAAAGACCCCTCAAAGAGGAGTCTTTTGGTGTTATCTACTTAGAGATCAGAAGGTGAACTTACCACCAACTTTTACACCGTAACCGTTATCTGTGTCTCCGTCAGCAGTTAGGAAAGAAACCTCTCCATAAGCACCGAAACTATCAGTAACTTGTGCAGTTAAACCGCCTTTACCAGAGAACTGTGTATCAGTTCCAGCAGTTCCGTCAACTGCGATTACAGCAGGACCACCTTGTACGTAGAATCCAGCAGTCTCGCCTAGATCACCTTCATAACCAAGATGAATATCGGTTGTAGCACCTGTATAGTTGCTTCCTGTTAGAGATGCATTGGTTTCTACATTCACATATGGACCAGCAAAAGCTGCACCAGCGAATAGGAATGGAGATGCTGCTACTGCAGCGATTGTTGATTTGATTGACATGATTGTTTAATTGTATCTCGCACGGGCATAAAAATAACCCTGCGGATGATAGCATCCCCGACATGGGATACTGTATTACATTCGCAAAGGGTTACGATCTTTCGAGTCCTTTGTATGTAAAGTTATTTATGCGAATAGTATACACGGACTTTAATACCGTGTCAAGCCATTTAAGAACTTATTTTGCGGATAACCGTACCTCTTGATACAAAGATACTATGCGTCTAAATACTCAACTTTATTATTGCTAAATACATGAAGACAGGAATATCTGTTAAAAAAATGTAATAGGTAGAAATTACAATGAAAAAACTCTTACCTATATTATTATTGCTTGGTGGATTTAGTACTCCTGCGATGGCAGATCTTACACATCGTATGAGTTCTTCTACTCAGCTGACAGTCAACGGAGCTTATACAGATGCAAGTCGTATAGGTAGTACTTACACAGTCTCTGGATCTAATATTAAAGTAACAGATAATGGTCACTTTGGAAAGATGACTGCTGCTACTGCTACTGCTGCTGCAGCACAAGATGTTGGTGAATACGATATCAATACAGCTGGTTCGGCTTTTAGCTTTAGTGAATCCTGGACTCAAGGAGACGCTGTAAATACTA
>Ga0098040_1000426_pt1 | contig 19361 bp, 23 predicted proteins | sample 7_EtaG_FD_75065 | JGI IMG/M metagenome (GOLD analysis project Ga0098040, IMG submission 75065) | Marine viral communities from the Subarctic Pacific Ocean - 7_ETSP_OMZ_AT15161 metaG | ecosystem: Environmental > Aquatic > Marine > Oceanic | place: Pacific Ocean | collected 2015-01-08
AATTTATGCCATTCGATAGCATTCTTAATCTGAAATGTTCTATTTGATATCACTTTTATTATTTCTTCTAAAAATTTTAGAGTAGCATCATAATATCTAATTTTAAGATCTAACTTGGTTAATTTCTCATCTGCTTCTAAATGCCTCTGTATTGCATCTTTCTCTCTTACCTTATATGGAAAAGGTTCTTCAGCATAAACCTCTGCTGATGCCTTTCCTGTATAAAAGTTATATCGTTCCAAACGTACTCTATTGTAAGAATCTCTTGCTTTTTCACGCAACAAAGTAACGGTATTATAAACTGTATAATACTTTGAGTGTAATTGTGGTATTTTTAACGACTCATCATGTAGATTATCAGGGTCAATGACAGAATCTTTCTGCCACATCTCCTGAATTTTTTCAAGATTCATAAGCGAGTTCTACCGTCCGGTTTCACCAAGTTGTATACAGTATACTTGAAAGTTACCTCTGCTGTAAAGTAGTTTACATCAGTTTCTGAAGCATCAAATTCAAGCGATGTCAAATAGACTGGAAATAAATCATCAAATTTTACAATAGCAACATCTCTAAAATTACTATTTAAAATATGTAAATTACCATCACTAAATGCTCTTTGTGGATCCAATGCACTAGTTTCTGGATCAGTTATAAAATCTTTATAATTTTTAGTACTCTCTGGATATCCTAATCCTCTCAACCAATTATGAATTGCCATATAATTCTCTAAGTTCTCATCCACTAAAAACCTAAGATTAAAATCCCCATATTGTAGTTTATCACCTGGAACATCAATATCCTTTAAATAAGTTGGCTGTACAGCATTCCCTAAAGTCATCTCAGGGATTCTTGCGGAATTACAGAAAAAAGATGCCTTTGGTTCTTTTGCCAAAGTAAACTTAAATCCAATTGGTGATAAAAAATTCCTATTAGATATTTGATTATCAAATGCTGTAGCCATTAGTTATTCTCCTCCACCACCATTTCCGCCACCATTACCGTTACCGCCATTACCATTACTGCCACCATTGCCATTACCATTTCCATTCCCGTTATTGGACCCATTTTTCTTCTTCCCATTTCCATTTTCATCATGATCATGTGCTAAGTATCCACCACGACCTATATGGTAACCGTGAAGTATCTTTTTACACTTCTTATCAGTATAGCAATAATATTGTCCTTGAGGGCATCTTTTAATAGCTGCCTCCTCTATAAACCTATCAAATTCCTTCATAATCAATCACTATAATCGTCTATATTTTCGCTTGTGAGATATCCAAGTCCTTGTTCTATTACTAATCCTAGAATGATTTTTTGAGCATCTGCTTCATCAGCAGCATAACCTTCAGATTGCAAATAAGCAATTATTGTATCATACGCGGCTTTTGACGATGTTATTTGGGATGATGAGATTGCCATTGTAAAAAATAAAGAGTACTTTAGTAGTATTTAGCTATCTAGAACCACTTCTCAAAATCATGTTTTACGTCATCATAATCTTCAGTTATTGTTGAATGTCTTCTATTAAATTCATCAATCAACAATAATATTAAACCACTGCTCACTCATACCCATAATAATTTTATCAGCAGCATCTTCATTTTCAGCATAACCTTCATCGATTAAATGCTTTACTAGTTTAGAATGACGCTCAAGTGCTTCTTGATGCTCTTTTGGTGTTGCTTTCATTTCTTTACTCTGTTACAACTGTCGAATTTGCCCAAGTTTTGGGAGCATATGTAATACCGTTCATGGTAATTGTCGTAGCTTTCATAGCATCAGCATCTGATTTGGATGAATATTGCTTTCTATCAGCATAAATATCCGTCCAATCATCCCCACCTTTATAGTAAACATCACTTCCAGTGATGATACTAGTTTTTTTAATGTGATATGGCATAGTAGAACGCAGGTCTCCTCTTTGCTATTTAGACAAAAAAAGAGGACTCCGAAGAGTCCCCCTTGATTAAGTAAGATATTAACTTCTTACATAAGGTTCGTGACTTTAACGCGACGATAGTACTTGTTAGAGTTACGTGCGATAACACCTGGGTTATCAAGAGAGTCGCCACGGGCGAAGGGGTTAGCAACGATTCCGTAACGAGTCTTAAAGCCGATTTTTGGCTGGAAGGTGTTCTCGCCAACTGCACGAACCATCTGTAGTGGAACGTAAGGGCAGTAGAACAATCCGGCGTCATATGGGCTAGAACCCTTGTAACCACAAACGTAGTACTGATTAGCAGCAACGTTAGCAGCATATGGGTCGATGTAGACTCTATACTTACCTTGAAGAACACCAGCAAATGTATTGCCTGTGTCGTCAACGTTAAGGTTAGCATTAAGGGCTGGGGTATAATCCAGTACACCTGCCATGGTGAGTGCAGAAGCAACGTCAGCAGAGCAAAGGATCATGTTACCCTTTCCGCGACGAGTTTGCTGCGCGATGGCGTTAGCGTCTCTTTCCATCTGGAAAATAAGACCCTTAAATTTCTCAACACTCCATCTTCCGTTTGAGTCGATGTCGAGGTCGAATGTACCACCAGTTGCGACGTTTGCCTGAGCACCAGGAACGGCAACGTTATAAATGGTACGAATAACTTCTCTGTTGATTTCAGCGAGAATCTCTGTGGAGAGAATGTTGGCGAGTTCCGCTTCAGCATTCAGTCCGTGGATTGCTTTCAAGTCTTGAGCAAGCTCTAGTGAGTACTCAGCTTTCAGTGCACGTGACTTCGCTGTAACGGTGACTTTCTCAATCGAGAATGCCATCTCGTTGAACTCATTGCTAGTACCGTCGCCAAGAGCTTCAGCATTAGCAGTAGTCATGCCATTACCTACGTTGTAAGTAGTAGCATCAGCTGTTGCAGGGAATGTACCGTCAAGAGCACCAGGGTTGGTACCTTGCTGGTTAGTTGTACCCAAACCAACGGCGGCTTGTGTCATGCCACCTGTTAGGTCAAAGTTGTTATTCTGTCCAGAGAATGCAGAATCTGCTTCGTTGTAGAATGCCTCTTCACCTGTCTGTGAAGCATAGCGGGAGCGCATTGCAAAGATAAGTCCAGTAGGACCGTTCATTGGTTGCACACCAGCCAAGTCATAAGCGACTAGGTTAGGCATCGCACGACGAATCAGGCTGATTAGCACTGGATCGAAGTTCTTGATACTAGTTGAACTAGTAGAGTTTGTAGGAGCAGCTTCACTCAGGAATTCTGCTTCTTCCTTCAAAGTTTTTTCTTGGTTCTCCAGAAGAACTGCGGTTACCATTCTCTTATGAGAATCTTCGATTTTATCTAAACCGTCATGGTCTAGAATCGGTGCCCACTTCTCCTGCAGATGTTCAGCATTGAACGATTGCATTTGATTTTTACCTGTAAAGTTTTAGTTTGATCTATAATTTAAAAAATCACTTTTTCGAAACGCGGCTCAGAGTCTGAAGATACGTATCCATCAAACCGCTTGGAGCTGTTTGAGGTGACTCTGTTCCCTCAGAAATTGTTTCTGTGTTTCTTTGTGTACCAGTCTTTGTTGGGAAATAAGATTCCTTCAAAGTTTCTAGTTTTTCACGATAAGATTCTTCACTTTCAAACTCAACATTCTCGGCAAGAGAAGCAAGTTTCTCCTTTTGGGAAACTGCAAGTCCCTCTGTGACATCTGCAAAGATGACATCAGAAGTAGACTCAGAAAGTCGCTTATTTAACGCAACATTCTTTGTGATTTGCTCATTGAGTTTATCTTCCATTTCATCAAGTTTTTCTACCATGCTATTGAGGACATCATATTTGTCTTCAGGGATTGTTACATAATGATCTTCAAATAGACTCTTCATTCCATTGAGGAATGATTCTGTCATTTCTGTTTTGAGTCCTTGCTCGACTTGGAGTGCATTTTCCTGTATCCACTCTTCGGCAACGTACTCTAGATAGGAGTCAATTCTACCAGAGAGTTCTTCTTTAATGGTAGCGACTTCTTCTACAAGAGACTTCTCGTACTCAGCCTTAAGTTCCTCTTTGATTTCACCAGCTTTTGTTTTAATTGCGGTTTCAAAGATAGTACGTGCTTTCTCTTGGAATTCTTCTGAAAGTTCTTCACCTTGAATAAGAGCATTGATGTCTTCTTCAACATCAATCTTATCTTCGGCAACAACTTCTTCTTCTTTAGTTTCCGCTTCGGCAACTACCTCTTCACCCTCTTTAGCGGGTTCTTCGGCAACTACTTCCTCACCTTCCTTGGCGGGTTCTTCGGCAACTACTGTTTCTGTTGTTTTTTCGTCCTCGGCAACAACTTCCTGCTCATCAGAAACTTCTGGCTCATCTCCCTGCTTAAGTGTTCCAGGAGTTGCATTTCCACTAGGGGTTGCTTGATCTCCAGCAACTGCTTTCGCATTTACTACGTCTCTAACTTGCTTAAGCGTCTTACCTGGTGTTGCCAACTGATTAGAGTTGTCATCAGGCTTAGAGTTTTCTGGGGTTGGCCCACCTAGATCCTCCCAAGAACCGGAGTTACCAGGGGTACTAACACCCGAAGCATTGCTTCCAGCCTTTGGCAATTGTTCTCCAGGCGCAGCATTTTTGTTTACTACGTTTTCCATTTCTTGTAATTCGTTACCAACGGACATTTTTAGATATTTGTTTAATAATCTGTATTTATTTATAGAACTTAGAGATTTGATAAGAAATCGTTAAACAGATTTAACTTATGCTCTTCAAGTCTTTTTTGATCTACTAGCGTATTGATACGCTTCTGTGTTTGAGTGGCAAGTTGTTCGCGAAGAATTCCTCCTTCCCATACCCACTCTTTACCTTCCATAATCCCCTGAACAAAAGCATCAGGTGCAGAAGGGTCAGCAACGATATCAGCAGCAGTTGCTAACTGAAAATCTTCACCTACAACTTTAGTTCCATCATGATCTTCTTTTAATGAACCAATACCACGAGATGAAACTCCAAGTGTTACACCTTCATTAATAAGACTTTGTGCTATCTTACCCATAGGTGTTTCAAGAAGTTTTGCTTTACCTATGAAATTATTACCACTTTGTCGAAGTTCAGTAATTTTATGAGAAACCCTATCAAGGTTTACTGTTGGACCTTCAGGATGACCTAACTCACCAAGAGCACGTCCTTTCTTAACGAATGATTCGTTATAACGTCCAACCTCTTTTGCAAGAGTATTCACAGGATACATTCTTCCATTACGGTTTTTAATTTCACCTTGAAGGAAAACACCTTCAATATACATTCTCTTATTTTTACCTCTTCCTTCGGTAATAAATTTAACCTTTGAAATCTCTTCCGTAATTAATTTCATTATGCGTCTCCTGAAATCTGTACTTGCTGAACATACAATGCTGTACCAGTACCTTTTGCAGCTACCTGGAATACATCTCTCAATTCTCCATCAGCATCGGTAACAGGACCTTGAGTTGAAGTATTGTGTGCTAAAGTAAGTCTAGTGCCAAAATATCCAGCATTTCCTGCTGAGTTTTGACTAAATGAACCATCATCAATAGCAGTAATTGTTAATCCAATTCCTGAAGTTCCTCCATTAATACCAGCAGGAACAATACCTGTTAATTGAACTTTATCACCAACCTCAAAAGGACTGCCACTTCCACCTGGGAAATCAATAGTTGTTGTAGTACCTGTTGTTACACCAACCACTTTCTGTGATTTTGGTTTACCTGCACTCAACGTTGCTGTTCCTCCTGATGGAACATAGTAATCAGCATTTCCTGCTGTTGGATCTATTCCAACTACAACATGGGCATCACCACCTAGTGCATGTACCCTAACAGTATCAGTAAAATGAGTCATAATACCTGATGTTGCTGTCGCTGTTACAATAGCGAAAGATACTCCGGCTCCTACTGGTTTATGTGCCATTATTCTTGATCCTCTGATGATTGTGGTTCAGTTTCAGTTTCTGTTTCAGGTTCTACTTCACTAAACATAGAAGATGCTACTACTGGCTTGTTAGTATCAACCTTTTCAGCAGCTTTTGCATACAATAAATCCTTAATTTTGTCACTAACGTCTGAAGCAGAACCGTCAGTGGCGATCAAATCTACAAGTTCTTCCATAAAAAATTAATATAAGTCCTATGCTTTATTTATATCTCAGCTTTCTTAGTGTCTTTTCCTAACTGTGCATTAGTAATTCCACCATCTATCTCTGGTTCTAATGGAACATCACCCATCATACCCATTTCATCTTCTGCAGGTAATGGTTCTCCAGTAATAGGATCTATAGCATTTGGATCTGGAATAGTTCCATCTGCAATTTCTTGCTCTATTTGCTCATCAATTTCTATAATTTCCGCATCTGTTTGACGAAGGATTCTTCTACGGACATATTCATTAGAATAAAATCTACCAATATAAGGTTCGATAGTAGCAAGAGTACCCAAACGCTCATTTATCATTTCAGTTTCTTTTAATTCAGCAAACTGATTATCATAGATGAAATCATATTGAATATGCTCACTAATTGTCTCCCAATCTTCTGGGGTAACAATATTCTTTAGGATAAGTTGAGTCTTCAACATATCATTAAACATTTTTGAGAAACGCTTTCTTAAACGTCCTACAAATCTTGAGAATTTAAGTTCATCTCTTAATATCTCTGATGAACGTCCTAAATTAAATCCACCATCAGTTGCAATTCTAGATTCTGGAACTTGCAATGAACGATAAAGCTTTTTCTGGAAATATTCAACGTCTGTCAATTCTCCAAGGTTTTGTCCACCTGGAAGTGTTGTTATTTCAGTTCCTCTACCACCTTCTCTACGTGGTAACCAGAAATCTTCCATCATAGACATGAATTTTCTGTCATCACGAACTTCACCAGTATTTGCGTCATATACTAGTTTGTTTCTATAACGACTCATTACCTCTTTAAGGTATTGTTCTGCCTTAACTTTTGGTAGATTACCAACATCAATATAGAATATTCTTCTTTCTGGTGCTCTTGATAATCTATAAATTACAAGACTATCCTCAATCATTCTAAGTTGATTAAGTGCCTTAATTGCCTTGTGGAGATATGAAAGAACTGTTCCTTTATTCCTATCTACAAGGCCAGAAGTTACATAAGTAACAGAATCTTTTGCGATTTTAACTCCCTTACTTCCACCAGGTTGATTACTAATTAAATTATTTGATGGATAATTTGGCTTTTCTGTATATACATAATATTCCTCAATTTCAGGAGACATTATTTTTGTAACATCTTTTTCAGCATTTGACCTTACATTCATATAGTCATTCGTCTTCAGCTTCTTCTCTTGACGAACAAGCTTCATTTTCATTGGGTCAATATATCTTAAATCCTTAATCCCTTCATGAGGTTTTTTAATATCGATTACTTTTAAGTAATACAGTCTGCCATCAATATACCAATTCCTAAAAATTTCATGAGATTTGGAATCAAAATCCATAATCTCTTTAATATTTCTAAATTCTTCCCTAATTAATTTCTTTAATTTATCACTAGCATTTAAATTTGATAATTCTATTTCAACAGGTGAATCATACAAATCACTAACAATTGCTTCATTTATAACATCTTCAATGGCACTATCCGCTTCCGGATGAAGTGCCATTTCTCGATATCTTTTTATTAAATCAGATTCAGTCCTGTAAACACCTTCAATATCAACATATGAACCATAAAAACTACTTGCAACATAATTGTCATTCCCGTCCTCATTATTAGGAGGAACGGGAGAAACTATAGAAGTAGATTTCTTTTCTTTGTCACCAATAGAAAAGCCAAAAAGTCGTGCCATTATTTAATGAACTCTATTATTGAGTTATTTAGCTGATATCCTCACCGCCAGCTGATGGAGATGTGCCCCTATAGGCTTCCCACCACTGAACCTGTAATTCTACAGTAAACTCTTCAAGTGTGTCAGTCGTTTCGTAGCTTAAGTCAATAGTAGACAAATTGGTTGGGAAAATATCCCAGAACTTGTAAGATCTAAGTACACTACCATCGCGATCTAGTTGTTTAACAACAGCATCCTTTTGATATTCTTCTGGATCTACAGAACCAGATGCATCAGACATCTTATTAATAACATTCATCCACTTTTCAAAAGCAGAACGAATGGAGAAGTCTGTATCGTTAATAACTGTGATTGTCCATGTTTCAAATGTTCTATCTCCGGCAATTTTTAAAATTCGTCCTCGGAATGGAACTTCGACAGGAGCAATAGTAGATGCTGGTAAAGCAGCAGCTTTAACCAAGAATCTTGCTTTTTGTAAGACATCATTATCAATCGCAACAGCATCTGGAAATGCTAGTTCGACTTCGAATAGATTGGGTCTAGTACCACCACCAGATAATCTACTCTTAAAATCACTAATTGTCCTTAATGGTGTGGTGTTCTGTTGTTGACGAGTTGCCATAGTTTTTTATACCTCTTGATTTATTAAGTAGAATTAAACAGAACCAATAATTTCGTCAAATGAAACCCCAGTTCTCGTAGCAACAAAGGTTAGACCGATGAAGTTGATAGAACGTGCTGGTTTAATGTAAATGTCAGCCACAAACTCATTATTATCTATAATAGCAGCGGTGTTATTTGTCTCATCACAAATAACGACGTAATCCTGAATTCCTCTCTTCGCTTGAACATCACGTAAGAATGGTTCAACAATGTTCACAAAGTTTGTTCTTGTGATTTCATCGTTAAATTCGAAGAGTTGATCTTTAGCTGCCGCTTCAATTGCATTCTCAAGGAAAATAAACAACCTACGAACGTTGATTCTATCGAATGCAGATGCTTTAGCAAGTCCAGTCTTATCTCCAAAGAGAACAATTCCAGAACCAGCAGAGAAGATAACAGGGTTAACTCTTGCTGAATAAAGTCTGTCTCTTTGAGTCTTAGATGGGTTGTATGCCAACTTAACTGCATTTAGAATAGCACCTCTTGCTGTTCCAGCAGGAGAGAACCAAGGATAGTTGTTAATGTCTGTTCTAGCACAACAACCAGCAATATCACCGTTAAGAGGTACGTAACGGAATGTATCCGCAAATCTATCGTACATATACTTGTATCCAGAGTCGAATACAGCATAAGATGATGAAGTTAATGGTGAATAGAAATTAAGAACATTAGTCGTAATGTCATCATCATCATTAATCGTAACAGTTCCTGTTGCAGTATCTGTCAAATATGCACCCCTATATGGAGATATAAATGCCAGAGAATCTTTTCTTAGATCTGCGACTGCAATAACCTGTTGTGCAAGATTTTGTGTTTCTGTCATACTGTGGTTTCCAGAACCCATCAGTAAGAAGTCTACTGCATACAAGTCATTATTTTCAAACTTTTTATATCCAGTAGAGAGTTTAGAGACAGTTGCTTTTAATGAACCTGATGTTCCAATACCTGTTTGTCCATCATAGTTCTTACCAGCTGCAAGCAGTTGATTTTGGTTTCCTGTTCCACCAAAGATAATACCATTGGCGTTTTGATCCCAACCGTAATCTGATTGTGGAGTAAAGTTAGCACTAAATCCAGTAGTTGTAAGTCCTGCTGGAGCACTTCCACCGTAAATATATTCGGAATTATTTCTTAGGAATTTCCTCCAATAAGAAGGAGAACCTGCAGAGAATTCTGCATCCTTTGCTTTAGAAAGACTTAGATGCTTCTCAAGAATTGTTCCGGCATTTCCAGTAACTTTTCCTTCTCCATCAATTACTACAACATGAAGTTCGTCAAATCTTGCACCACGTCCTGAAGCAAAATCTGAAGTTCCTGGTCTATCAACAAGAGTATTCCACTGAATAGTCTTTGCACTAGTTCCTACACCAACTGTACTTGTTGCTACTGTAAGGGTTTGAGCATCAAACCAATCTGAAGTTGCATTGACTGATGTTGAAATTCCTTGAGCAGTTCCATTTGCTAAAGCAGAAGTAAATCCAACTGTAGAAGCAGGGTTACCAGTACCTGATGATGTAATGAACTCATAAACACCACCTGGTTGATAATCAACAGCGGTTTCTGTTCCGGCTGCTGATACATGGGAAACAATCTTTACACCAACATTGGTTCCAACAACCTGCATGACGATTCCTTTCAGAACTCCGTCTAGGGTTGTTCCTGAACCAGCACCTGGAAGTGTTTTTGTAATTGCTTGAGTAACACCATAACCAACTACTGCGTTAGTAGCACTAGCGACTTCCAAAATTTGGTCGCATTTGGCATCGAGTATACCAACTCTGATTCCATTTGCCCAAGAACCAGGGTTTTTAGCGATTGTGACTGCAGTAGGAATTACATTCTCATCGTATCCTAATGCATCATAATCCTCATTACTTTTAATCTTAATACTTGCGGAGTTGTTAGTAGCATTTTTAAGATCGTCATCGTCAGATCTTACAACTCTTAACGTCCCTCCATATGCTAAGAACGAAGATGCGGTTAACCATGTTTCGTACTGTTTATCAGCACCATGTGGTTCACCGAAACTATTCACTAAATCATTTTCAGTTTCAACAACTGTTGGTACTTCAACTGGACCTTTTTCAAAAGCCCCAACTATCCCTCCAATTTTATCTGATGTCGGGTCAACTCTCCCTTGAGTTAAGTCAACTTCCTTAACAACAATTCCAGGAGATGCTAGATTTAGTGGCATCTTAATTCCCCTCGCAGTCCAAATTTACTCTAAAAATATTTATTAAAATATCTATTTACAATGGGGAAACAGTACATGAACATTACCAATCAGGATATGCCCAATCAATAAATGGTTTTTCTTTTCTATTTTTAACTATTCTTTTTATTGTACATAACTTACATTCATATGCATATGAAGATGGTAAAGAGAGTCTATTCTTATGAGTTTTATAAAAACCATCTATCAAATTTTTAACTTCTCCACATTTTCTACACTTTCTTTCTTCAAGAAGTAAATCTCCCAGTTCAAACTGTTGATCTAAATCCACTACATATAATCCCACATATAAGAACGATCACCATACTCATCGGTGTGCCATCTATCACCATCATCATCAACAAAACTATCAATATCTTCAAATCCATCAGATACAAATCCAAATGGTGCCATATCTTGTTCTATTTGGTTCTTTTGTTCTTCATATATTCTCTTACGGATATCATTATCCGTCATTTCTTTAAAATAATCCTGTGCAACTAACCATGAAAAACTAACCAAACACATTGCTAAATCATCATTACAACCCTCTTCTGCCTCAAAAGAGTTATGTTTTTGAGCAAAAGTAGTTAATTCTGAGATGATATCATAATCAACAGTAAGTAATTTATGATCTTCCAACAATGTTTTTAAATTAGAACAACCCAACTTTTTAACTGCTGATGTCATTCTTACACCAAGTTGAGTTTTCTTACCAGAAAATCCTTGTCCTACAATTTGTCCGTTTCTTCCTCTCATAGATGCCATAAGAAGATTTTCATATTCCAAATCATATTGCAATATACTTGCAACCTGATCACCAATATCATTAACTTCTATTAGTAAGTATGCCTGATTATATCCATTAGCAACATCAAGAATGATATTTGGGAATAACATTGGTTTAATCTCATTATTCCTATACTTTGCAACTACCTTATATGGAAACTCTGTTGTATCAAAAACTATAAAAGCAGAATAATCATTACCTAATCCTCTGGCAACATCAACCGTAATTATATAATTATGCTCTTCTATAGGAGAATAGTAAATATCAAGTCCAGCATTTCTTTTTTTAGGTTCTTCATATACAAGATTTCTAAGTATTGCTGGATTAATTAGGGTATTAACCGAACCTAAAAACTCACATTCAAATTCAACTTTAAACTGTTGTTCAGAAGTATTGGCAATAGTTTGCTCTTTCCATACCTCATCTCTACCAGGAACTTCACTCCAATGAACTTCTGTTGGAATATATTCATTTTTATTTCTTTCTGCATCGTGCCACATACGATAGAAATGATTCATACCGTGTGGAGTTGAGACTATAATTACTTTCGTTTGTTTGCCAGAAGTAATAGTAGGATAAACAGAGGCAAAGAACGAGTCAGCAACGTGATTTGGGACGAACGCGAACTCGTCGAGAAAGAGGATGTTAAACGACATACCTCGGACAGCAGATGCAGATGTAGAAGCTGCCAATATCTTACTGCCATTTTCTAATTCCAAAGAACCTTTATTCCAGGATATAATACCCTGTTGCATCCATCTTGGCAAATTTTCATAAGCAGTTTGTAATCTACCAAGAAGTTCTCTAGCAGTTGCTGCTTTGTTTGCCAGTATGCCTATATTAATACTATCGTTGAAAACTGCATAATGTAAAAGATAAGCAACAACAGTTGTGGATTTACCAGTCTGTCGAGGCATTTTACATATATTAAACCTATTCTCGTGGAAATTTGTTATTAATTCTTCTTGAAAATCATAAGGTTGAAATGAAGTTAATCCTTCATCTAGAGAAACTATTTTAATATAATTCCTAGCAAAATAAACTGGATCCTGCTTACATTTACAGAACTCAATAACTTGATCTTCAGTAAATTCAATAGGAGTATTTGCTTTTTTTAAATTAGGGTTACCAAGATAAACACTATCAGTCATTCTGCTACCCAGGAAATATTTCCAGAAATAGAAATCCTTTGTTCATCACAATTATGAAATGGATGTACTTGGTGTCGCATTTGTGCTGGAAAAAGTAACATACGTCCTTCTTTACCTACCATTTCACCATTATTACCAAATTGTTCAATACTAAATGTCCTATGACTACCTAAAATATCAGAATATATTAATTCAAAATCCCTTGTAGCAGGATTTTGTTTATGTGAATTCTGAAGATAAACAGGAAAATTATTCTTATCCTTCCATTCTACAGGCATTTTCATCCATATAACGAATGATAAAAGACCAGTATGGAAATGACTTGGATTAAATTCAAGTTGATTTTGAAAATTAACCCAAAATGCGGTTAATTTTAATTTTCTTTTTTCACGTGCAAGATATCCTGCAGGACCATAAGTATCTATGTCATAGAAAAGATAGCGTTCCCATTCTTTCAATAATGGATTTATGAACTTAAAAAAATAATCATTAGTATCATTTAAATATAATGAAGTGTCAAGATTCCCTACTAATTGATCATTACACCTATCTTTTGCTTTATCAATATATCCCCAAAGTCTGTTTATAACTCTTTTTGGAAGTTTTGCACCATACAATTGAAGATTAGGAAAATTAAATGTTTCCCATTCGGGTTGCTTCACCATGATATGTTTCCAGAAATAGAAATTCTTTTCCCATCACAATTATAAAATGGATAAACTTGATGTAGCAATAATGAAGGAAAAATAATTATTGTTCCTTCTAATCTACTACCCATAAGAAATTTATAATCATGATGATTACCTAGAATATCAGAATATGTAAATTCAAGATCTCCAGCAGAAGGATCTGCTGAATTTTTACAAATAGGTAAACTATGTTGATCTTCCCATTCATAAGGAATTTTCATCCATATAGCAAATGATATTTGGGAATCTAGATGAAAATGATTAGGCAAAAATTCATGCTTACTTTGATAATTAACCCAAAGACTTCGAAGATATAATTTTTGTTCTTTATGAGGTGATAGTACATCTAAAATATAAGTATTATCCTCATTACCCAAATATTCCATCAATATTGGATTTAAAAAATCAAGAAAATAATCATCACGATCTTTTAAATCAATTGCACGATCAATATTATATCTGGGATCACCAAGATTCTGAATATCTCCTTTATTATTTTTTGCTTCATCAATGTATCCCCACAATCTATTTACAACCTCTTCTGGAAGTTTTGCTCCATAAAGTGTAATATTGGGTAGAGTATAATTTTCCCAAACAACTTCTTCTTTTACCACGACAAATTCCCAGCAATAGTAACCCTAGCATCATCACATTCGTAAAATGGATATACTTGATGATAAAGTTGTGAAGGAAAAACCATTACTATTCCTTCCTTATCTTTACCCATTGGAATTTCAAAACAATTATTATTTCCAATAATATTCTGATATAAAAATTGAAAATCTGACGATACTGGAGCATTGGAATTAGCACTTACAGGTAAATTATGTTGATGCTCAGATTCAGTAGGAATTTTCATCCATACAACAAATGATAAAATACCAGTGTGACTGTGAAATGGATTAAATTCATGTTTAAATTGTCGATTTGACCAAAATCCTTTTAATTTAAAATCCTTTTCATCATCACTAATATAAGCTGATACTTCAAAAGCATTTAAATTATAATGACAATCATCCCTATATGCATTTAAACAAGGAGTTAAAAACTTGATAAAATAATCATCAACATCATGTAAATAGTGCGAACTATCAATATTTCCTGCTAATTTATTGTTCATCAAACAAGGTACTGCTTTAGATTCTGCAGTATGAATATATCCCCACAATCTTTGCATAACTGCCTCTGGAAGTCTACATGTATAAATTTGGAGATTTGGTAAAGAAAATGTTTCCCAGCTAACGTTTGCCATAACAATAAATGTGTATGTTATATTATAACACTATTCTTATTATTTGTCATTGCTTAAGATTCCATCCTTAAGCATTTTGGATAAATCGGAAGTTGATCCAACAAAAACTGCATTATTAGTAACATTATTGGTTGTTTTATGATTATCTTCATCAACTTCTTTAACCTTCTTTTGAAGATCCATTAACTTATCAGTCGTATCAGCAACTGATTTAATAATCTGTCCGGCAACTTCATATGCTCTTGGACTTGCGCTTTCACCAGCAAGTTCCATTATACCATTAAGAGTTTCCTGTCCTTTTTCAATTAATGAATAAAGATTAGCACGAGTATAATCATAATCTTTTTGAATTTCAACAGCTTTTTCTTCTACAATTTCTACCGCTGATCGTTCTTTATCTACCTCAACAATATCGCTATCAATGTTAAGTGCTTTATCAATACTAGCATAATTATTTTTCATACCTCACTAAATGTCCTCTTGCCTTGTTGGACTATAATCTTTAGGATCTCCTAAATCCATCCAATTTTCTGTAAATCCAAAGTCATCTCCAGGTCCAGCAGTGATTGGATCAGGAACAACAGTATATCTAACCTCACGTTTAGCTGTTGCTGTATCTGTACCAGAAGCAGTATCTACTATAACCTTCTTAATTAATCCATCACTAGACTTAGCAACTGGACCGAATAGATATGTTTTTGCCGTAAAGTTTAATGTGTATAAAAGTGCTCTTCGTACTTCAAAACTTCCTTCATAATCATCTTGGAAAGATATATTATCTAAAATAACCGGAATATCTCTTTTCTCTCCTATAGAATCTACTAAATCTACAGTTAATGTAAATGAAGGTTGGAAAAATGGCATTATTTGCTCAATAATCTGTAATGCATCATCATTTAATTTACTAAAGATAGTTAATTCAAATCCAATGTTATATGGAACAGGCATATAAACCTTTTTCATTTTATCATCACTACTATCAAGTGCTTTAAATGTTTGTGTTACTCCTGTTTTTCTTGAGGGGTCATATGAAATATTATTCATTTCAAATGACATTCTTGGTAGAGTAATAGCAATTGGTTTTGATAGTTGTGCTTGCTCTTGAATTTTTGCCAAATACTTTTGTTGAGGTCCATAAGAAAGACCTACTTTAATGTCATCAAGAATTGTCCCATCAGATTTCTTATGCTTAATATTAATGTTATTAAACAGAGTACCAAAGGCAATAATTGTCCTTCTTATAATTTCGTGATAAAAATATGTTCCTAACATTAATAATCTCCAAAGGGATTGCCTTCACTAAAGTCTAATATAAGATCTGCTTCCATTTCCAAATCTTCATTTGAATCAAAGGATTGTTCATAACTATCAAGATCATGTTCTTTAACAAGATATGTAGCAGTAGATGATGAACCGACGATTACTTCACCGTCATAGAACTTACCTGTATTTAGGGATACCTGTAAAGTTGTTGGAGGATCAGTCACATCAACAGAAGTATCTTTCTTAAATCTCCTGACTACAGCAGTAACTCCAGAACTCTGTCCGGTAACCGTTTCATTATAGTAGAAGGTTCCAACACCAATTTGAGGAGTGTTATATACAATAGTTGGTGCAACAGTATAACCAATACCAGAATTTAATATTCTGACAGTATTAATTCCACCACCAACATACGTAGTATCTAATATTGTATTAATTACTGCAGTATTAATTCCAGTAGGAGGAGCAGTAATTGTAGAGAATGGTGTAGTACTATATCCAGTACCCGCTACACCTACAATAATATTCTGTACACCATAACTGGTAGAAATAGAGCACGTAGCAACCCCACCTGTTCCTCCACCACCACTAATGGATATTGTTGGTGCAACTGTATATCCAGCACCAGTATTTGTCATTTCTATCCTAAAGATAGAAGTAACATTAGCTCGTGTAGTTAAAATACCAACACCATGAGCAGTAAATCCTCCAACAGGAGCATCTGAGAAATTAATTGTTGGAGCTGATGTATATCCTGAACCATCATTATCTAAGAAAATTTCTCTAACACATCCACTTGATATACCAGCAGTTGCAGTAGCTATAATTCCAAGTCCAACCAAATTAACAGTTGTAATATATCCTTCATCTTCTACAAGGTTGTCAACTTCAGCAACACTAGTATCGATATATTCATTCTCGTATTCGAATAATTCACAACTTAGATCATAAGTATAAAGTTTACCTAATTGATAAAATGGCTTCTCATGTTCTACTCTTTTAATTTCAAATAACCTTTCTCCAAGAGGGAAATATATCAAATCTCCTTCTTTTGGTCTACTAACCAAATCTCCAAAGGTATAACCAGTAATTTTTCCTTCCCTAATACCAGATGATATACCTTCTAAAAATGGTGCAATAAAATCTTCATATCTTTCTCTAGATATTGTAAGATTTATTTCATTTTTCAATTGAATTCCAAATTTTGTCATTACATCACTATCAGGAGCATATCCCTCATAATTATTGACATATGCTTCTATGATAAAACTATCATCAAACTTTGATGATTGAACCTCTTTTATAATATCATCAGTCTTAAATATCTTTCTTGGTAAATAATATACCTCAATACCATATATCTGTATCTGTTCATCGATTAAACTCTGAACTAGACCTTGTTCACCTGGTGATCCTTGTAAAAAATATGAATTTAATACCATGGTTATCCAACGAAGTCATACGGTGGTAATTCATATTCTTGAGTCATACTACGTTTTATCTCTTCAAGATCTTTTTCTGCATCGTCATATATTTCTCTTCCATTAATTTCTACTCCACCAGGAAGTTTAGTTCCCCTAAATTTAAGTAAATTTTGTCCCCACTGCCTCTTTATCAAAGCAGTTACGTATTTCTTCAAGAAACTGTCATTATAAACCCCAGTAAATGTATTAGGATCTAAAATTCTATAGCAGTCAAGAATTAAATAAGTATCTTTAGTTTCTGCAGACCAATCAATATCAAGGTATAACCTATCTTGTCTCTTATTAAATCTAACTTGAGTATCTGGAGTTAATAAGAAATCAATATCTTCTAGATATGATTTAACCATTGAATATTGAAGTAATTCAATAGAATTAAATTGATAAAGATCATTCAAGAATAACTGGTATTTTATGCTAAACATCCCACCAGATATTGTGCTACTATCGAACTTAAATATCTTTTCTATTCCAATTATAGAATCAGGAACTTGTATGAAATTTGAAGATTCATAAAAATAATTTGTCATGGTGGTCATACCACTTACAGTGGTTGAAATACCAGATGTTGTTACAATTCCTAATGTATTTGAGCCTCCAGGAACAGCTGTTCCTCTATTAATATCAGCTTCGGTAAGTTTATACTTAAGATACATCCTTTCAACACCGTCAAAATGACGTTCTTGAAAATATTGAATGCCGTCATCTATACAATCATCTAATTGTTCATCATCGACATTTATTTCTATTACTGGAGCACCTAATTTTCTTAAAGAATAATCAACTAATTCCTGTCTACTTGCTGGTTTTGCCATTAGTATGTACCCCCATCAATAGCACCTACAGTAACTAAACCACTGATATCGACATCTCCACTAAAAGTAGAAATGCCAGAGGCATGAAGTGATGTTACTGTTGCTGCGGCACCTGGAGAAAGTACTCCTTTAATACCTGTATAACGATAACCAGTAATATAAATGTTACTTGTACTTATACCAGTGGGTGTAGTAGTACCGTTAAAGTTTAAAATACCTGATGCATAATCAAAAAACCATGTTTCATTTGATCCAGAACCAGTAGCAGATAATTGAGTTGAAACTCCTGCAGGATCTCCCATCCAAACTTTAACAATATAATCAGCACCAAATTGTGTATCAATCCAATCACCCAAATTAGATGATGAATAATTACTCCAACTATCTCTTGCAATAAAACTACGATTTCCAGAAACTGTATTATCAACTGTCATACGGAATCCAGAACTTCCAGCAGTGTAGATTCCTACTGTAGGAGTACTAGATGTTGGTGGAGTTCCAGGAATAGATCCAGTTTGTCCCCAAACAGAGGGATCAGCTATCACTAATGGGGAAGGAATAGATTCAGCAAAAGGAGCTTTCTTAGTACCACTCAGGGAAGAATCTTCAGCAAGACCAGTTTTAGATGCTGTGTAACCAATTTTTTTGAGTAGATAATCTACCTTTTGTTCTGTTGATGCAGCCACTTAATTTACCTCTCCGTACTCTATGTATCTGATAACGAGATATCGCTAATTGAGTTTCCTGAAGTCAACTTAAATCTAATTAAAACTCTATTATTAGAGTCATTAGAAGAAGATTCAGTACCAAATACACAGGTGAATGTACCACCATTAGTATCCATTACTCCACCAGAAGAACATCCTGGTTCTGCTGTAGTTGGGACACCAGATCCCTTATATGCGGCGAACATGTCTGCCCAACCGTTTTTACCAGATAATGATGTAGTCCATGTCGAATTATCGGGCATACATACCCAACATCCTGCTAACGATCCAGTGTACGAAATTCTAAATTCTGAAATGGATGTTTGTATAAACTGGAACTGGAAGTATTGGTTACCACTTCTAGAAGCAGAATAATTTGGTCCTACAGGAAGATATCCTGTTGAATAATTTGTTTGATCATGACGCAGATCTCCACCTCTTACTGCTGCCTCATAAGTATCAATCGAACCAGCACTACCACCAGTCCAAGAAACATAAGTAGCAGTTGGATTATCTCCAGTTGCACCTGCCTTAACTCTTGTTGCGGATCCAC
>Ga0098040_1000427_pt1 | contig 19339 bp, 11 predicted proteins | sample 7_EtaG_FD_75065 | JGI IMG/M metagenome (GOLD analysis project Ga0098040, IMG submission 75065) | Marine viral communities from the Subarctic Pacific Ocean - 7_ETSP_OMZ_AT15161 metaG | ecosystem: Environmental > Aquatic > Marine > Oceanic | place: Pacific Ocean | collected 2015-01-08
AAAATAAACAAAATCACCAGTACGAGGATCTAGTTTTCCTCCAAGAGTTCCGTAAAATTTTTCTAATCTGTCTTGTGCAAGTCCCGTATTAGCGACAGCCTCAAACGCTCCGGCATTTCCTATCATTGCTATACCATGCTTGTCAGCTAGTGTTTTAAGCTGTCGCATAGCGCGCCCACCGTCCCCTATATTCCCCCCCACGTTCCTTAATAGTGATAGATATACTATGCGATCTCCCGGCCCGCCAACGCCGGCATTTCCTGCTGCCAGTGAAGGTCTGTTGAGTCTGATGTACGCCCCCATATTTGGAGAGAATCTGCCTCCGTAATCTGCGGGGCCGGACAGCCCAGTTGGATTGAAAACTTTTTCATAGTCGTTCATAAAAGCTAGGAGTGCTTTAGTATTTAACTCTGGAGTTCCGTATTCCGGTTTCCCTTTGGTTGGGGGTTGCTTAGTGCCAGAACGGTGTTTTGTCACGTCCGTTTGCTTGGCATTGATACTCAGTTCGTTAGGATCATATATTATATATTGGTCATCTTTTATATCATCGTCGTATAAATTTTTAGCGTAAGAACTTTTAGCTCTTTTGCCGATTATGCCGTGTTTAACCAGAAGTTTAGAAGCCGCTTCTGGTGCTCCCGTGATCTCGACTAAAGCTTCATATATACCATCACCATCCATGTTTATCCATACACTCTCGGTAAATTCCTGAGCTGCCCGTTCAGCCCGCTTCGATGATGTTCCCGCATCTTCCAGCACAGCGAGAAGGGTATCCCTTAATTCATGGACTTCTTTCTTGGTAAGTTCTCCATTTTGCATACGCTTTAATAGAGTTTGATCCCCGACAAGCACTCTCTTATCTATGTTTTTTGGTAGAGTTACTTCTGTGCCGTAACCTGAAGTCTTCATATGATTGCGATACTTTTCTAGGTACACATTTGGTTGAGTCTCTAGTAGCTTATCTACTTCTTTAAGAAGTTCTACTTGTCGATGGCCCATTCCAGACCATGTTGCGTCTAAGACAGATGGACGACTCGCTAACGACAGTTTCTTTACTGCTTCGATATCTCCACCGTACAAGATAAGACCTTGCAATATCACATCTTCCGGCTTACCTAACTGTGCTGCTTCGTCCAGATTAAACGACAAATCCGTTACATCTGCAAATGGTCTAGTGCCACCACGGGACTCTAGAACTATGCCGTGTCCATGCTGTTTTGGCATGAATCGTCTTGTCTTTGTAAGATCAGTCAGTACTCTTGTTCTAGCTAGGGTCTGAGTAATAGGGCGTATAGCCATCCCTAAAAACCCTATTGTAGAAAATAATCCTTTTACGGGATCTATATAATTTGTTGGGTCTAGTGCCATTGATAGCCAAGCCGCTTGGCTATTAGGATCAATACCAGCTTCTATCAACCGTTGATATGAGCCGTAAGGATTAGTGTCTATAGCCTCAAAGTCTTTCTCTGTAAGTGCACCACCTTGTGGGTATAAGCCCGACATTGAGAGACCGAGCCATTTAGCGGCTACTTTAACAGCTTCATAAGTATCTGGGAGCAAACCCTTGATACGAGCCATTATAGCAGGAGGAAGGTTGGGATCTGTTAGTGCTTCTTCAATCCATTGTCCCGCTTGACGTTCCGCTTCAGGGGATAGTAGTCGTCCTTGCGTCGTAGCGGGGAGAGCATCGAAATTCTCTTGCTCTGTGCCAGCTTCATTGAAGGCTGCACTAAAAGCATCTAGTTGCTCATCAGTGAGAGTAGAGGGGTCGAGTAGGTTTTGATTATTCCGGCCCTCAAAAAATGCGCGAGACTCACCGCTGGCGAATTCTCCTTCACTCTCGTTATAGTCGGTATTATTCTGTAGTTCAAACTCTGCTCTTATCTGGTCATCTATAGACGGATCTTCCGGTGTCTCTGCTTGTGGACTACCCTCAAGATCTTGTCTTTTTTGTATTACTTGTGCTGCTATTTCCCCTTTAGTAAGGATACCATCCTTATCTAGATCTAATCCTTCGTTACTTGCGTATGCAGCTTTGATCGGATTATTCTTCTTCCCGTCTCTCCTTTCCTTATCTTTAGCCCACTTGGCGTAGGCTGGATCAAGGCCAGTCTTACCATCAGATGACCACACAACTGCATCATCGTCCCAACCTATAGCTTTAGGCCAGATGATAGACATATAAAAATCTGACATACTTGGTTGTTGGCCTTTAGGTAACAAGCGTTTGAGGGCAGGAGCCATGTGCTCTGTGACATAGGACAGTTGTTCTTCTTGAGTCATACGCTCAATCTCACCGAGAGTCACCCCTAATCCGCCAGCCGTATCTCCCATAAATTGAATCAAACCTCTAGCTTCTCCGAAAACCCAGCGGCCAGTTTTTTTATCCCACCGTTTTCGGTTGGGTGCAGCGGTATCGAAACTATCTGCTGATTCAAAGGCTATAAAAGCTTTAAGATCTTTCCAATCTAGAGTTATGTCATACTCATCTTTCCATCGTTGTGCTTCAACTTGTAATAGCCTATCAAATTCTGGGCTGTCTCCCCTTTGACCATTCTCTTCCCGCTTTAGTAGTCGTGCTTCACGCTCGTCCTCGGTTTCCCCTATAGGCTCTACACTATAAGATCCATCTGCATTTCTTTTATAGGGTAAGTTTGCATCTTCGTCGCCCTCAATAGGGAAGATGTCTCTCCTAGTAGTGGGGTCATCCTTTGATGTACTGTAAGTTATAGGGTAAAGGGTATCGTTAGTGATACTCTGTCCCAGATTAAGTAGGAAAGGTATATTATCTAAGTCCAGATCACTCATAGCCATATGCTCAAGATTAAGGAGGGATCTACGCCCATCTTCAGTATTGAGGATATCACTGGTATTGAGATTTAAGTGGTACTTATCTGTTACACTACCCTTAAATTGTAGAACATCTTCTAAAGTAGCTGCATTATAAGTATTTAACCATTGCCTATGTTCCTCTGCTTTTACCCCATCTTCGTCTTTCAAACCTTCCCGTAAACCAGAAACATCTATATCAAACCAATCTATAAGATCTTCTATAGACGCACTACCCCGCACTTCTTCTCGTATATTCTTCGGGCCTACACCAGTAGTACGGGCATCAGCCCGTACTTGAGCGTTAGGCGAGTACCTACCAAAAGTCCCACTACTGATGGGTATATTATCTACATCAACTTGAGTTTGATTAGGCATCTTATTTGACGAAATATTGGTTGCCGATAGCTACGATATGCTCATAACCACCGTCTGTGACATTAACATTTTCCCACGCACGACCAAGTTCCTCTAATATTGGTCCGAATTTTAAGTTCAGTCGCTCTTTGTATATTTCCAAACCTTTCATAGTCTCTTCAGAATAGGGGTGTAGTCCTGCTTCCGTTGCATCTCGAATATCATATCCGGGTTTTCCGTTAGGTAGGGTAACTAAGTGAAAAGCTTGACTTATACTGACAGAAGGTGGACCGTCGTAGCCTATACGATCAGTCGGCTCACCCCTACGTTTAGCACGAGCACGTTGACGTTGTTCTGTGATAGTATTACGACGGCGTTGAAATTTATCCTCTACCTCTTCTCTTGTACTTCGGTATAGATCACTTTCCAAGGGCTGTAGATCTATCTTATAGTTCTTTCCTCGCCCACGCATATTACTAGACAGCTCGTATTGTGGAACAAGTGATCCTGACTCTTCAATTTGCTTAATAGCTTGTGGAAACTGGACAGTCACTTGGTATTTTAATTCATTGTCCATCATTCGACGGCCATTGAGTCCTAGCTGCTGATGCCATATGGGACCAAGGTGCGAGACTATCTTTCCAACAGATTCACTGGCAAAGAATGTTCTCCATTGTGCTCGTACCTCACTGTTTTCAATCTTACGATTAACTATAGTGGTGTCAAAGTCAAACATCCATTGCTGCATAGGTGCGACAATTAGGCGAGTAAGATCTTCAGTCGAGTACGACTCCAGATTATTAACTATATCTTCTTGTTCGATTAGCTTTGTCAAGAATGTCGGAATTGCAGCCATGATTGCGGATTGTTCAATAGGATCATCAAAGCCATGACTACGTAAAATAGTTCGGGTATCAAGCGGTCCACCGTCCACTTTACTTAAATTTCCGTCTTCGTCACGGCCTTCTCCACCACCCCCGCCCTTAGGCGTTGGATGCGCTGTCTGATTAAGAATCAGATCGGTTAGAACACCGCGTAGTTGTTCTTGAGTCTTGCCTTTAAATTGCATACTGAGTATGTTATTATTGGCAAGATCGTTCAGTAAACTTGATGTTATTTTTAGCGCAAAAGCTTTGGGATGTTTAAGCCATTGTTGATTTTCTGTTATTTGTAACTGAGCGTCAGTCAGATTTTTATTACCGTCCACAGTATAACCAGTGATGAGGTTCTCAACAAAAGAATCAAACGGGGTCATCATTGCTCGTATTTTATCTATCGTAAAACCGGGTAACTCTGAGTACTTTGCTATTTCTTGTTCTTTAAAAGCCTGAAGTTTTATCCTGATAGATCTTGCTAGGTCATCGGTAGGAGCTAATCGCCCATCGGCGATGGCTGCGGGAATCTGTTCTACTGTCAAGTCTTCAGTGTTACTTAGCGTTTTAAGGTGAGCCATTGCTATCACCTCTGCCATCGCCATCATTCCTGCGTTCCCCGGACCTGATAAAAAGGAGTTTTCAACCTCCTGTGAAGAAAGTTTTCCGTTGCGGATGCCAGCTTCGGCTTCAGAGTGCGCGAAGATTCGAGCCATGTTCTTTTCTACGAGATGCTTATATAAACTTGGATTCGTTTCATATAGTAGGGGGGGAAGACCAATGTCTTTACCGCCCTCCAAAAAGGCTACTTTTAGATCTGCTTCCTTTTCCTTTTCTTCTTTGTTGCGTTCTTTTATGGTTTGATCTATTTGTCCAAACGCTGCGGGAAAATTATTGATTTCGTTGAAATCTCCCATCATGCTCATAATAACCCCAACCGCTCTTGGGTCGTCTTTATTATCGTTAAGGAGTTGTTTAATCATGATACGTTGGTTTATATCGTGACTTGCTTTATAAGTTTCTCCCTCTTGGTGATAGCGAGTATCATTGTTAGCACTGTCTTTTAAATATTGCGTTCCTCCCTTAACGTCATTTATTCCACTGACAGTGGAGTTCTGATCCATAGTTTTCTCACGCTTCTCCGCGTCAGATACAGAACCTTTGGTTCCCCTAATACGATCATACTCTTGTTGCGAAGCTTCTAAGTGCTTGAGAAAAGCTTGATTAACCTTATCTCCCATTTTACTGTCATCGTAGACTAATTTAGCTTCGGTGGCATTCAGCCCAAGACTAATAAGATCTACAATAGAACTTCCTGCGCTGTTTCCTATCCGACTTACAGTAGGATCTCGGCTAGCATCCTCTTGGATAGGTGTTGCGTTTTGTATAGGATCTGTTTTTGTAACCATATCTAATCTCTTCTAATTGATTCTAAATCTTGATTTAATTGCCAGAGTATATCAGGGGAGGCCATATCTACGTCCCGCACACTAGATGTGAATATCTCTATTAAAGCTTCTTTATCTTTCTGGCCTAGCTTTGTATCACGCATAACACGATCAATAACCCATTGATCTATAGGTACATTATCTACTATAGCATCACCTAGCATCTCTGTGACGGATTGTCGTTGCTCTTTAGCTCTTGCATTTAATCTATAAAATTCTTCCATCAGATAAGCCCACTCATTTTGATCAGTAGCAGATTGCAATAATAGTTTTTGTCCTGCTATCATGTGTTCCCATGTATCCTCAGTGATACGCCCATCTGTAAGTTCTCTAGATATACGTTGGACTCTATTAAAGTACTCTCTAGCTGTATCTCTTAGAGCTTTTTCTTTATCCCGTACATCTTTATTTATACGGTAAGCCGTATTAACTGACTCTGTGTTTACTCCTAATATGCCTTTAGCCAATATCTCTGTCCATGTTGCTTCTATAGCATGAAGATCGCCATTACCGCTCATCCAATACCCTGCTTTAGTAGCTATTCTCGCCTTAACAAAATCATTATAACCAGAAGCCATTCCCCGTAATACTAGATCAGCTACTTTAGTAGCTCGTTCACTAGCAGAAATATCTACATCGAAAGATACTACAGTTCTACCCATCTGATAGCCTTGCCACATTCGAGATAAAGTAGAACCAGAGGCTCCGGTCGCTCCTTCGATAAGTGGTTGCTCAAAAGCTATGTCGATCATGTTACGTGCTGTGTTAATAATGTTTGCACCGGGAGCTAAGAACTCATCGAATGCGAAATCTAACTCTGGATCATCTGTCAGAGCTTGTAAAGATGTGTCAAGAATAAAATCAATCAATCCGCCTTCTAATAAATCAGCGGCAGTAGTGCCTATCATGTGAGATAATCCTGATTCAGCTAAAAGACGCTCTACTTCTGGCTTTACTCCGAACCCTGCTCCCCCAAATAAGACAAATTGCCCTAATACTAGCCGTCTAGCTTGGCTAGCTGTAAAAGTTTTGTTGCCAAGACCTCCTCCGGCCCCTTCAGGCAAGGCTCTAAGCATAATCAAGAGAGTTTTATGGGTAAATTGTAGAAACTGTGTAGTAAGGCTAGCAAATCCATATTGGAATTTAGCGGCATTGGCTCGGTTCATGGCAAAAGCATAGTTAGTCGCATTAATATCTACTTTTGCCCAGTCCTCTTTAGTAAAATCTTGTAGTTTCTTTAAGTGTTTGTTTTCTTTACGGTATATTCGTAAAGCCATAGTATAAGAAGACGATACGTTAACCTGTTCTCCTAAATCAAACCCTGCTTGTTGGAGGGCTTCTCGTACAGGTGCTGCTGTTGCGGTTCGTCTGGTTGTTTGAATCACATCTCCGACCCTTGTGGACGGTAATTCCTCTACAGCCTTCATATCTCCTGCAAAAGAGTGGCGATTAATAGCAGGAACTAGCCCTGATTCGCTGAACTTATCCACTAGCATCAGATACTCATCTTCAGTCAATCCCATGAGTTTTGAATTTCGTTTTATTAGTTGACTAGTTAAGCCTTTACCTCCTATTAAACCAGCCGCATCACGCTTCATTCCTTGTAATAAGACTATACTATCACGTTGCCATCTTCCAGCATACAAAGGATCTAATGCTTGTAAAAACAGATGTTGTGAACTCTGTAATACAAGCTGCCTAACAGGTCTAGTGACGATGAAATCAAAGAAAGATAGACCTTTCATAGATTGTAGAGGATCAATATTAGGGCCAACTTTTCTGACTAGCCAAGTAGTTGCGCGAGTAGCCGAGGGTACTCCACGCAATTGTTCGTGCAACCATTCTGCCGCAGTGATAGCTTTAGATCTAAAAATTTGAGACCCTTGATTTATATTCCCTTCCATAAGGGAAATATATTCCCATAGCTCTAGGGCTTGGCCTATCCTAACTCTTTCCTTTCCGGAATGCTTTCCGTACAGAGCTATCAAGCTTTTACGAGTCTCGGAAGCAGGCTCTCTAATTATATCCCCTTTTATCAGATCACCATACCATTGCTTGAATGATTGTTTTTGTCCAGCTACAAGATCAGTCATGGATAGTTCTTTACTTACCATTCTTGTGGCGCGTTCCATTGCATTTAATGGAGATAAAATATCTGCCTCTCCACCATTAACATTGACTAATCTTTTTTGCTGTCGTTGGTCGAAGATCAAGCGACCTTCAAGCCGAAACCGTTCTAAGTCCATAGCTGTGCGATCTTTACCGGATAATCTAGGATCTTCTTTAATAACTTCGTATACATTACCGGGATCTTTGTCCTTCATACGTGCAACGAATCTATCAGCTTCAGCCCTAGTCGCAGCAACTCCTACCGTGTGCTCTACATCCCTTGCCACACCATTGAAAAGACCACCTTTACTTATTTTCCTGACATAGTGAGCATCCTCATATATTCGAGGGTAGTATCCTTCAATGTATTTTAAAGGGTTCGCAGATAGCGGAGTCAGTACTAACTTGGTTGCAGCACCACTTTGCTTTGCCGGATTGTACATCACTAAAGTACTAGTAGTCTTTTCCTTTGCTAGAAAAGCTTGTGTATCATCTAGCTTTATTATACTCCCGCCTTCGTTAAATAGTTTTTTAAGCTCAGTACTAGATAATTTCTCCATATTAGTAGTTGCAGCATCGTATACGTGCAATCGCTTATTCCCATCAAACAAAGGTTTTAATGTCGCCTCTGTTTGAGGTATTCCATGCCATGTTGCGTCTAAGTTTGTGGCGCGTAGTGTGACATATCCAGCAGATTTCCACTCCCGATATAATTTTTCATTCATTACATCGTATATAGTATCGTAGAATTCTTTAGTCAGTTGCACTCCTCTGAATTCATCCGGTCCTGCGTCAGGGAAGGCGTTTCTATATTCGAGTGTAGTCGGAACTCGGCCATTTTCAATAGCAAAATTCTCTGTATACCGATACATTCTATCAATCTCACGTCTAGTAGGACGTGACATTTTAAAAATAGGGGCTACAATCTGATCTAATGCGGAAGCTATAGCTTCTTCTTTATTATGGTTACGTACAAAAGAACCGTATACTTCTTCTGTAAATTGGGATGAAGGTGTCAATAACCAACCACTAGCTCTGCCAGTGTACTCACCTGTTAGTACAGGTTGTCCTCCAAACAGCCCTCTATCTTGAGGGCGCATATAATAATCTTCTTTATATGAAACATAATATTTACCCCGCTTACTTGTTGCTGTCTTTTTCTGCAAGCTAGCTAAAGCTGCCAAAGCGTCTTCACCGCCCATAACTTTATTAAGTTTTAAGCCATTTGAAGTCCATACTTCTATGCCTTTCAGATCCATGCCGTGTTGAGCTAGGTTTTCTACTTCAAGTAGTGCTGACTTTGAGGACATGAACGGGTGCGTTTTGTTTTTACCGAGGAATACATTAAATTCTAAGGCTAGTTCATCCTCGGATACTCCGACTCGCATCATTCCGGGCCTAACTTTACCGTCCCAAGATTCTATAATATGACTTACTTGTGTTTCTGTGGCTGTTGTTAAATCTTCGGGGCGGTATACTTGCTGTCGTGTTTGTGTTGTAAGACTTTGTACCCTAGCTTGATTAGCTCGCACTCTACTAAGATCGCTTTCATCTAAAGCTGGTATCTCTTCTACGACATCTTTCCCACTACGATTGCGTAATGGTTGCGGTAATAGTTGACGAGTTTCGTCGGCAACAGTTACGCCTAATTCATTAAGGAGTTCAGAATCTTTTAATGCTGCCACCGAATGAGCGAGATCATCTGAGGCTCTTTCTGGATTAGCTGCTTTTGCTATATTCGTAGTAGTGTTTGAGAACCTAGTGCCAGCAGATACAGTACTTTTAAACGACCTAATAACTGGTCCCAAAGCAGCCAATTCTAATGTAGTTCCTATATTTATTACAGCATCCCAAATAGTTTCAGTCTCTCCTTCAAGGAGGACATCTCCATTCACAATATGCTGTAGTAAAGATACGTCAGCCCAATCAGAAACGTGAAGAGGACTTTGGAATAGCCATGTTGCCATCCGTTTTAGGTAATCTCCCCTTTCTTCCGGAGGAAGATCGAAGATAAATTTTCTAAATTCTTCAGCTATACTACCGGGAAGTACCGAAGTTATTCCTGCTTCTGTTCCTAGAGGACTTCTACCCAAAGCAAAGACTCTAGCAGTATACCAACCGGGCATCATATCTTGAGCAACTCCACCAATTATTTCTGCAACTCCTCCAGCTTTAACGCCTCCTTCCGATAACTCTAGAAGGAACTCATTGAATTCTTGTAGTGTTTCGTAGGCGTTTTCTTGTACTTGAGTCACAATTTCTACTGGACTCAAGGACTTATAATTCCAGTATTCTTCGTAGTCAAGAATGTGTCTAGGCTCTTGCGTTATAACGTGCGCGTAAGCGTCTGCTTCTGTGGACTGTGTAGCAATCGCTAAACTTTGTGCTGATCTCCGAGTTTCGTCCTCAAGAATACCTACACCATCACCACGTAACTCAGTGGCAGGATCAACCTTCAAGGCTTGTGCTCTTTTTATAGTATTTTCTACTATAGATTTGCGAACTTCTTGGGTACGGGCTTGCTGCCACATAATACCACTTCTCTCCCAGTCCTGTGATCTACCACTTTGCTCGAATTCTTGTTTAATCCGCTCTTCATCCTCTGGAATTCCCAAAGATACTGATACTGCTTGAGCAAAAGTTCTCGCTGTGTTAGCAGAGCTTGAAGGAATTTCTTCTGGACCGGGAATCTCTTCCATGAGCGGTTGCTCAGGTATAGCTTGAGTATCTGGATTAGGTTCTGTGGGTATTAAATCAGTCATACAGCACCGATTAGCGCAAATACACTTTGTCCAATATCTTTATTACCACTTGGATTCCGAGGACTAGCTTGTACTTGGTATGTTTTTTCTTGTGGGAATTGGTAAGTCATCCCCATATTTCCAATCGCACTGGGCGAACTCGCAACCGATGGAGTCGCAACTTCCTTATAAGGGTTTTCCTGTGTATGTGCGGTGATAGAACTAGCTACCATTCCCGCAGCTTGACCGGCTGTAATGGCGCTTTTGATAACCTCTGCGGTCAGTTTTTTACCTCCTGCAAAGTATTCTGTCACACCGCCCACTGCCAGAGAGCCTAGCTGTATAGCAGCCTGAAATTTAGCTGCTGCTGCTTTAGCTCTCTCAGATTCTCCTTGAATATTACTCGCCATATCCGCATCCCACATAGTGTTTTTATGCGCTACTTGTGCTTGCACAGCCATCGAAGATCTAATCCCTTGTACTCCAGAACTTGCCACTCCCGGCAATCCATACTGTCCAGTAGCGGCTATTGCCGATGACAAAGCCATTCTATTAGCGTTGAGTAATCTAATTCGCTCTCGAAGTCTTTGTCTATCTTTTAGGGTTTTAGATAACCGTTGTGCTCGTTTAGCGGCACTTCTTCCTGTAAGTGTCATATCTTAAATCTCCGCTGTACCTTCGTAGTGTAACGACCACCCTAGGAGATGAGCATCCTTACCGGCCTCACCTGTGAATTTAAGCTGCAAAGCTTTTCCCCTTCCTCTGATTTTCGTTCTTGCTACTACTAAATCGTATCCATCAGCGTAACTATCACTACTTCCTGATGGAACGTAAGCTCGTTTATGTCTATAGACTTGCTGCTCTCGGCCAAACTTATTAGCCGAGGACCTGTCTGTGAAATCCCATCGTGGCTGGACTGTTAAGCTAGATTCTCCTACTGTCCCAGTCTCCGTATATCCAGTTTCCGTCTTCTTCATAAACGTGTGGATTGTAGGCGAATATCTTTGTCTTGAAAAATCCGATAGATTATCATAGCCCGTCAATAAGAAAGGTATATGTTCTACTCCGTCAAAATCTTCAAAGGTTTCTTGAGAAAAGTCTGCTATCTGGAGCGCGGTTCCGTAATCATTGACAATAAAAAACTTCATCTTTTGGAATTCATCGGGTTGGCTAGATTGATCGGTACTGTGGATACCTACGATATAAGCCGCACTAGTTGCGGGGGCAAATCTATACTTAAAGAAACTCCCTAACCGTAGATCTAGAACCATAACAGTATTCACTTTATGGTTACTTGTGTTATTGTTGTGTGCTATATAAACACGACCTTTAGACTCATCGAAGCTCAAGCTAGCGTTCTTTTGTTGTGCGTAGGATAGCTCGTTCCAGTATGTTTGGATATTCTTCTCAATAATATTCTGGGATTGTATCGCCCCGGCTTGTACTCTACTTAAAGCGTAGATTCCTCGGTGGCTTGCGTAGATAATACCGTTATCAATTTTGATTATAGCAGAGGCACTGATGGCCTCGGCAGAAGTAATTTGTCTCACACGAATATCGTTTGCTGCAAAGAAGCTACTGCCTGATACTTCCCAAACTCCTTGGTCACTGAAGACCAATAAAGAACTTTCCATAGGTTGCATATCAATGATATTTCCAATATTAGGAATCTGTATCGTTCCTCCATCTGAAGAAATTAAAGCGTTAAGGTCGGGGTGCGTTGGGTCTGCTCCTTGGAAGCACTGACCGAACTCCTCATCATTAAGTATGGTCTTAGAGAAAAAGATCATATCAGACCATTGTTTCGTTTGCATACCCGCTTGAAATAAACGTCCAGCAAACCAAGCATTTGAACTAGGTCGTACATCAGTTTGCGACAAACCGGGATTAGCTGTAGCAGCAGTAATGGTCGTGGATACTAATGTACCCGAACCATCATCCACCATTACTTGATCTCCTTCTTTATGGAGTTTAAAGTGACCGGAGTTTTCAAAAGCCCATACGGCTTCACCTGTCGTTCGTCCTGTCTCTCTGAATTCCTTGAAGTACTCAGACATATTTCTGCCGTTTCCTTCGTCCCCAAGAAATACCTTTGCGTCAATAGATATAGTCTTAGCAGTGGGATCGAAAGCCACAACTTTAAAACTTTTTCGATAAGTAATCACAGGTGTATTCGGATCACTACCAGAATTAGGATATGCGCCTTCATAGAATACGTGTTCCAAAGCAAATTCAGATGTCGAAACCGTGTGTCCAATAGCTAAATCTGAAGGCAGTTCCGAAGTCATCGTAATGGTATATCGTATACTTTCTGTTCCGGCATTATATTCGGCAACAATAGGCGTTGTATCATACGGCTCATTCCTATTGTAAGTCTTGGCGGCTACACCTTCTGGGTATTCATTATCCCAGATAGATATAATGAAACTTCCCCGTGGCACATAAGCGTTACCAAAGATTTCTTTTTCAATCTTTTCTGATGACCATTTCTTTACGTGACCTAAGTTATGCCAACCACCACCACCGCCTCCGCCTGATGTAAGTGTTGCTCCTTTTTCGGCATCGGTAACAAACCCCGAACCAAACTCATCAGGGCCTCTTTCAGCATCATCGTTTGTAGTGACATAAGTTTTACCGTCAGACTGCAAAACTTGAGGAGAAGCGTAGTACCCATAATAAGGTATCATTTGTTTAGAAGGCCATTTACTGTATTGACGAACGTAGTTATTTGCTCCTAGCTCGTCATCACCAAAGAGCCATCCTCGGTTACGTAAATTAAATTCATGGGTATTAGGACAATCTTGAACAACAGTTGAAGCAGAAACGCCTTGTGGATTAGCTCCACTTGTTTCTGTTGAGGGGAACTCCCGCAAGTCTATACCATCTTCGATGTCTTCAAAAGCCCTTACCCTTATATTGATCGTCTTGACCAAGAACTCTGTTGTGTCACTTGTATATTCAATGGATAAGGGTTCCATTGTTCTGTGAGATACAAAGAGTCTTCCTCTTCCGTGTGTGAAACTCACAGCAGTCTTTACTAGCGTATCATCTTCTTCTTGGTCTGTTACATAAAATCCTAGATCCACATGATAAGCGTGTTTCTTATTCCCTATAGTTTCTCCGTCCTCATAAAAATACAGATAAGACCCTAGTTGAATAACTATGTAGGTTTTATCTGGATTGTTATTAACATTACGCCACGTATATATTTGAGTCCCGTAAGCCGCTTCGTATTTTTCAAAGAGAGGTTCGGGATCGTTTCCAGTTTCGTAACTTAGTCCTCGTCTACGCCTACGAGTACCGTCAGTAAGTATCTCGAAGTTCTCCTCATCCAAAGTAACTTCGGGAGGAAATGCTAAAGGGGAGGACTCCGTATGGAGTCCCCCACTTAGATCGAAAAATATCTTATCAACAGGTAGTTTATTGGTGCGTTGTTTCGCCAAGACTTACTTCCTTTTCTTCTTCAGCTTTCTGAAGTTTAGCTCGTTCTTTTCCGGCTTGGTTCTTAGCAGCTTCATCACTAGCGTCCCATGAATCTACTAACCATTTCCGTATCTCAATCTTTGCATTATCGGGCTTAGTAAAATGCCCTTGTAGATTAGCGGCAGGGTAACTAGTAGGTTTAACAACTAGTTGTTCGCCTTCCTTGTAATCATCTTCCTTTACGTGGCCTATGTAATACAAAGCTGTTTGGCCTTGGTGTGCTACTCCCCACTTTTTACCGAATGGGTCTGTACCACTTTCTATTGCGCTATCTCTGGTCACTTGTGCTTGTATGGTCATACATTTTCTCCTTAAATATAATCAGGCAAAGGGGTTGCGGAGCCACTGTCAACTCCTGTAGGACGTGTTCTAGATGTTCCGGGTGATTTACGTCCATAGTCTTCGCCTGTTCTTCGTTGGTCACGGAACTTAAACTTATTTCGTTGCTGTCTTACTCTAGCTTTTCTAGCTAGATGTGTTATCTTAGTAGGTGTTACTTGCTTATACAAATCAAAAGCTAACTCAGTAGCATTTGTTTCTAAAAGATTTAATAGCTCTCCCGGCAAGGTTACTTCAGTTGTATCATTTATGGATAGAGCATCTTGTACTTCTCCTGATACACGGCTTTTTGACGCTTGTAGCTGGGTAGAGTCATTGGCAATGTCAATAGAATCGAATACTAAAATTCGATCTTCAACTAGCGTAGCGTAACGTGGAGCCTTGTTTGTATAGACTCCGAAAGTGATATCCGTATTAGGCCAAGTTTGACTAAGGATATTACTATCACTCGTGTCCTTGTTTATCTGCCTGTCAAGGAATTCTTGGTTTGAGATCACGGTTATCGTAGTATAATTAGGCGGATCACTTACAGCATCACGGACATCATATTGAATATTATCAATACTCATCATATCTTGGTTTAAGAATAATCTCGTTTTGCCCAGTGAGTTATCGTCTGTAGCACCTATACGGATTGTTTTATTCTTTCCCGGTAGACTATACTCTGTCACTATCTGATCGTAGATAGTACTATAGCACACGGCTATTTGTTCGCCTTCTATCGTATCACCGATAGAGTTGATCTCATCACTATCCATTAGTGATAGAGTATTTTGTACCATTTTTAATAAAGTTTTTTCCATAGTTTTTCCTACAATTTATGGGGTAAGGACTAGCGGTGTATTTCCAGTATAAGAAGAGTGTCCAGTTAAAGCCGCTGATACATAATTACCATTCGCACTACTGTTATCTAAACTAAGTATGTTTAAATTATTTCCCGGTTTCCATCCCGATCTAGCTAATACTACATTAACTGCGTCAGTGACATCCACGTCTTCCACACTACCGGCAGTAGGGAAATCTCCAGTAACTTTAAGTGTGTTTTCTGTAGTTTTATTGCTGAGTCTATCTGTAATTAATTTTCCAGACGCGTTTGAAGGGGCATCGGCATTGTCTACATTTTCGCAATGATATCTTATAGAGGCTGAACTTCCGCCTAGATATCCAACCATTACTTTTAGAGTTGCGCTAGTTAGTTGTGTTCCTTGTTTGAAGGGGATATTCGTATAATGATAGCCTGTATGATATACATCACCGCCCGATTGTCCTGTTATGCCTAATTTGCCTCCTCCCCATACTGATAACTCAGTTGTCCATCCAGTGCCTACTTGTTCGTGACCATCATGCGCTGTCTCACTAATCACTACTGTACTAGCGTCTAAGGGATATGAAGTCCAGTAAGCTAAGAGCTTTGAATTGAGATCGCCTTGGGTATAGCCTCTTTGTGTGAGCCAAGTCGTAGCTCTATCGTTAAAGCCACCAGCAGCTATACCCAAAAAATCCCAGTACTGATGGTATAGATCATTGTAAGAACCACTAGTTACGTCGAGAATACCTTGTAAGTATTCTATTTGCATATCGTTAAAATTCTTCGTAGTTTGTACGTTGTCTAAATAATCTATTACTGCATCATTAAGTTGAGCCATTCTATTTCCCTCTAAAGATTGGGGGGAGGGCCGAAGCCCTCTCCCCGCACTTGTCTTACATTTTAGTTATTACTTAGTTTACGCAGGTGCTCGTGTGTAACGAATACGGATGGTAATATCACCAGCCGTATAAACCGCAGTTACGTAAGTAGGAACTACAACAACAGCAGCAGTTCCAACATCCTTTTTGCCTAAGTACGCAGCACCGGCTGCTGCACCCAAACTAAAGGTTTCACCGACTTCACCTTGAAAGTTAGCTAAAGCAGAATCACCTGCTGCGGCAAGTCCGTCAGCATCAACGGCAACTAGAAGACCAGTTGTCGGGGAAATTGTGAATATCCCAAGCAACAAATCAGCAGCACCGTCACTAGCAGCGACTACGTTTACCTTAGATGTCCAACTCTCAATTGTAGCGTTAGCAGGGATCTTCGGCGCATTAGCCCAATAACCAGCTTTATAAATGCCGCTATCAGCCGTTGCGTCAGTTCCCAAGGCAGTCATATCTGGAATACGAAGAACAATTTCATCCTGAACCCCGATACCACTGCCCACACTACCTGTGTCATTATCAGCCGAGCGAGGGCCGTAACCCACTGCCAAGCCGTCCAATACTTCTATATTTTGTCTACTCATTATTTATCTCCCTTAAACCTGTGTAGCGTCAGTTAAAATGACGACAAGATTTTCTGGACGATATAGCTTTAAGCCATAACGAGCAGTAGTTACATACTCTTCCCTTTGTTTCAGGTAGTTGTAACCACCTTCAACTTCAGGAGCTTGTCGCCAAGCGCCTTTGAACGGAAGAATATCTGGACTAGCAGCAGAGAAGAGAATATTATGTACACCATTACCTGCGGTGATATTACCTATTCCGGCTTCTGCTTGCGCGTTGCGTTTTAGGTAGTTGCTTACGTATACATCAAAACCATAAATGTTTTTGGTGAAACGCATACCATTCCCTATACCGTCTTCAACGATATTGTCCCAACGCTGGTTTGCACCCGAAAAGTCTACTAAGTTAGTCAGACTGTTAAAAGCAAATTCTACTGAAGGGTCCACAATCGCAATTAAATTGCTATCAGGAACATTCGCTTTCTTCAATGCGTATAACGCTTTCGCAAAGTTGACCACTGCAATAGTGTCATTACTACCTGTTCCTTCAAAGCGGTGTGCTGCACCGTTAATGAGGTTATCATCATTAACTAGTTGCCCACTACCACCGATACCGCCACCTGCTTCTGCTAGGCCGTAAATGTCGGAAACGAGGTTCTCTTCTAAAGCTCGCGCTTGTTTTGGTACGAAAGAAGATTCAAGCTGCGCAGAATAATACGCGTCTTGACGTGCTTGTTTCGTGATATAGTTACCACTAGATTTATACTCGGAGATAGAAAACGTAAATTCACCCGTGTCTAGAGAGTCAAACGTAATTTCATCGTTCTCGACGTAATCACGTACTGTACCCTCACCAATCGACGGAATGGTAAATTGTGTTCCATCCGGAAAATCAGTCAGCCAATCGACGTAGCCGATACCATCAGTAGCATCTTGCAATACTTCTTTAAGTTGACTTGACCATAATTCCGACCGAGTAAGGTGTGTGCTGGTAACAGAACTTGTTATAGCCATATCTTACTCCATTATTCCCATAGTCCTTGTTCCTTTAGCTTTGCGTAATCTTCGTGCATTTGAGATTGTAACTTAGTATCTCTGTGGAATTTGGAGAATCCTCGTTCCTTTTTAATACCATCGTAATAGGCTTTATCCCTATTACCAGAACTCAAAGCAAAACTAGATTCGGGATTAATATCCCCACGCTCCACTACAGACGGACTACTGGGAGGTCTTGCATTAGTTTTAATATTCAAGACACTCAAAGCAGCGGCAGGAGCCGACTCACTTAGATTAGCAAATTGCTCATCAGTAAGTCCTGCTCCTCTCACGGTTTCCTGTAAGTGCTTTACAGCACGATCAGTATCACCTTGAAAGTAGTCAGTCAAAGCTGAATTAACTTTAGCTCTGTTCTCTTGTGCTACTATTTGATTGTCTCGTCTTTGTAGAGTCTGTTCGACCAGACTCGTTATAGCCTTCGGATCGGTAAATTCAGTACTGGTAGTTACTGTTTCCCCACCTGAATTGGCTTGGTCAAGTTTAACTAAGATATCCTCAATTGTCTTTGAGTTTTCACGTTGAGATGACAATGTATCCAGTTCTTTTCGCATATTATTGTTCTCGAACTCGATCTGTTTAATGTGCTCATCCGCATTAATACGGCTTTTTGCCAAGTCATCTACGCTCTTATATTTCTTTCCTTCGCCTACTAGCAAATCCACAGCGGATTCTTGTGCCAGTTCTTCGTTACTTCCTTCGCTTGTCGCGGCACTGATTAGGTCTTCAGTCATTTCCTTTCTCCTTTGGTCTAGGTAATAATTTGTGCATTTTTGTTATTGCTTGTTTAGCTCCTTGAGCTATCCAAAAAGCTTTCTCGAAATTAGGATTCTCTAATTTTGTCTCTTCCCTCTTCCAAGAAGCATACTCTGTTTCTAAAATATCTCTTTGTGCATCGAACAATTGTTGTTGCAGTAGGAGATATTTTGCAAACTTTTCCTTCTCTTCTCCATCTAAGCCGCGAGTCCAACTTGAACTAACGCCTTTAGCAGACATTTCTATGTCTACTCCTTTGTTAAAGTTTATGTATCTGTTATTCGCCATTGAATACTAAAGTGGACTTTCTGTATCTTCAAGGAAATCTATTCCTATTTGTTCCGTATTAGCATCTTCCATAGCCATATCTTCTCCGGCTGATACGACCTTTTGAGTATCTGTCTGCTCAACAACTCGTATATCTTTTTCTACTATACCGAACTCTTGTAGATCAGCAAGCTCTTCCATAGTCTTGCCAATCTTTAAACCCGACATATGTACGTTAACTCCCGGATCTGCGTAGCCAGCGGAGTTGAGTATCACGTTTAAGTTTTGTAGTAGTTGAGCTTTCCTAGCAAAATGCTTAGATCCTTTAGGAAGTAATTTGCCCCTTGCTTGTAGATCTTCTTTTGTAATAGCTTCAAATCGAACAGCTCCGAAACTCGGATCAGTTATGCGTATCTGGTCTGTCGTGTCTAGGTATTTTCTAGCAGAAGCTAGCATCTGATTCAAGACAGGCTCGACAAAGTGTGTGTCGAAATAAGCGGTCTTGTGCTGGAAGGTTCGTCCTGTATTATTCTCTAGGGTCTGTACCTCAAAGGCAGTCTTCTCGCCCGGAGTACGGATACCCATAGCTTGCCGTGGTGCTCCAGCCATTTCTTCCATTGACCGTTCTAGTTCTTGTATCTGGAAATCTGCGTTCAAAGCTGTGGTATCTGGACGTAAGATCTCTAAGTGAGAATCTGTATCTCCCATTATCTTCTCTCCCGGCCCCCAATCCCAGTCTTCAAACTCTCCACGTTGGTACGTTACAGGGTGCGCGATCTGGTCAAAGACATCTGCTTTAAGATTTTCTAGGTGGTCAATTCTGTATT
>Ga0098040_1000431_pt1 | contig 19245 bp, 23 predicted proteins | sample 7_EtaG_FD_75065 | JGI IMG/M metagenome (GOLD analysis project Ga0098040, IMG submission 75065) | Marine viral communities from the Subarctic Pacific Ocean - 7_ETSP_OMZ_AT15161 metaG | ecosystem: Environmental > Aquatic > Marine > Oceanic | place: Pacific Ocean | collected 2015-01-08
AAAACGATAAAAACAATCTGAACTGTATGATTTAGAAACCATACTAAAAATATTGTTTAATCCTTTTTGATTTTGAGCTAAAAGGATAAGATGTCTACGACGATTAAGAATGTTTTTTACTTCACGCTTATTGCCTTCATCCTCAATTGTTGTTCCAGAAGAAGACTTATCAATAGTTTTCTTTGCCTTCTTATCTTCTTTTACTTTTTCTAGCTCTTCTCGCCATTCTTCGATGCTTGGAAGGAAGTAGGCTTCTACGCCGAAAATGGGCTTAAAGTCTTTGCCTTCTTCCATCATCTTTTTAGCGTGCTCAACTTGATAGGCAAACCCGTTCATATTGCCGTGATCTGTGAGCGCAAGAGCGTCAGAGCCATTCTGAAAGGCAAAGTCCATATGTTCTGATGGATATCCTAGACCATCAAATGGACTGCCTGTGCCGCTATGAGCGTGGAGCCCAACAAACGGTATTTTACTTTTTGTTCTATCAGTCATCTATTTCCTTTTCCTCTGGTTCTAAATCTATTCCTAAAGGATTCCACTCGTTATATAATAACAGAAATTTGGGTGGTTTGTCAAGCTTGTTTTCGCTACCAAGCCATCTTTTTAGCCCGTCCCAACTTGAAATATCATAATACCAAGGAACCTCGCAAGTTACGGCATTTTCTGAAATGACTTTGCTAAAAACAAAATCGTGAGTAAAGTATCTGCCTGTATATCTTTCTTTCGGCCCCAACTTATTACCTTCTGCATCGTGGCCCTTTGCTTCGTGCTTTCGGAAGTGATTTCGGCAAGTTATAAAGTCTTCAGGCCCAAAAGTAAAAGGCAACCAAAGACCGTCTTTGTAGCTTTTATTGTTATATATTGCGTGAAATGGGACGTCAGAGCGTATTCTTGCGCGATCGTCTTGCATCCACCACGCTGAAAACATTCCATATGGAAATGATACAAAATATCGATCAGGAGCTGTAAATCTAGATATTTTGGTCCCAACGAACCAAGAATATTGTGCTCCTGTTATTATACTCCACGCTAAACAATCTCTTCTATCAACATCTTTCGGAAGCATTGGGACGTAGTATATTGGTATTTCATATGTGCGAGGAAAGTTTCCAAATTTAGCGCCAGTAATATATTTAACTGGGTCTAAAATCCAATCGCCAAGTCTATGACGAATTAAAGGTTGCATTTGTTGTGGGCATACAATCCAAATAGTATTACAACCAGCAATTGCACAGTCATATACAGCTTTTTCGATTGCAAGATAGTTTTGGCCTATTGGAACAAGGCAATCGTGCCATGGAAAATTAAAATCCAATGGTTGTCCTGCAACAGGGATAATGCCAGCAAGATTAAACTGCAGTTTGTTCTTTACTTTTTCTGGTAATAATTTCATATAAACTTTATTTTTTCTGTTTCTTCGTATTCGTCCATATTCTTCTGGACTATGCGCTCAACTGTCTCTAAAGTGATTTTACTTCTATTTTTGTGAAAGCCGACAAAGCCGTGCTGTTTAAGTAAATCTTCACTCTTGAACCTAACCATTGTATCAGAATAATCAAACTTTTGCAACTGTTTTTCGTTCAATAACGACACAGAATAAATCTCGATTGGTCTACTGGAATAAGGTCTTATAACATATAACTTGTTTACCAGCTCGTCATCAGTTTCAATAATAGTTTCGGCATCATACGCTACTAACGCTTTTACTTTTAAAATATCTATTACTGTATGTATGTTGTTTTTCTCTACAACATCAGGAAGGCCTATGACATTGTTGTCGTCAAATACAAATATTAAATCATATTGAAGTCGATTTACAACATTACCCTCGCAAATAACAATTACTTCATCTTCTGTTATTTTAGTCATTTTAACAGTGTCGCCACCAATTGTGCGACCATCTAACATTAGCTTGGTATATAACAATCCCCACGCACGATGAACATATTCTGGTTCAAAGACGTGAGGAAAGTTAGGTCTGTTTAAAATGATGTGAGTATTATTTTGGTAGGCGAACTGTAAGGCAGCTAGATTGGATCCAAATGTAATTTTATTTACTTGACGTATTGTCATTTCTAGAATCAATTCGTTTGTGCCACTTCTTCAAGCGCTTGTAATGTTTATTTCCACTGTAACAATGATATTTGTTTTTCTTTGTTGCCTTTCCTCTTATAGCTTGAGTCCACGCTCCAACCCACTTTTTCAATTCAGAAAAAAAGTCAGGGCAACGATCTCTTTTTCTTTGTTTGGCGATATGGGTCATCCAAAAACGAGCTGATAATCTATAATCACCTCTAACAAACTTATATTCCTTTTCTGCCCAGGGCCAAAATTGCAAAATGCCCTTGGCCATAGGATATTTCTTGCCACTTTTTGCTGCGCGCCAATCGCCTTTTGCTTTTGGATTGTAGCCGCTTTCGTTACAAGCAGCTGCTAGCAGCATACCTCTCAACTCAACGGGAATATTATGTTTTAGAAAAAAGTCATTTTCGATAAATGATAATGTTGCGATTATCTCAGGATTGATTTTTTCTTCTTTCGCATTTGAGCATTTAAATGCCTCAACGATTAAATCAGAATAATTATAATGTGATTGCTGTGACGGCAAACACATACACAAAGTTATTATTAATGAATTCATAATTAAATTTCCTTTTTTACTCTTGTAAGTAGTGATATTAAAGTTATAGTTTTAATAATTATTGTGCCCAATTATTGTGATTTTTAAAAGCTTCTACTGTGATAGGATACAAATCAGACACAATGTCCAACATACCCTTTGCAAGTTGTTGGATTTCCCATTGGGCACCTTCGTGTATTCTCAATGAAATGAATTTTAAAATATTTAGTAATGAGGCTGTCGCATAATATTCTGTGTAAAGGTTTTGAGGAAGCACACCTCTTGCTTGTTCTCTGCAAACTCCTGCTTCGATCATTCGATTAAAAAGATCCAGAGACATATGATGGTGTAAGCTAACCATTTCATCACAGTCGCTACCACAAGAAAGAACTGGATTAATCAACTCTTCAGTATTTGATGATTGTCGGTTAGATTTGTGTTGTGTTCTGAAAGCCTTTGGCTCATAGAACTCTAGATTAAAATCTGTATATCTCCGACTAATTTCATTATAAGACCACGTGCGGTGCCTGTGGTGCTGCGAGCGAATATAAAGCGGAACCTTTACACGAAAGGTGACCGTGCAGTGTTCAAGCGTAGAAGTATGTCGGTGCTTGATAAGATAATTAATAAGTTTCTTATCTTTATCGCTTACCTCTTCAACTTCTTTACCAAAGGAAACTCTTGCCGCATTAACGACGGAAACGTCCGAATTCATATGAGAAACATAATCAACTTTACCTATCCCATCATCAAACAACTGCACGGTCTTAATCGTCTTAAACACTTAATCAGCCCCCAATACTCCGTATACGTGATTCTCTTGAATCAAGAGAAATTCGCCTTGATCTAGACTGGCTGTCTCGACCATTGAATCGTTGACAACCGCCAACTTTCCAATATCATCTAGACTTAGCTTAGTGCAATCAGCTGAATATTGCTGAATTTGGTAAACACCATATGGGCTTGATTTGATTGTGTATTCTTCCGGTAAAAGAATGGTTGAAACATCGTCATCATATGTTTTTGGAACATCCCCCAAAAGGATGTAGCGATTTCGTGGATTCAATTTCATACATTGGCCTCCGGTGCTCCGAACTGTCTCTCGATGATGTCGAACATGTCGTTAAGATCATCGATGTCCGCAGCTTTCTTGAAAAGACGAAGGGCCTTGACTGCAGCCCAAATATCGTCTTTCGTAAGCCAATCATTATCGATATACTCTTTTCGAAGATCCTTTTTTTGTTCCTTGTATGGTTCCATAGCTTCTTCCAAAGCTAGCATAGATTTAAGATAATTAATTACGTATTGTTCCTTCGAAGTTTCCTTATCGGTACCTTCAACTACGGATAGATTAGGTTGACTCATAGTATCTCCTTTTGGTAAGTCATTTAAGTATTATAATTTATTTTTTTATAAAGTCAATGTTATTTTCAGAAACCTTTTTACACATTTCTATGAAGTAATCTTGTGAATAAGTTCTTTTCATAAAGTTAATATGCTTATGGACCCATTGGATGTTTCCTTTGACATATCCTTTGCTGCTGTCTATCCTATCTATTGATGCTGTATTGTGAAAGTGTTGATTGTTTATTTCTATCAAAACTCCTGAAAGGGCACACTTTCTATCTTGCTTTAAAAATAATTCCCAGGCATCTTCAACAGTTATTTCAACAGGTACTCTTGTTCTTGCTTTTTGCTTTCTTTCTCTTAAAACGTGGCTATAAAACCAGTTTCCTGATATTTCACCACACCCTTTCCATTGAGAGTGTCTAGCGCCAGTTTTATGGGCTAGACAACCGCAACTTTTTACAGGTGATTTTTTGCGAGTGAGGTGGTCCGAAGAGTAAACCTTTTCGTTTCCACAAACACACTCGCAAACCCAAGTTGAACTTCCTTGTCTATTGGAGCCTGCTCTTTTAAGAACTTTTAAGTTATTGAACTGCTTTCCAGTTAAATCTTTTAAATGCATTTCGCATTTCCCTCCTTGCTTATAATAAGTAGTTTGTGAAATAAAAAATGCCTTATTTTTCAAAAAGCTTCGATGGTACAGGCACCGCCGGCGCATGCCAATTCACCTTTCAAGTCTGTATTGTCTTCTATCTCCACCACTCTTGTAAGATCAATTTTAGAAAGGGTGGAAACTAGATGATCATAATCTTCTTTCGTACAATCTTCGAACGGTGGCTGTTTATATGAGCCGCCATTTTTAGGTAACACTGCCAGGCCATTATATACTTTTCTATTTTCCCACATCCAAACACCAACTTGATCCCACTCCTCTTCTTTTATAGAAATAGTAGCTGAAACATTGTGAGTATTTTGGCCTCTTTGATGTCCCGATCTTACCCATTTATCGCTAACCTCTTTTACTCTCTCTAAAAGATTTAAAGCAGCCTCATCTCTAGTGATGGCGCCTTGAGGCGCTTTTTGTGGCACCGAAATAACTGCTGTATCGTGTGCTCTGAAGAAATCATCTTCAACTAGTTCTGGGTGGTAAATTGACAAATATGTATAGATAGGTTCGTTTTTTCCAACGCGCATACGACGAATATAATAATCATTGTGCCAAGCATGAATGCCGCTAGAAGTGCCCACAGTCAAGCTAGTCGTACCAGCAGGCTTTACGCACGTTGTTCTCGCTGCGCGCTTAATTCCAATTAGCGCCGCAACTCGTTTATTTTCTTTTTTTACAACCAGTGAAGCTGCCGTCATATCCAATTTGAGAACTGCGCCCGATGCAATGCCGGTCATAGAAACTCCAACAAGAGCATCTTTTTCTGTATTTCTTCGCCATATATCACGAAGATAGTGAAAGTCTGTATAGCTGGCTTGAAGAGTGCCGATGAAAGCAGCTGCTTTTGCTCTAGCCTCGTATTCTTCTTGTGAATCTACATTAGAAACATTGATCTCTGTAAGATTACAAAATTGATAAGGTCTAAGGCCGATTTCGCAACAGGGATTTGTTCCCCAGTCTTTATCGTTTGAAAAATAAAATCCTGGTTCTCCAGCACCGCTAGCTCGAACTCGTGCCCAAAGGTTCATAAAATATTCTTTTGTAATGCGATGGCGCATTAGCACAACAGAATTATTTGCTCTGCCGCGCTGAGGGTTCTTTTCCCACCAATTTCCAGTCTTCGCTGCTATCATCTCATCGTCATCAGCGCTAAAAAGAGAAATAAGCGCTGCTCTGCGAATGCCACCAGCCAACACTGCATCGGCAATATAACAAATCATATCGTGTACTTCAATTGAAGTTAATTTATCACCGGGCTCCTTTTGTAGCAAGACCCCTTCTAGCTTGACTAGACATTCGCGAAGAGGCTGTGGACCAGGCGCTTTGCCGCCGCTTGTTATGAGGCGGGATCCCTTAGGTCTAATATCGCTGTAATCGAAACGAACTTTCGAACCACCAAGGAAATATGACTTCATCAATACTTTTACAGCATCTGCCCATCCTTCAATGCTGTCGCCAATAAGATGGCGTTTGGTGCGTTTAGTAGACGGCCTGACTATTTCTGGTAAGTTTTCCACATGATGGAATTGCACGCTATAGCCCACACCTGTGCCTCCTAAAAGAAGAAACATTGTTTCATGAAATGAGCGCCAATCATCAATAGGTAAATAAGCACAATTAAAAATTCTATTTGGCGCTACTTCGATAGGCTTACCAGCAAATTGCATCGAGCGCATAGAGGGGAGCACTTTCTTTTGATATACATAATCATAAGCCTCCTTAATCTCTTCCTTTAAGAGTGGAAACTTCTTAATATGCATATTCTTGTTTCTATCAACTAACTCTGACCAAGTTTCTCTACGTTCTTTTTTTGCTATATATTTAGCATATTTCATGTGCACTGTAATATCGGATAGGATTTGTTTTGTCAGTTCTAGAGCCATATCTGTTATCCTCCTTTGTTCATTTGCTGATAAACTCTGCGGGCCGCGCTCATATCTAATTTATTTTTCTTTTCTCTTTCTTTACTCTGCAATTTTACAACATCATCTTGCTCAAGTACTTTAATAGTGACAGTTCCGGTATCCATAAATACAGAATATATAATTCCATCAGGGCCATTTCTATTTTTTGCAACAAAGATGCGACCTATATTACAATTCCTATCTTTAATAGTTCTTGAAAGACTTATGATAAAATCTGCTACGAAACACTTATTAAATGCCTCTGAAATAGATTCCATTGTAATCACCTCAGCATTCAGGCCGCTTCTATTTGTTTGAGAAGCCGTTACCACTGGACATTCAAATTCTTGTGCCATTCCTCGTAGTTCTTCATAAATCGATTCTAATTCATGTCTTTTTTCTGCATTCTTTCTGGTAACTGTGCTTCTTAAAAGATCGCCATAATCTACGATAATCATGTCGATTTCCATTTGAGTTTGTCTAATTTTTTCCAAATGATTTTTAAGAGTTACAGTAGATGCAGATTTGGTTGGATATTCCTTTACAATGAGCTGTCCGTCAATATCTTTAATTTTATCATAAATGGCTTCTTTTTTACTTGTAAGCTCATCTAAATTGATATCGGTAAGGCAGGCGTCATAACGTCTTGCGACGGAAGTATCAGCCAATTCTAATGTAAAATGAACAACGTTTTTGCCTTGCTTTAAGGCCTGTGCTCCAAGATGAACCAAAACATGCGATTTTCCTGCGCCAGTTGGCGCAATGACCACACAAAGTTCTCCTTTGCCCAAGCCTCCTTTTGTAATTTTGTCTATTTTTGTCCAACCAGTGGAAATAGGATTTCTAGCTTTCTCTACGAATCGCATTTCGAAATCCTTCATGTAGTCATATCCAAAGTTACTATCTGCACCTAAACGTAATGCTTTTGTGATTAAAGTTTCGATCTCTTCGAAAGAGCACTCATTGAGTAATGGAACTGACTTCATCATAGCATTTTTTAATACTTGTTTTTTACAAAAATCTAAACTTTTATTTTTTACGTACTCTTTATCTCCAACGTCTGGAAATGCTTGAATACGGACAAAATAATCATTAATTTGTTTTTGAACAACTGCGTTCTCTACTTCCAACTCTGTGTTAAAAATAGAGTTTAACGTTCCGTTTGTTGGATGCGTCTTGTATGTGTCTTTATACTCGAACAGTTTCCGAGTAAACACCTGTAGATATTTTAATTCTAAAAAACCCACATCTAGTACTTCTTGCATTTGATCGCAAAAGGACCGGTCGTAAACTAAAAGCTTACACAAATTTTCTTGGAAAGACTTTCCAAATACACCTAAATTTTCCAATTTAACCTCGTTAATCTTTAAAGTGAATGTAGTAAGTATAACTTATGATTTTCTAAAAGTCAATCTATTTTATAACTCACTGAAAGGTAAAATAAAAAAAGTTTTACTTAAAAACTTTGCTTTTTGAAGTGCGATAAAGATTGGGAAGAAATGACCGTTTAAGGTCTAAAAGGCGCTTAAATCTTACAGCAGATCTGCCGCTAGTATAAGTGCCTGTAGGTTTTTTTAACTCGCCGTCAATAACCTGTTCACCAAAGTCATAAAACTTTGATTTTACATTTTTATTTGGCGGGGCTCCGATTGCAGTGCCCGCGATGATGAAACTAACAAATAGTGTAACGAAAAAAACTCTCATAGTTGTCTACCTCCTCTTCTATACTAATTCTTTTTTTATTCAATGTCAAGCGGTTTGTGTAGAAGTTTTTGCCGGAAGATCAACTTTAACGAGTTGATCAAAAAATTTAGCATTACTTTCTAAGCTTTTTAAATTTAATAGCTGAAACGGCTCCAAAACGGAAGTGTCTGGAAATATTGTTTGAGCTTCAGAGTCACCTTTAATCAGGCTTTTTAAAATATCGAGGTTAATCTTACCCTGACTGTCAAATGCATCAGGCTTTTTCTTTAGTAATATCTGTTTAGCTCTAACCATCTTTGCGTATAATTCTGGATGGGAAAGTAAATAGTTATACCGCTCTGTAGACATACCAGTTTCAGCTTTTGAAGCAAATATGGCCAGTTTTTCAGCAGTTTTCTTGTGCATTTTAGACATTGGGAGGCCTAGGTCTTCGAAGAGCCCTTCTGCTTGCGCATGACCAAGTTCTTCAACTAAAGTATTATAAACCTCTGTCCAGTTGATTTTGCCATCCTTATCTTTAAAGGCATAAGGATTTATAATGATTTTTTTCTTATTAAGATCATATACAGCAACTGGATGGCCTCCGCTTTCTTCGTGACGTGGCGACATACGCTCATATACATACGGACTATGCACACCCTGATCAATTGATTCAACAGGCGTTGAATCAATAATTTTTTTAATATTGTCTTTCAAAATGTTATACTTGGCTTTTACCTCTTTTTGCTGTGCTGGCGTAAGCTCAGCTGGCACTTTGCCCCATTGTTGCATCATTCTAACAAACGCATTGCCCGCAATTGCATCACTATCATAATATTCTTTTGCATTGGTTTTTGCTTTTTCGCTTAGCTTATACAGTTTGTCGTTTATACTTTTTCTCTTCTCTTTATCCGCTGCTTCTGGATAGGCCTTGTAGAAGGCATCAAAAAAGTCAGGATTAGCCGCCTTCTGAACGTGGACTGCTACATCTTTTGGCGGCGGGGATCCCTTTGCTTGAGCAGGAAACAGCGAAGAGACGCCAATAGTTCCTGCTAGCAAATAAGGTAAAAACTTACTAGCAATGCTAGCAGCTGATCTGCCCAATCGACTTTTAATTTTTTTGAGAAACTCTGCTTCTGTTAATTTGCCTTCATGCAACAATTGAAGATCATCTCTAAAGCCTTCTAATACTATTTTGACGACTTCTTCAGTTATTATTTGTTTTAGTTGGCTTTTGAGAATTATCATAAGTGTAATAATTAGTTCGAAGTTTTCTTATTATCGCGCTGAATTCGCTTAAAGTCCTCGGACATCGAAGACCAATTGATTTCACTGATGCCGTCTTCAAACATCATAATGCCTACCTTTAGCTTATTAAACGTAAACTCAAACTCTTTAATTGTCCAGTCAATACTCTGTTTAGTCTGAAAAGATAAGCTTGGGCTGTATAATTGCATTAGATCATAATTTTCAGCTATTAGTTTCTTGTTTTCTGGAATTGTCTTAAACGCTTTAAGTTTGCTTTCTTGGTTGTTGCAGAATTCAATTACTTCATCTATCATTATGTCTCTTTCCTCAACGAAAAAAGGAAGTCTATTTGCAACCGTTTTTAAACCAACGCCAGGCACGCCATCTAGATTATCAGATTTATCGCCAACAATCGCACGTGCTAAAGCAAAGTTGTTTGGGTGAATATTGTATTCGTCAATAATTGTCTTGCGATTTAAATACACCTTTTGAATAGGGCGATGAAGGATTGTATGATCGTCTAAAAGCTGAAAGAAATCTTTATCGCTAGAAACGATTACCTTTTGTGAGTCTTTATAGCTTGAGTAGCGGCAAACGTATGAAATAATATCATCTGCTTCTACTTCATTTGCTAATATTTGAATGACTGGAAGATTGTTTAAATACTCAACAAGACGATGCATCTGCCAGATTTTATTTTCTTGTTCTTCTACTTCTGATAAAATTTTAATATTGCGGTTTAGGCGAATTGGGCTTCGGCCTTCTTTGTAGTTGGAATTCTTCTGTTTGCGTTTTCTACTGCCGCCAGGTCCGTCCCAACAAACAATGACTTTTGTTGGCTTAATCTCTCTCGTAAGTTTTTGTAATGACTTAAGAAAGCCAGTTGTTCCGCCAATTGGATGGCCTTCTTTTGATAATTGAGGAACTACAATATAGCTCCGCAAAAACATATTTAAGCCGTCAATGATCATTATTCGTTCTTGTTTATTGTTCACAATCTCATCTCCTTAAAATCGCCTTCGCTGGTAGAATAAACCACCTTTCTTATTCCAACCCAACGCATAGCAGCCTCGCACATTGAACAAGGTTTGCTTAAGCGCAATTCATGTTGGTTGTTGGTTCTTACAACGTAGATCGTTGCGCCTTCCGTACTGGTTCTCTCTATATTTAAAATGGAACCAAGTTCTGCGTGAACTCTGGCATGGATTTTATCTTTTTTCTTAAATCTCATCGCAAAAGAACTGAACTTGTTTTTGTTGCAAGACACATTTACAATATTTGAACCTTTTACCAAAACAGCTCCATGTCTGTGTTGATAATCGGATTGATAAGAAATGCGTTTAGCAAGGTCTATATATTTCCTTTCTTTTCGCGATAGTAATTTAGCATCGTCCATAACAATTATAATAATTTATTGTATTAGATATGTCAACTAAAATGTGTGAGGTTATTGAAGAGGGGTTGACTGGCCATTTTCTTCAGTGTCGTAAAAATCAGATGCCTTACCGGTTCTATCGTTAAATTTTAGGACCACTTCTTCATCCATAATCTCTAGAACACGTGTTCTGAACTTTTTACTTTGAAGCTTCTTAGTCCAATTTGCTGACTGAAACTTCTCAGAAGTGCCATCTGTGAAATGTAACTCATACCAGGCGCCAGATCGGTCTAGATGTTTTGAACCTTGAATGGCGTCAAACCAGCTTTCTTCATCAGCGACACCGACGTGATCACCCCATAAAATTTTAAACTGGCATTGGCGACCTTGAGAGCCAAAACGAGACTTTTCGAGTTTAACCTTTACTGTATTCCCTATTCTGTATCCGTGCTCGTCTAACACGAAAGATGCCTTTGCTTTGGGCCTAGTAAGCCATATACGCAGTGAATATGCGTATATCATAGCTTTTCCGCCTGGTGTCGTATAAGGCGTCGTAAGAATTTGACTGCGAGCTGTTGGGCCGCTAGGAATATTTGTTTTTAGCTGATTTAGCACCAAAAACGTAGACTGGCTATTGGCCAATGGAATGGTTAGCTTAGACATTGCCTTCGCAAGAATACGAGGTTTTACGGCCATACTGGAGTTTGGATTGAAATCGCCCTCCAAGTCTGAGATTGCGGGAGTTAAGGCCAGGCTGTCCCAAATAAACAACATTTGATTGTCGTTTGATTTTAAGAGTTCTTCCATAGTCTCCATTACAAACTCAACACTCTTTGCTTGAACATATAAAATACTAGATGCATCGCATCCAGCCTTTTCCATAAATGTAAAATCCAACGAAGATTCTGAATCAAAATAGACGACATCAATACCCATCTTTTGAGCATTTCCTGCTATTTGAGCAGCCATATAAGATTTGCCGCTAGCCTCTAGGCCCGCGATTTCAGTCACTTTTCCAACTGGAATGCCGGCAACTTTTCCACGACGAATAATGCTGTCTAGCCATCGTGAGCCAGTAGGAATCCATCTTTTTACAATTGTTGGGTTATTTTCGTCTGTGAGGTCAACAGCGACTTCTTGTCCTGCTTTCTTGTTGATTAGCTTTCTCATTTGGTCTATAGATAAGCGACCAGCAGCTTTTTTATTTTTAGCCATATTATTTTCCTACTTTAAATGCGTGGCAGCAGCTGCGGAAGCCCTTCTTACTCATTTTCATTCCTACTGTATCTCCGTGATCTTTGACTTCAAGAATGTATTTTGGGCTTCTGGTGATCAGGTTGGTAATGTCGCTGTTGTCTGACCAAAACCATACCCATCCATCTTGAATGTCTTGTTTGTGGGCGCTCACAGCGGTTTCGCTGTCGGGACCGCCGCCTTTTCCTTTAAAACGTTTGGCTATTTTCTTAATGTTCTTTAAAAAATTCTCTTCACCTTTTTTATAGATATTTTCGCTCACTTTCTTCTCCTTTTTAGTTAAGCAACATATACTGAGTTTGTTGGTGTATCTTCGTTTACTTCTGGACAAATTAAACCAAAATCATCTGTAGACTCATACCAATCATCATAAAGTAGATCAGGCGTCAATCTAACTTCTATTTTCTTCACTTTGTAGGATACTTCACTTAATGCTTCGTAATTAAAATGCTTCAGCCCTCCTGAAACAATTATTCTTCCGCACGTGCACTGTCTTACGTCATCTTTCGTTCTAGAATAAACTATGTTTTTACACTCTCCACATTCAACAGCCTTAACTAGCAATTGTCTTCTCCTTTGTTTTATGAAATAAAGAGGCACCTGATATCCCTGTGCCTCCCCATGGGATCTTCATATGCTAAACTTCCATAGAAAGCTTAGCACTACCAACATAAACTTCAGCGGTCCAGCCCGAAAAGGCATTAATATAATCCTCAATACTGTTCAATACTTCTCCAAAAGGTGCTTCCGTTTGCACCGACAGAGTTGTAAATCCACGTTTGTGATCATATTTTTCCGTAGAATATTCAATCATATCAGCAACGTAAAAGTTCTCACGAAGTGTATCTGCCACATATTCCTGAAAGTCGCCACTGCCTCGCTCATAATACTCCAAAAGACCTTGTTCTCTCAGTGTATTAAGCATTTCGCGTCCTGCTCCTGTATTCGAAGTTGCTGCTACTGCAACTCGTTCAACGACGTCCGTCTCGCTGAGTACTGTGTCAAGCTCTGTCTCATTAAAGTGAAACACATCGGCGCCTTGTTCATAACTAAAAACAACATTAGTATCTTCATTTAGATTTAGATTGCTTAAGTTTTCCTTAAAACTCATTCTTTCTCCTTGTTGGTTAAATGTGGGGCATCTGTAAACCCATGCCCCCCTGCGGTTTGGAAATTAGCCCAATAGCTCAGAAAAAGCCTTATCGACCTGATTTCCAGAAGTTGGCATCGATGTAACCTCTGCTACGCTATCTGAATTATCAGAGTTCAGAAAGTTATCCAAGATATCTTGAACCTCAGTCACTGTCTTGCGTGAAGCAGCGAAAAGCTCATCGAAATCTGGAATATTCTCCAACAGGCCTGCAGCTGCAGTGCTGTCCTCCAAAAGAGCAGAAGAACGGCGACGAGGAGTAATCTTCGTCTCTGGGAAAGAAGCTCCAGCTGGCTTGGTGTAAGTTACAACCAAGTCGGTGCCGGATTCTGGATCTGTGATGTCGCCGTATTCCGGGTTCATCACGAGACCAACTAGAGTTTCGTAAGCACGCTTACCGAAGCCCCAGACCTTTACACCCTGATCCTCTTCGCCGCGAACAAGAACTGGTGCGAAGAAACGCTGCTTTGCGCCGATCTTCTTGGCCATACGCTTAGACTCTTCAGAGCCTTCTTGCCAAAGAGCGCGGACGTAGCTATCCAGTGGACAGTTTTCGCCAAAATTGCGCTTTGGAGAGAGGAAACCGGGATTTCCATCGATGTAATGGAACCAGTAATCCTTAAAAGGCTCGCCGTCAGAAGGACAAACCAGACGAACAGTTTGCTCTCCTTCTTGTGGCTTCCAGAAGTTATTATTACCTCTGCCGTTGTTCTTAAGCGCTTCCTGACGGGCGCGCATCTTGTTCATATCAATACCCATAATATTTCTCCTTTGTTGTTTATGGTTAAAGTCACCTTAATGGTCTTTTAAGGCGCTAATTTTTGTATTAAAGTACTGCTTTTTTCGCAATAAGCAATTAGCTTATCATATTCAGTTGAATAAACCGAATAAGTTGTCTTCATTTTATCATGTTCAATATGTGTTTTTAAATTAGTTTGTATCGCCTCCATCAAGTTTTCATCTTCTTCCAATTGTTTACTTGGAACTCCATAATAATAATTTTTTTCTCTTGGAAAGTCAAGCGAAAAAAACATTTTCTCTTCACTATTTTCGCTATCCAACAATCCTAATGTGCTTACACGCGCAGTGTTAATACGATCAGTTACTGTCGTAAGAACGGGCTCTGTGTGATTGAATACATTAATCATATGATATGTGGAAACGATCATTGTGTTTAAAGAGTCCTTAAATTTCATTATTGGAACTGACCCCATTATATCAGATATCTTTTGATTGTCAAGCAAATAAACTCTCTTAAGCAATCCAGATCGAGCATATTCCTGAAACACGTTAAAAAGTAAGTTGTTTTGAAGCTTTTTGTTTCCAACTAATTCTGTTTGTTGAGGGATTACATATATGATGGTTATTTCTGTTTTACCTTTGATTTTTTCTAAAATAGATAAAGAAGCGCCAGACACCGTACCACAACTGGTGATAAACAATGTTTCAGGCATCACCTCCTCTTGTAAATACTTGATTATACCTTTCGGTAGTTTTTCTTCATACAATTCTGGAGATGCCTGGCGCTTAAGACCAAAAGATGTTTTGGTCTTTTTTAATCCTACATCAAGTTTTATTGTTTTATATTGTGAGTATTGTTTAAATTGGTCAGCAATATTACAACCTGCTTGACCTAAACCTATTACGGTTTGCATTTATGCCTCTGTTCACCCTTCTGATTCGATCATACGACCTTGAAGGTCTGCTTTAAATTGATCGATTAAGTCCTTAGCATCCTTCATAATTCCAAATTGTTTAATCATATCTAAAATCCCATTTGGATCTAGAGCGCTCATCACACCATCTACAAAAAGCTTTATTTTTTCCATATTGTCTTTAATAAAAATACTTATTTTTGCTACGGAGCCGCCGCCGGCGGTGGCCATATCCAATAAAGCTTTAATTCCAAGTTTTGCTGCTTTTTGCAAAAAAGTCGTTATTATGCCGGCTGCTATCTTCAGATACTTTGGCATCATTAAGACTTTTATAATACGTTGTCTATTCATTGTGCCATGTTTAGGGAATATTTTTAATAATACTTGATTCCTTGTTTCCCTTGCAATATTTCGCATTTTTCCGAAAAAAGAACTAATTTTTTTCAACCCTGACTCAACAAAACTCATGAGTTTTTGCTCACTCCAGTTTTTAAATTGATCTATTTTAGATTTTACTGAGGTGTAGGCGTCTCTAAAAAATTGACCTACACTCTCTTCTAAAAGTTTAATTTCATTTTCTAAAATAAGCTCGCCTGAACAATAATCGCCCCGCCAGAATTCTTCAACTAATTGCTGAGCTTCTTTTTGATCAGTATTATACTTTCGCCAGCTTTCCATTATGAGTTTCATATCGCTCATTTTGCGATTTTCTCGGCCTCTTTCTTTACTAGTTCCAAATACTTCAAAAACGTTGATTGCTTGAGATTTGCAGTTTTCGCGAGATTAATCAAATTGACCAAAAAATCAACTATTCCAGCTTCATTGGTTTGAATCCCTGACATATTCTTTGCAGCATCAATTAAACTTTGTTTCAATTCCATTACTTTGGGATCTTCTTGCTCTTGTCCTTGCTCTTGTCCTTGCTCATTTTCTTTCATCAACTTCATTTCTTCTAAAATAAGCTGCTTAAGATGGGTTCTGGTAAGTTTCATAATGGAGATCTCCCTAATATTCTATAATTAGTTATTTAATATACAAATCTTTCATATCTGCCCAATTTTTGCCGCCTAGGCAATTGACTTTAAATTTTCCAAATCTAGTATCACCGAATAACTCTTTAATTGGGTGAAACTCATATTCTTGTTCTGTATGTAAATCAATCATAACGCTGTCGTGATTACAAAACTTAATAAAGCTTTTTCTATCTTTAAGAAACTCCCAAACTTTATACATTTGCTCAAAAACCATATCTGCGGCTGTAGACTGAATTAAATAGCTTATGGCGTGATCCTCGTCGCACTCTATTTCTCGCCCATATGGAGTTGTAACTTTATTATCCTTAAAATACAAAGTTTTAAGCTTTTCTCGGTCGTAAACCTTGCTAATAGCATCATCCTTGCTATTTGGGTTATAAAGCCAAGAGAATACTCGTTTTTTAGCATTATCGCGTGATTTTGCCCTAGTAAAAACGTGTTTAAGGTTCCAATCGTGGAGATCCTCTTCTGGTTGGGCGTGGCCTAACAAAGCTAAAGCCACTCGTAGCTCACAAGCATTAAAGTCCATTTCGAATAACCAGCTATTATTTGGAATAAGTACTTTGCGATATTTCTTCGCTAAAGTCATAACAGGAAATGAATATTGCTTTGTACTTAAACGTCCTGTTATTGTTTTAGATATATCATAATCAATAATAGGTTTGTTTTCTGATATAAGTTTATAAGTGTTCTTATCTTGTATAGTTATTCTATCAATCTGCGATAAATCAAGCTTAAGAGGTCTATATTTTATATCTGTAATTACTTTTGTAATTTCCATCAGTTGTTCGTAGTTTTTAGGCTTTGGATAGTCGTTGAATACAGCTTCGCAAATTGTATTCTTAACCTCTGCCCATTCTTTAAGAAGATAACGAGGCAAAACATCATAAATACAAATCTGGTCTGAATTCAGACCAACAGCTTGAGACGCTTTAACTACTGATTTGAGCTTTTTTTGTACTTCTTTGAATTGCGCTAGCTTATTAGATGGGCAAAGTTCTTCTAATGACTTGCCCAAAGCAAATAAGTTGGCATATTCTATTTCTTGATTTTCTAGATATGGAGCATATGACCAAGTTCGCGTACAGTTCGCTGTATGATTATTATGGAACTTGCCGCTTTTATAAATCATAGAACACTCTTTTTTATCATCGAATGCTTGAAATAACATTAAAACCCTGTATGAAACTCCGAAACTACTTTTGCAATTGTTGGTTTCTTCTTTTCATCTAGTATTATATTTTGTGCTTTTTTGGAAGTCAACTTGTTTTTTTTCATTGTCCACAAGGGTTTTTTTGTTTCAGGGTCATGTATTTTAGTAGGAGAATAAAAACTTTCTAGTAATTCGGTCGCGTCGAATAAAAAATGTATTTTATTGCTTTTATCAAATCGCTTTTTAAAGCTTCTATATTTCTGATCATCTTTTACTGAATATTCACGTTTTAGCAGAGTTTCTAAAATCTTAACGAAATAATCTTCACCGTAATGGGGCATAATATCTTTCGAATCTAACATGTACGTCATTCCAGGCTTTTTATTGTAGTTCTTGATTGGGAATATTTTTGCCGGCGGTCTCCAGATATCAGCAAAAGTTATCAGCTTAAAAGTTTGCCACTCAATTTGAATCTTGGGTTTTCCGTAAAAGGTAACGTATGCTACTTTTCTATGATACTTGCTGTATCCGGAAAACAATACCTGTCTAAGCAGGCGTACAGAATCTGTCATAACATGAGTATAATGTCTTTCAAATAAAAAATCAATACTAGGAATGTAGTTTTGACTCATATAGCCCGGAATTTTAGTAATTTTTCCGTTTCGTTTGATCTGACGGCCATGGAGCATTGGTTTTGAGTTTAAATCCGCAATCAACTGCCATGGAGCATTTTTATTAATTCTAAATCCAAAGTTAGCTGCTGTATTGACGTATTTACCAAATTCTTCGTTTTTAAAAAATGAATTTTTTAAGTTGTCGTTATCGTGATTTTCCGTAGAAAATTCAATGGCTAGACCCGATGCGCCAATTGGAGTGTAATGCCCTGCAAAGATTGAATAATAGGTAAATACTGTTTTACTAGAAAACAAAAGCTTGAGCACTTCGCATACATAATCACCAAAATTTAATGCTTTTTTGTTTTTTACAAGCAGCTGCGAATTAAATATATCTATTACTTGAGAAGCATAGGCCATATATCTTCCTTTGCTGTCGATAAATGATCTTGCAGGGCGATAGTCATTTAAAAGTGCGCCTAATTCAGTCCTGCCGGCGAGCGCTCCGCGTTTAAGGAAAAAGACCATCTCTTCATATGCCTGCTTGACAAAATCGAATGTTACTAAGTTTTCATTTGCTGAATATCCTAAAGGGCCTTCTTTGGGAGCCACTAAAACGCCTTTTCTATTAACCTTTCCGTAATATGGAACATCATACCACAAATCAATATAATTATTATTTATACCATTATATATTTCCGTAGTTTGTTCTTTATAATATCGTCTGTTGTCAAATAGTTTATAAGATTCGTTTGGAAACGTGGTTTTAGCTTCAAAATTGGGAGTATACTCGGCCATACTTTAATTAGTTTGTCTCTTAATTTTACTTAAATCGACTGACGATCTTATCGATATCAGCGCCCTGTAACCACCACTGGTCGGTGAAATATTGGGGTGCGCTGTACTCTTTAGCCTTTTTCTTCCAGGCTACGTAATGGCCGTGGCCGACTTGGTCGACCTGATCTTTGGCCTTTTTCCCGTGTTCTTTTTTAGAATAATAGGTTACCCACTTTTGCCAGGAGTCCTGGCCGTAAGCCTCTGTATATATCATCTTCATTCGGAAACTGGCCTCAAAGTCGGTATGCCAGCTTATTACTCGCAAAAAGTGATATTCCTCCTGTGATACCGCCAATGTTTCGCCGCTATGGAGCACGTGCGGCAAGTGGCTGGCCGGTGTTTCGAAGGTTTGTATCTTCACTGCCGCGGCCTTGAGCGAGGTTTCGGCAAAAGTCGCGTTATCGACTGTTCCGGGCCCGCCTGAGGCAATCTGGTCGAGTCGGGCCTTCAGCTTATCTATGTCTTTATCTATCTGTTCTCTTTTTGCTGCAAGCGATTTCTCTATATCACTCGCTGATGTAGGTTTTGCACCGTTAGACCCCTCTCCCTTCTTATCTTCATCAGCCTTGGCAAATTGAATAATTGATGTTAGCGTAGAAGTAAAACTTTCAGCTGAAAAGCTATGACTTACTTTATATACACCATAATACCCAATTGCCTTAAAAAGCCTATTATTTGCTTCTGTTATATAGGGTTTTAAATCT
>Ga0098040_1000432_pt1 | contig 19190 bp, 19 predicted proteins | sample 7_EtaG_FD_75065 | JGI IMG/M metagenome (GOLD analysis project Ga0098040, IMG submission 75065) | Marine viral communities from the Subarctic Pacific Ocean - 7_ETSP_OMZ_AT15161 metaG | ecosystem: Environmental > Aquatic > Marine > Oceanic | place: Pacific Ocean | collected 2015-01-08
GAGAAAGATGACCGTATCTCCCCTTTGGACAACCATCCCCGCTCTCCTCCTGAACAGCAACCGTCTCCTCACCATACGATGCGACAGATGTAGTCGAGTTTGGATCAGAGATTGCCTTCGCTTTCCACTCCTGATATTTCCCGGTTCCATGTCCCGATTTCCCGAACTGACCCGAATTCGATAGACGATTAAATTCAGCAACTAATTCAGTAGGGATCGTTTCGTAATTTCTTGAATCAGAATGACTCGGATTATCCATGAACGGCAGTGCGACACGGGTGTATTTCTGTGGACCCCTGACCTGTGGGGTGGAGTTACCCTTCCCCTTCTGCCAGATCAATCCACCAAGAGTGTCATCACAACCGCTCTTGCCCACATTGATCGCAATGACCGGGTTCTCCGAACTGATACTGTCACCCTCGATCTCATGACCAACCTTGAAGATTGACTGAAGTCTTGCAAGTTTGTCTGGATCAACCCGGAATCCTGACTTCATGTCACCGACAAGAGATCCCATCTCCTTATCACCATGACAGTGAACCGCAACCATCCTCGGATCGGTGGGATAGAAAAGCTCTTCCTGATAGTTCTCGTTATCAGCAGAGAGGACGATCCCAAACCAATCGAGAGGGAACTTCGGCCAGAGATTCTTCTCACCCTCCATAGGGTTTTGGTAGGACATATACGCAAAACGATTGTCCCCGCTCCAATCCTTCTTCCAGATCGGCAACAAGGATGCAGTATCCATTTCCTTGCAATGCCCTGAACCGCTCCCGGTGACTTCTGGAGCTTTCGGATTCGGACCCTTCGTTCCCGGTTTGTTGTCCCTCTTGGGTTCTCTTCTCGCAGCAATCATCGTAGTACCGCTACGATTAGACGATCCCGGTACAACCCCAAACCCCTTGTTCGTACTGGGACTCCCTGCTCCAAAGGTTATCTTGGAACCAGCCTGACGTATATCCCATCCCATCGAGGGGGTCGATTGGGCACTCTTCGGACCTTCCTGTCCCTCGTCCAGACTCTGATCAGACGCTGTTTTTGCTGGCCAGGAGAATCGCCAACCACCGATAGGTCTGCTTGCTCTCTGCCAATACATTCCACCGATCAGATCTCCACGAGCATTCGCATCCTCGATCCAATGTCCCTGTTGACTAAGGCTCTTTGTTCCACCCTTATTGTCTTCTCGACCCAATATCCTGAGAGCGATAAGAGAGCAACGAAAGTCGAGAGGCCAATCCTCCTGCTCAAAACCCTCGTGCTGGAGAGGGAGGAAACCAGGTCCACCGAAACTGCGACTATCACCAACCCTCATGGTTGTGCCAATTTCATAATTGTTGCCCTTGCCGAATCGTCCATGAATGACATTAGATCAAACTGAGTAACCGTCTCTGGCATATCGACTGAAACAGAACCCTCACCACTCGTTTCGAGAGAGTAAGTCACCGAGTTCAACCAACCATCAGGATGCAAGTTTGGAACGAGATCTCCCTTAAGTGCCCCTTGCAAGTGATCGACATGACCGCTGTAGATTCGAGCAGCAACCGCAAGTGCGATCTGATTCAATGAGGCACCCTGTGCATTCGAGCCACGGTTTATAACAAGATCTCCAAGATTCGGTGGGCTATCGTCCCCACCATTGTATACTCCGAAAATCTTTTCGATCTCTTGATACTTATCGTCGCTCCACCCAATCCTTGCCACCTCGACCCCGGCACCAATCCGAATATAAAGATCCGGTCCTAATGCGTCCTTGATGTCCTTCTTGACATTCGGATGAACCATATCCAAAAGATCGCTGTTCTCTGGATCGCTTGGGTCGATAGTTATCTTCTCTAACTGCTGATCTACCTCTTTCCCACCACTATCGAAAGAGTTCCATGTCGCAGGAATAGCAGTCAAAACAACAGCCAGTTTATGATTAGCCTTTAACTGTGGACGAGAGGATTGAAATTCCCCATTCGCACCTTTACGAATCCCCGCAACAGTATCAAAAGCTATCCCCTTGGCTCGATCCTTTAGGTCGAGAGACGGTCCCGCTTCCAAGGGCAAATCCCCACCCGTATAACCAGTATCACTCATCTCAAGGAGACCAGGGAGTATCACATCATAGGCATGGAAAATGTCGGGAACATACTCAACCCGAAAAACCCCCTGCTCTTGATCCGCTATCGTGATCTTTGCATCAGAAGCAATCTGTGAGTCGAGTTTTGAAAACGGATATTCTTCACAAGGTTCACCATTAGGATTCGCACTCTTATTGACCGGATATGCCGATCCGTTAATGCAATAAAAGACCTTGCCTCCACGGCTTCCATCTGGATTTTCCTTCGAAGCATAAGCATCTCGGAATTGAGACCTCTGGTTGTTCATTCGGCAAAAGTCCGAATAGACAAGAGAAGGTGCAAGAGATCCCGTTTCCGCATCTATAAGAGCAACCCGATGTGCCTTGACCGATAATATCCGATCCCACCATGCCGGAACGATCTTAAACGTCCTTCGGAAATTTGACTGGATTGAATTAACACGAGACAACCAATCCGCATTCGACCTCACCAATCCAGCAAGATTGAGGTTCGACCACATATCAATGAAGGGAACCATAGCCCTTCTGAAATACTTCAGATTCTTTATTGTCCCCCCAGCGATACTCGGCCATTCCTCAGCGTTCCACATGGATACCGCTTTATTGAACTCAACCCATGTACCCTGAGTAATGTCGTTTAATTTGAAATCTGGCAAAGGGAGAACATTCTCCACCCTTCTTTGAGATTTCTGGATCTTGTTTAGAGTGCTTCTTTTCGGATCATATTTACTCTCAACCTCATCCTTCTCTGCGAAATCAAACCGCAATTCCACCTCTCTGGTAAAGAGAACATGGATCTTCCTGGGACGACGAAACCTATTTGAGATTGCCTGAATCAATCCACCCCCTACCTTCGGGGCACCAGCGGAACGAGCAATACCCTTCTCCTTGCCGGACGCACGAGAGTAGAAACAAACCGAACCGGATGCGGTGATATAAACACTTATCTCCGGTAAATACGCTAATGCCCTCGAAAATGCCTGATCTGCCGAATCGTCGAGCAATAAATTCTCAACAGGTAATTGCTTTAATTCGTGTTCTTTGTCTAATCCATGCCACGGGACGTTGACCCCGTTGTAATCCTTTTCCGTCTGAAGAACCGCACCAATAACATTGATAATCATGTCCAAGGCGGTCCACTTCTCAGACGATGGAGCGTACCCATCATCAAGGCGATCAAAGGTTTTCAAAGACCAAGGTGCGTACCATACATCATCCGCAACGTCCTGAATCGTTTGGGGAGAGTCGATAGATATAAGACGCTTGTACCCCACTCTTCTTCGCCAGTTATAACGTCTTGGACCTATATGTCCGTATCTCCACCAAATCCTTCGATCCGCAACAACGACTTTGTCGATGTAAGGAACCATACTCGGTGTTTTACCAATGATATAGAGATCACTGAAAACCTGAGTATGGTCACCGGATTCTATGCGAAGCTCGACAGGAAGATTGGTACTTGCTGCTCTGGATATAAGTTGCTTCACATGATCGGGAGTCATGTCGAATGTTGCGGTATGAGGAGTTACCCCACTGGACAAGGTCCATGAAACTGGAGCAGAAGCCAGAAGAGGGAATCCACCAAGAGTTGCTGATGTAGACATTCTTATATACCTCTTGGGTCAGAGGCACCATAAACAGCGTCCGATGGAGTTATTACAGATGAAGCGGGAGCGGATGCTATGGGGGTATATGCCTCTTCCACGAGTACTGACGTTTTGTCTAAAACATCAAACGTGAAACTGTCCGTACCAAGTCGCAATGGAGAACGACTTATATCGTAAGAGATCCCGATCCACCGGGAGTCGGATGGTTTGTCATCGTTCTTGACTACAGAAAACGCTGGACCTGCGTCATCCGACTTTGCTTTCACCTCGGCTGAACCCCTGGTAGACGAAGATGCTCCAGCAGATCCAGACGGAAGATTGAACTTGAATCCATCGTTTGCCCCAATTCCTACGCTGAAAGATCCACCTCCACCAGACCCACCAGAAGAGTTCCCCTGAGATGCACTCATGAGAGTTCTTTGGGTTGTAGTTGTAGTCCTCCTGACCGTCTTTGGTCCCTGATATAAATACTTGGACATTGCGTTTCCGGTCCAAGCTGGAACGAGGATTTTCCCTTCCATCGTTTTAACCTGCACCGTCTGCTTATGCTCCAATAGGCTTGATCCAGTAGATCCAACCGCAGCAATCTGAATCGTTATCTGGTTTTCATCATAATCGTAATCAGGAGCGGATTCGGTTATGGCAATCGCACCAGACGCAAAGGTTGTTTTGATCTGATCATAGACCCACGATTTTATCGAACTCCAAACCCCACGGAGATCCTGGGTAACATCCTTGTCTATCCATGCTGAATAAACACAAGAAAGATTGACAAGACGTTCCGCACCCGAATTAACCGTATCCCCAGGCCCGATCTGACTACGACTAATCTTGAGTGATTGGCGAACAATTCGACTGTCATCTGTCGTACCCGCTTGACTGTAGATCAGTTCATCAAAAACACGAGTAAATCGTAAGGTCTTGTTCTCGTAATCTGTTTCTGTATTCGGCTCATCACCCAATTCATACGTGCCACCGAGACTCGTAAGAATACTCGCACAAAAGGAGGAAATGATCGCTTCATACTTTGTTCTCGCATCATCCCCGACAATCGCAGTCGCTGCACCAGAGATGGTAACGGACCTTTTCCTGGCAGGAGAATACGCAACATTTACCTGCGAATCCAAAATCCCGGTTGTGGGAGCGTTATTCGCTGGCATCTCGCAATCAATTCGAACCGTATACCGTCTGGATCGACCCGTATCTTTCAGGTCTTCCATTTTCATGATTGTCGGTTTCGTATTGAATCCGGTATTACCGCTATGACTCAACGACAAGATCGTATTCGAACCCTGCTCAATAAGAAGATTCTTGAATGGAGTCCTGAATATCGCTTCAACAGATGCGATCTCTGTTGCGAATGCTGCCTCGGTGGATGCGGAAATTACGAAATCGAACTCTACGGAAGAGGTCTCATAGGACTTTGTTATTCGGATATAACCATCGATCAACCTATCCGTTGTCCCACCAATCGTGAGAGTGGAATAGGTAATCGCTAATTCACGGTCTACTGCTGGCATCTAATTCAACCTCCACTCCCCGGAGCCTGGGAAATCCCCTTTTTAATAACTTCTGAAGCCTGGGAGTACACTACTTTTTTTATGTTTGCCTGTAATTCGTAATTAAGCTCACCTATCATCCTCGACGTTCCCATGAGTCCAACAACAAACCCCTCATTTGGCGATAAATCCGCACCAACAGACGCTTTTATTGCATTCGATCCATTATCAATGGCTAATTGAACCCCAGCGGTCCACGATCTTAGTCTTGTTATTTCTTCCGACATTTCATGTAATTTGCTTTCTATAATTTTCGAAAAGCCCTCTAAACCAGGCAACTTTACACCTGACGCTTTTAACGCTTCCATACCTATTGCCGTGGCTGGTCCGGCACCGAATTCAAGAAAAGGGACAATCGCCTTCATCGCAGTTCCCACAGTTCTGGCACCAACTTCCCCACTCATTCTGATTCCCGATGCCACTACGGGTCCAGCAAAAGGAACTATCGATGCAACTCCTGCTGCTGCTATAGCGGTCCCACGAATTATCCCTTGAGCAGCAGAAATCCCAGCGTTTGCACCCAACTTAAACAAATCAGGAACCTTCATGGAAGAAACGGATCGTGCAGTTGACCTGAGTGCCCCGCTAACCGGGTCTCCACCTCCACGACCCCCCCGTCCTCCTCCACCTCCTCCTCCACGACCTCCCCCTCCCCCTCCTCCACCTCCACGAAGAGATCCCAAGAGAGTGCTGTTACGCTTTACCCTGCTCTCTATCTTCTGGAGCTTCTTTAATGCATCAGCAGTATCAAGTTCGATCTTGATTTTTACGTCTGGTAGTCCTTCAGCCATCAGGTCACCGTCACTGTTGAAGTCATGTATGCACTATACCTCTCGGTTGTGCTGGAACCCCACTCATCATAAGTGGCCCAGATGGTATAAGAATATGTTCCAGTCCCTGGCCTATCCCTCCAGTATCCTGCTACTGCTGGAAAAGCTGAACCATCTGCAACTACAGAAGCGGACAGATCAGTAGGATTTGTTGCTGGGCTTGATCCCGATTTTCTCAGTATTCTGACCCCACGAGAATCAAAACGCATAGGGGCAGATGTCCAGTTCAGATCACAAAAAGTAGAAGCCGCATTATCAGTCGCAACAAATCCCAGAACAGGATGATAAAACCGACTCGCAGTGGTCAACGCATCGAAAAGATAAGTCCGAATGCAGGAATAGCGATTGTCATCATCCAGTTCCGCTTCCGCTTCAGACTTTGCCCTCGAATAGATCACAACCCCGTTGATCGTATTCAAACTCTCGATGGCACCATAAAGTTCTTCCTCGACCTCCAGCAATCCTCGTCCACGAGAATCCCCCTGCCCCTGCCGACCTCCACCGATAAGAGCAAATTGGCCGAGTGGGTCACCGGGAACGGTTACGCTCAACCGAACTCCAATCGATTGCATGATGAGATCCGGTTCCTCATCGTGCATAGGATCAGACTGGGCACCCAAAGGACGCAATACTGCCGTTGGAGTGACAAGAACCGAAAGTGCTTGATCGTCAGGTGCGACCGAAATAACGACCGAATTGTTTTGGAAAACATCCGACCCGGTCCCCTCCCACTTCCGCTGGAGAAGGAGGTATTTAATTTGTCGAATAACTTGCCAAGTGTTCACAGGTTTACTTCCTTCTTACTCTCAATGGATACCTGGGCTGAGTCGAGAACGACAGAAAGTATGTTCCTGACCATCATCTCACCATCATCATCCTGAGACATAATCAAAGATGCCTGATAGGTTGACTGAGAGGCCAAACCGACAAGAACCGCTTTATCCCTCATGATCCGGTTTCCAGCCGAAACAAACGCTGATCGAGTTTCATCCGAAAGACCAAACCAATCCTTCATCGTAAGAGTTCCACCACTCCGCAAGAAGCATTCTGCGTTTCGTGACAAAACCATATACGAAACATCATCGATCCCATCGTCAGATTCTGAGATAAGACCAGAGTCAATTACAAACTCGTCGATCATAGGGTCAAGTCCTCTCTCTTGCCGATATCGTATACCTGTCCTGTCGAATTGGGGATTGCCTGGAAAACGACCCCGATACCAAACTCTTCCGCTAAAGAAAGACGCATCAAGGAAGTCTCCTCTACCATAGGAATCGCCTTGCGAACGAGAACCATAGGATGACGATCCACCGCTTTCGGTGAGAATAGCAAGATAAAAGACTTGTTGCTCAGAAGATACCCAGCACGATTGAATGATCCCCCGGATACTCGTCCCAGAATAGAGCGGTCTCCAGAGGTAGCTCCAGTCCCTGTGTTTGGAAAGATGTTGCTAATGGCATCATTGTCCCACTCCCTTAATACTGCTGCGAAAACGGCAGATTCACCCGTATAAACTGATTCGACAGGTGCCTGACCCCACTCCTCGGCAGTGACCAGACTCGTAGATATCCCGAACCGCATCTCTGCGTCACGGGTTAGTCCCATCTCGGTTCCACCATGAGGAAATGCACTTGCCAGGTTCGTCGGATTTATAACGATTCGGCCCGGTATTCGAAGAATATCTCGAACTAATGCAGTTGACATTTATTCAGATCCCTCGCTCTATCATGATTTCTTTGTTCTATCAGCAAAACGATCCTGAATAGTACGAGCAATTTCTTGTGAAACCTGAGTCGTTATCCCAAGAAACGGTCTTGCCGCTATATTTGTCGTTAGCATTTTAGTCTTATACAGGAAACCCATCTTCTCTGCCCTCTTGACCATTTCAGATAGGTTATCAAGACGATCCTGCTTTGTCCGTTTCGGTTTGCTCTTATCCTCTTTTTTCACAGAGAATCGGGCACCTCGCTTCATAACCCCCTGGATAATCGACTTCTTCCCCTTTGAAGCGGCATCCTGAATCATTCTCAAAAAGGAGTCGAAGGCACTCGATGTCTTCTTTTCCGCAGTCGGTGACTTGCGAGGGGTCGATTTGCGTGGAGTAGCCTTGCGTGGAGTAGTCTTGCGAGATGAGGGTTTAGAGGGAGCGGTTCCACCAGATTTCGCTCTACCAGCAGAGTTCGCTACCCACTTTTTGGAGCTTTTATCATACGTTCCGATGCTCCTTCTCTTCTCCTTCAGACCCTTCATCCAATAACTGTAGTTATCCAAAGCACCCTCGGTGACAGGAGTCTTCCTGGTTCCACCGAATTGCTGATAAGGAGCGTAAAACTCAGCTTTCCCGAAAACTCCAACCACTACAGCATGAGAAGAAACCCTCTTAACCGAATTCGAGACCCCAAGAGATCTACGCAAAAGACCCGTATCCATCAATGCGGGGGTTGTCTGAAACCTTCTATTCTTCGGTTTCCGCTTTCCGTCTGTGAAATCCTGTAACGCCCCGGCAATATTTATGGACGGTTCCGCTCCAGCACGAGTCCCCTTGTAGCGTGGAGACCAACTCTCACTTCCAAACGATTGCTCATCGAAGGATTTCTGAGCATTCTTGGCTACTACTACCCCGATCTGACGCAAAAGGACGGTTGGATCTTCCAGTCTCTTGCGTATACGAGCGAGTTTTCTGACCTGAGAAGCGAGTGGTCCGGTAGGGTTGGTGGATATATTCTCACCTGTATACCCCATATCCGCAGTCATAAAGACCTCCCGCTATGAATGATCCCAATCGTTTCCAGGTGCAGGTGCCCCAGGAATAAGATCGGTGAATCGCCTCCAGTCGAATTCTGGTCGAACAACCTCGTCCCCAGTCTGCTCTGGAGATGGTTGAAGTACGGAATCTGTCTTTGGAGATATACGATCTCGTCCAGTAACGAGAGCGAGATCCCTCAGTCGAGAAATATACTCCTCATGCTGAGATCGAGCGTAGTTTCCACCCGTCCCCGTCCTCACCCCAAGTTTGGCTACGACCCCATCAACAGCAACCGAGACGTGTCTTGCATCATTATCGTTATACACAACCCCAGAATAGATCTTGAAATCCGCTTCTGTATCCGTGCAAGCATTTGACAATCGGGTGGTATCTATAGTTGTGGAGCTTGGATCTGTCGGGTTTGTCAGATTGACGAGAAATTGAGTCCCGTATCTGTTCTGAACATTAAGAGTCAAACTCATGAATCACCTATGAAGGATCTGCCCAGGTAATCGACCCACCTGTGGCATGAGGAAGATAGCGACCCAAAGACTTCCAAAACCAAAACTGCAAAACAGACTCAGTCGCAGAGTCGGTCCATGTAAAATCATCCAGTCTCAAAAACGGAGTGGCACCCCCAAGAGGAAGATACCAAAGACCATCAAAAGGCTGAAACGGAGTGAAAATCAAATCATCCACAAGAACCGTTCCGGTTGTATTGGATGCCAACTCGATCTTTACAACAGGAGTCGAAGCGTTAAAAGTCTTGAGCCAACTCTTTTGGCCGATTGCAACTTCCAGAAGATTCCACCCGGTTTGAGCAGAAAGAGCTACCGTAGCAGTCTGGTCACCACAGGTAAGAGTCAAGTTGCCATCCCCAGAACCAACCTGCCTGTTATAGGCAATCGAGCAGTAGTAAGGAACATTCGGGTTTATGTCGATATTCCGAACACTAAACGCTTGTGAAACATAATCGTTTGTTTCGAAAACCAAAGACGCAGGAGATCCACCATCACTTGGATCGTCACGGTAGTAATTGGTTGTATCGATCTGAAAGTTGGCAATGTCTCCATTAACCGTCCAATCATCAATCGCAGTCGGAGCAGCAGTAGTCCCCGAATATCGAGTAAAACTGCTATTCCCAGTCAACGAATCTCTGGCCGAAACACTACGAATCTGAGTCGTTAAACCAGATCCCGTAATCTTCAGAGCATCCTTCTCCGAATCAGATCCACGAAACTGGAAGACCTCTTCGTTCTTCTGTGCCCCTGAGTTCGCATCAGAGACGCACTCAGCCAGTTTAACCTCTGGGGTACAGTTCTCTATGTCGTATGCGTTCTCGTCCCCTGTGAGCCTCTTTATGGTCCCTGATCCCACATTGGATGTACCAGGATCAGATACTGCACCATAGGTGAACCCACGACTCTTTACCGCTTGGCTATTGGTGTTCATGTATTCGTAGAGTCGGGTAAGAATGGTTTGAACATCCTTCTCCGGTGCATCGATCACCTGACCCATTTGAATGAACAGGGGGGACATCATCGATCCCCCCCCATTGATAGCAGAAACGAGTGATGCCCGAAAACCTGCAATGGTGCTTAACAACTCTGGTGCATAGTCAGTCTCAAGACTCTGGATGAGGGTGTCCTCGTCATCCAGGTAATTGTCAGAGCTTACCCCTGCGTACTCACGAAAATGCTCAAGAATTGCAACCACATTTGAAATCTGAGTCTCAACTTCGGCTTGACTCGGACTACTCATTTTTGTTTATCCCTTACACCATAGTTTCTGGTGTTTTATGTCTCCAATTATGAGGCATATCGGCCTCGATAACCTTCATGTATAGAAACTTACCGAGAGGCTCATCATTCCCTTTTTGCCGATACCTACCGGAATCTGCATTTAATACGAATGATCTTGCACCTTCAGAGCGAACGACCTTTCTGCCAACCGCTTTAGCGATCAGTTCGATATCGGTACGTCCCAACTCGATAGTTTTCCCAAGAACACGGTCCCGGTGAGAAACACCACCATCTTCATCCCAATGAAGAATCTCGTTATGCCTAGGGAAATCCGCTCCCCCAGCATGAACAGTCCAATAGGGGCATTCCTCTGTCGTACCCATCCAGACCTGATATTTCTTCTCGGTCTTGGATTTGGGGGTTTTAATTAAAATGGCTCCGCTAGACTTGATTGTGGTTTCCTTAACAAAATCGTCGTTCACGACTTCATTAAAAGATTCAATCGTCTCGGAACCTACACTGGTCGATTTGTCCTTGGCTTTAGGTGGACGACCTCGACGCTTCTTTACAGTTGATTCAGTCATTTAGAGTTCTCCCGGCTATTCGGTTAGCACAGGTTGTGCCTCCAAAGAGACACAACCCATACCAGCAAGTGTTCCTGATTAGATCAGGATTAGTTATTAACCTTGACAGTCTGATACGGCAGCATGACTCCGTAACCTTCACGACTATCCCATTGCACATGTTCAATCTTGGTCTCACGAGCGGAGTCCGAGTTGTCCATATTGCCATAAGATTCCCGCAATGCTTGCCTCAGTTGCTGGAAGACAGCCTTATGAGGGGCACCCTTACTGAAGACGTAGAAATCGTCATCAGAAGCAGGAATACGTTGGGTGGGCCAAAGATCAATCTTCAGTCCACTCTCCATGATGATGTTAGTCACCGCAGCGTTAGACGTAGAAGAAACAGGACCAGCAAGAGTACGTCCCTGTTGGAACGCTTCTGCGAAAACTTGCCAGTTGTGTACACCAAAGATAACCGTGAAACCCTTATCCAGAACATTGTCGCTCCAGAGGGGTTGCGATTCGGTATCTTGGAATCCACGCATCTGCTCAACCGAACTAAAAAAGTCGTTACGGATGGCAGCACTGGATGCGACTCCGGTGCCAGTCAGCAGATTGCCATTTGTAATTCCGAACCGAGCCGATCCTCCTGCCGTAGTTGCATACATGGCAGCACCATCAGGAGCGGTTGGAATTGCGGGCAACAGGTCATTATCAGTTGAATTGAGAAGAACCTGAAAAAAGATCCGCTCAGGAAGAGTCGCAAAGTTGCTTCCAGCTTCACGGGCACGTTCCATAAGAGAACGAGTCAAGTCGTCAGCTCGATCATTTTCGTGCCACTCTATTCTTATCCCGAAGTCTCTGTTCGTGCAAGAGAACTGAACCGATCCGAAAGCGTCAGCAGGAATACCCTGTCCCCTCGTCCATATACGGGGGTAGGGGGCACTCTGAAAGTAAGCGTATAGCTCGGTCAACTTGTCACTTGGAATTCCAAGATCCATTACAGAAGACAGACGAGCAGCAACCGCTTCATACGATTGACGGTAGGCATCAGCAAAGTCTGCTCTGATACCAGCAGTCAGCGTATTGGCAGATACAATTTGTCCAACAGCCATTGAATTATCTCCTCACCCTAAGAATTGGTTACGCCCTGGTATTGGGCAAGGGAGTAAAGTTGTACATCGCAAGTAGTACCTGAATACCAATGGGTAATAATCCCAATTTCTTGCACGTTACTCGTTGCGGAAACGTCGAACGTATTATCGTCCGTGGCATACACCTTGTCTCCGACATGAGTAATTGCTGAAGTCCCGGTGACAGCGACCTTTTTCAAGATCAAACCACCACAGTTGACATTTACATTGACAACAGGACTTGCAGAGGTATCGCCAGTTGCCTCACGAAGGGCAATTCCAGCAAAAATATAGTTAGCGGTATCAGCCCACAGGACAGCATATCCCGTGGAATCGTCAATACCGATTAGAGATCCCGCATAACAAGTAACTGCGTTAGTAAGAGGAAACGCATTTACATCTGTAACGGTGGTCTCGTAGAAGGTATCAGCAGAAAGTGCCATGTTTATCTCCTAACGATTTCGCCTTGAACGGCATTTAGTTGAGTGGAAACAAAAGATTCACGAGAAGCGGTAACGAGACCACGCTTTTCGAGTTCATCATATTGTGTGGAAGCCTCACGAGCCATTGAAAGTGCATCAGCACCCTCATTAGCATACTTGAGAACCTCCGGGGGATCAGCAATACCAAAGGAAGCCTCAAATTCTTCCATAGTCGCTGCCGGATACTTAGGTACAGAAGTCTTATAGGAACTCACAAAAGCCTTGATGGTCTCCCTCGGTTTAGTCGAGGTAGAAATCAGGGTTTCCATGTTCGCACGGGTCGATTCATCAGGATGCCATTCGGCAAGTTCGACCATTGCGTTTTCCACCAAAGAACTGTTCTTCTCTTGAGTAGCACGTTTACGCTCACGAGCTTCCAGTGCAGCGATCTTTCCTGAAAGTGCTGCCATTGTTGCCGATTGCTCGACAGGAGCGACGATCTTTTCAGATTCCTCGGTCTCCTCAATGTCTTCTTCCTCTTCGACTTCATCTACATCTTCATCGCTATCGACTTCCAATTTGGCAGCGATTTTAGACAACATTGCGGAGATTGCTTCAAGATGTGTTCCGAGTCCGAGTTTATCTTCCGGCTTATCTTCGCACATCTCCTCCTCTTCTCCTTCTTCCTTGCCCTCTTCGTACTCATACCGATCTACTTCGGCACGTTCCTCCCTGGACTCGAAATCTTCACTGGCGAAAGCAGGCGTTGAATCTTGCTCTTGCCGTTCGTCGTATCTTTCTTCAGTAGCCATTTGGCCTCCTCCGAAACTGAAAAGAATTGCTGATCCATTCGCAAACTCACGGCAAGCCACCACTGGTTCACGGTTTCTAAACTTCTTTACTGGTTTTTTCTCATCCCCCAACCGGAGAATGTCGAACCTAAAATACGGAACTTCGTCACTTAAAAGTGCCAAAGAATTAACCTCTGGGTCTTCCCAGGAAAAAATCTCAACAGAACGATAGGGGAAGTGGTTCTTTCTTACTCCCTCAAACGCCTCTTCTCTGACCTCCAGATCCGCAAAAATAGCCCATACGGGTTTGCTCTGGTAAGCCATTTTCTTCACCTTCTTGGGGAAGATGAAACCAGCAGCTTCTGTAGTTTTGCGTCCACCGTGATGATCAACATGAAGAGGTGCCTTATACCCATCCTCTTTCCATCGCTTCTCCGCTCTCCTTACAGCAAGACGCATCCACTTAGGTCCGATGCGACGAGGGGCACCCTTTTGACCTTTGGGGACTTCTGCCATAATCGGAACGTCGAAAATGGTATAAGATCCGTCATCATTTTTCTGAAAAGAATAACCATCCCGATTTTCTGTTTTATCGGACATATTCTTTTTCTCCGTACACATAGAAATTGCCACAGCAGTGGCTTGGTCCGGTTTCATACCTTCTTTTATTAAGATGGGTATTTTTTTGGACACACAAGCCTTTTGCTCTTTTGTCAATATCTTCATTACTCGAAATCTTATCCTTTAATTTTGACCTGAAAACAATAATACGCTTGTGAAAGTGTTTTATTTTTGCAATCCAGGAAATCCCTTGTCTGGATATGCCTCGGAAAAGGTGGAGGGCAGAAGTCGAAGTACCTTCCCGTCCTTGATGAGACCCTTACTTTTCAACTCATACTTATCGACCATAACGAGGGTGCATCGACAGTTATAGCCTATAGGGGGGGTGAATCTTTTCCATATTGGATCGTGCATACCAGCAATTAAACCGTCTGCTGCCTGATGATTGTGCCTGGTATCTACATCCCCGACCGCAGAAAACTGGAAACCCCCGATAATTCCATCGATTTCAGGGTCCATTGCCATATCTTTGACGCCTTGAACCATTGCGGTTGCCATATTTGTCCGATAAACCACTTCTCCGTATGCTCTCGACCAATTCCCCATTTTGGCGATTACTTCTGCCGGATCTTGTCGATTATACGCATCCGGTGATTTCCGGCCCCGAATCATCGATTCCAGTACCTTCTGGATTTTGCTTGTTACTTTTTCGGACGCACTACGGGCAAGAGCGAACGTGTGTCCACGAGAATACATCCTCTGGACCTCGATATATCCTCTCCGCATGGCGAGAGCTTCATCACTAACCACTTCCACATTTCGCCCCAACAGGTCATCCAGAGCATCCTGATAGGTCATTCGGGGGAATACGGGGGTTTTCTCTTCACCGAAAAGGACGGTTCGATCTCCACGATCATTTCGATCCTCAACCTTCTGGGCTTTTCGATAGGTAAACTGCCTACCGATCAGGTTTGAAAGGATCATTGTGTCTTTCAGAAGGGTATCGAGACCTTCTAATGCTCTATTTTCCTCAGACAACTTGCATTTAATCTTTGCCGTAGCGAGATCGAGGACTATTTTCGTAAATAATGCAGAAGAATGATCCAAGAAATCCTTCTGTCTTATGACCTGCCTCAACTCTGCCTCCTGCTCTCCGCACTGCGACCACTCCGCAACGCATTATTGAACATATCCAAAAACGCACTGACTTCTTTTTGAACTCTTTCGGAGGTTTTTGCTGCCACCGTTTGCCCCTTTGGAGCGTTTCCGGGGTCTCTTTTGCCACCGGGAACATCCCGTGGATCAGATATCTTCGACGAGGGGAGCTTCACATTCACAGACCTAGGTGCCCCAGACCTACGAGACGCCCCAGACCTACGAGACGCCCCCCCTCTTCCGGTTTTCTTCTTGGACTTTTTCTCTGGCTTTTTTTCCCGGTTCTTCTTGTTTTTATTAAATGCCTTTTCAGCAGATTTGGGATCTCCAAAAAGTTTGGTGTATTTATCTGCGGTCTTTTTCATCCATACCATTTCTTCATTGGTAACAGAATCCCCTCCATAGGTTTTCTGGATATCAATAATCTGCCTTGCCATCTTTGATTCTTCTGGAGTCCCAAAACTTTTGGTCAACAAAAACACATTATCCATAGGACGATTGTTTTTCTTATTCTCCTGATACTGACTGAGAACATCCTTAAAGGTTGCTCTATTCGTGTACGCTTTCTTCTTGAAAGGATCTGAACTGCCATCCTTGCCTTTCTCCTGCACTTTCTCCTGCTCTTCGGGTTTAGGCTCATCTCCCTTCGCTTTATCGTATGCTTCTCTCGCTTTATCGCTTTTTTTATATGCCTCTCTTCGCTTCTCGTAGTCCCTTTTCCCTTGCTGAGTGTCTTCCCCAGAAGAACCGCCCTCTTCCCCAGAAGGACCGCCCTCTTCCTCAGTCCAAACTCCCTCTTTGTTTTTATACATCACCTTATCTTCATATTTTTTTTCCGACTCGGAGTAATTAGGCATCTTCTCTTTGAAATACCCAGCGGTCACCTTTCTGAGTTGTGCCCACTTTTCTGCATCCTTAGATCCGGCCAGACCATCTGATACCAATTCCAGGCGAGAACTTGTCTTCTTACCTTCCCACTCCATATCCTCTTCCGACATGGGTTCATCCATAGACGCATTAACAGAATTCACGAGAGATACAATCTGGTTACTCTCCAGACGATTTTTCATCACTGCGAGTTGCTCGTCCGGTGAGGGCATATCCTTTAGTTCACCGTCTTCGCCCCAGAACTTCTGGTCTATCTCGATCTCTTCTTGCGTGCCATCTTTCGAATCGTAGACGGTAGCCTTTTCCTTGATCTCTACCTCTTCATCAGACTTTTCGGCACTACCCGCTTCCTTCTGCTTCTTCATCGACGCAAGAACATTCTCGTGAAACTCTAAGTCACTTTTGGCATTTGCCATCTCCCATTTATTTACCTTCTCCCCCTTTTGTCGAGCATCCTCTTTTATCGAATAAATGTTCGCTTTAGCGTTTTCAATAGCATCTTCAACCTTCTCTATATGTTGATCTAATCTGCTTTCACTTTCACCCTCATAGACCTCACCCTTACCCTCACCCTTATCTTTCCCTGCCGGAATGCACTTGTCCCTCTCTGGGTTCTGTCCCGGTCCACACGGTTTACCCTCCGATGTGCCCAGAGTGATAAACGTGAACTCAGGAAGACTCGAAAAACTCGGAAGAGATTCCAGTTCTTTATAGTCAAATTGTTCCCTCCAGGGACTCTTGGGGGTCTTCTTGATGACGTATTCCGCAAGATCCAATCCCGCTTCAACCCCCTTCATCTCCTCGATTGCCTGAGCAGCAACTTGGATATACCACTCAGGATCATCCTGCTCTTGGATGCGTTTGGAGATCTTCTGCAAATACGTACCGTCATAAGAACGAAAACATGCGGGACAACATCCACCCTCATCCTGCTCTTGTTTATTCTTCTCTTTCTCTACGATCTTCCGCACGAGCTTCACATCTGCAATCGGTTTCCCGATACTCCACCGAACGAGAGGTGCCATAGCATCTTCATCGATCTCTGGGAGTGACATATCCTTGAGGGTTGCCAGCATGACCGCAGCACGAGCGGAATTCGAACTTCCCCCGATTTGGGAAACGGATTCTTCTTTGACCCGATCCCACTGGTCATAAATCTCTTTCAGAGTCTTGTTGATCTTTCCAGATTTCGGGGAGAACCCACCCGGTTTAGTCGCTGGGTCATAACCACTCTGGACTTCTTGTGGACCCCCCTTTTTGGTGGGTTGTCCGACAGGAGTGCATCCGGTCTTCTGGGTTGTTTCACCCCTCTTGCAAACTCTGAAATGTTGAATGTCTGGTCCGGGCATTCCGGTTCTCCCTCAAACGTATATACCTACGATTCTTTTCCCCAATCCGTTTCTTCCCATCGAGACATACTGAGATTGTAGATTGCTCTTCTATGAAAGAGATCGTTCTTCCAATAGAACGCAAGGAATACCGCAAACTGAGGATCTACGTCATCACAAGCGTCTGGATCTGACCAAGGAGAAAACGGTGTTTCGAAGTCCCAAGAATAGATCGCAATCGAAAATGGGAACTGATCAGGCCAATTTAATGCGAGTTCGCACCAAGGCATTTGCCCAGGAAACGAATAAATACCGTTAATGAACTCCTCTGATTTTCCATCCTTTGGGACCGGGAACGGATTCAAAGGAACCGACCAAAAAGATCCGCATTCTTGATAATGCGATAGTTGCCTACTGACAATATGGTCTTTAACTTCATCAAGTACGCAGTCGGCTAATACTTGAAGGTTCTGGATCTTCTTTATTTCCTCGGTCCTCATCTAATTGCCACTGATCTCTTTGGATTCTTTTTGTAATTGAAGTCTTCTTGCTCTGCTTGCGAGATTTGCGAGTCTTGTTTCTTCAGTATCGTCGATAGTTGAACTGAGGCGGGTCTGCTCGTCGAGGACCGTCTCCAACTGAGAATCATCAAGAAGCCCTTGTTCAAGTAAAATCTCTCCGAGTCGGGGAACACTACGACCGTTCCCCCGAAATGTCTCCTGTAGTTTTAATGCCGCTTTTAATTGCTGCTGGTTGATGTGTCCAAGAACCTGAGCAATCTCTCCAAACATTGAGGCTGCCGGGGAAAGCTGCAAGCCGAACAGCTTCATGGCGTAAATCCGAAGTCGATTTCTTTGGAGTTCGAGGTCTTTTGTTTCCATCACTTCCCTCCATCTAATTTCTCCAGTACAGATTCCATAACTTCAGAAGCAGTATCAAGGGTCTTTTTTGTCTTCATTGTGAGGTCATTATATGTGCGTATTATCGATTTATAATCCGATAGTTGCTGATTGAGGAGTACGTGGTATCGGGATTGGATGTCTCGCAGTTCCAGTTTCATGTCATCTGATTCCCGCAATAGTCGAACAAGAATAAACTTGTAGACGATGCCGCCCAAAATCAGGACAGATATTCCGAGTATTCCGTATTCGAGAAATGCTCTCTCCATAGGTCACTCAATCGGCTCCTGAACATCCCACGGATAGTCAACCCACCCGCTCTCCTCGCACCAGTTTGACCGCTTTGCATACAGCGTGTCATCGTAGACGAACCGGGTAGCCAGACTGAACGAAACTTGCCGACAGTCATCATCGCAATCATGGCTGACTATCTCGTCACAACTAATCGAATAAGGAGAGATGGAGGGTAGCGTCAGACCGAACGAAAACCAACTCGGCAACGGATACCTCGCCAATGTTTGGTCGGTCGGCAGTTCTGCCCCGTCTTGCGGAATAATTGTTGGAGTTCTTAACCCTTGCCAAAATTTGTCATGCGTATCGATCCACGCTTGTTGAAGCGGCAAGATGACAGATTTCTTGCCCTCGATAAACGCTTCCGCAGAGTCTTTGATTTCTTGAATAGTCATTAGATCGGTGCCAGTCCCGCCTTGGAGCGGTTATAGAATTGCAAAATTTCGTCGGTTGTCAGTATGCGATTCCAACGGGTAAAAAGATCGAGTCGGCCCTCGTAATCGTAGCCAGGTGGCTGTGATATCTGAAGCTCAGTACCTTGGAGCAGATATTCGCCACAACAGGTGGAAAATACGGTTTCGGTAATCGATCC
>Ga0098040_1000437_pt1 | contig 19098 bp, 31 predicted proteins | sample 7_EtaG_FD_75065 | JGI IMG/M metagenome (GOLD analysis project Ga0098040, IMG submission 75065) | Marine viral communities from the Subarctic Pacific Ocean - 7_ETSP_OMZ_AT15161 metaG | ecosystem: Environmental > Aquatic > Marine > Oceanic | place: Pacific Ocean | collected 2015-01-08
TAAGGGCATCTTCGATTTCGGGAATGATGTTTTTCCCTTGGTCAACCATATCAAGGACAAGCTTTTTGTTAATTTCCACATCGTCGTCCAGATCAGTAATATTCTTCTTTAATTCTTCAACAAAAAAATCATCCTGTATCTTTTCCTGCAAAAGTTTCTTTTCGCAGACTGAATGAATTGCGGTTCCAAACGCAGTATATTCATTGCCCTTGAATCCATCGATTCCATCGACTCTAGTTAGTTTGTGATAAAAAGGACAGTGAACCCAGTCCTTCAACTCAGAATAAGAAATATGTGACATTTACACTCCAATAAACATTATAACTTAATTAATAATCGGTGTCAAGTTTTTCTTCGTCATTTATTAATTCTAGCTTTTCAAACAATTTTGGGCTGATTTTGTTTAAATATCCGTGTTCATTCGGATGGGTATAAAACTCCGTAAATCCAGTTGCAAAATATTCTCGCAAAGACGTAGCCGCGTATGGGTTTATAAAAAGCCCCATTACTATCTCGGACAGTTTGTCGTATCCTATCTGCTGAAATAAATACATGTCAAACTCATGATTATATTCTGTGTCTGTGAAAAGTGTTTTTGGGGTTTTAAATCCCATTTTCCAAAGCAAATCATACATTACGACTCTTTTATTTAAAAATTCACTTTTAATTTTCTGATCATAATATATTTCTTTTCCATGAGCCTCTTCAACCGAGTGAGACGTCTCATGAATCATATGTTCTAATAGCTCGTCTTCGTCTTGAATGAAGTTAGACACATGTAACATCCCATCTCTATAAAAGGCGTTAATTTCTTTTTCTTCAAACTCATCGAAATGACCAAATATTATCATCTCTATTTCCGATAACAAATGTACAGGAATTAATCTTTCCAGCTTAGCCGTGGCTTTTTCTACATCCAAATCCGGGTTCATCAACTGATCTTTAAAATAAACCTGTATACCCGATGGTGTGTAGAAATTACTTACTTGTTCCAGAAGCTTCTTCTGTCTGTTCTTGACGTATTTCAGCATCGCTCAAACCTTGTTTATATCCTCTAATCCAATTCTCTTCGGCCATCAAGAGGACAAATTCGGGAAATTCGCTAGCTAATGTGTCAGTAATCATTTTTACAGTCACATCGAAAGTCCCTTCATCTTCCTCAGATGCAAATTTTTGACCAACATAATCAACCAGCATTTGTTTTAACAAATTATCTGATTCAACGATCTTGTTTGTCAATGGGCTGTCTGCAGCGGCAGACTCTGTTATATGGTTGTCCATACTTTCTCCTTAGTTTTTATTATATACTTAATTACAAGACTTTTGCAGCTAATGATGCAACTTCTGATCTTTCGCCTTTTTTAAACGTCACATGACCTGCGATTGGAAATTCTTTAAATTTTTCAACCGCATGGGATAGACCATTGGTGGTCTCGTTGATATACACATTGTCAATTTGTTCTATATCTCCCGTTAATACTATCTTAGTATTTTCTCCAACTCTCGTAATAATAGTTTTTATTTCATGGGCGGTTAGGTTTTGAGACTCATCAATTATTACAAATGCATTTGATATTGATCTGCCGCGGATATATGTCAGAGCCTCGATTTCAATCTTGCCTTTATCAACATACATTGACAACGCATTTTTATCACCACCAAGCAAGAATTGCAAGTTGTCCTGAATGGGCTTGAGCCACGGAAGCATCTTTTCTTCCATTGTTCCGGGTAGGTACCCTATATCCTTGCCCAAAGGCTCCACAGGGCGTGATACAATCAATCTATCGTATATGTTCGTGCCTCTTAACCCAATCGTTTGTTGTAGGCCGGCCGCTATGGCACACAAGGTCTTTCCCGACCCGGCTTGGCCAACAAGAGAAACTATTTTTATACTAGGATCTAATAACAAATCTATTGCGAATGCCTGTTCCTTGTTTCTTGAATTTATTTTCCAATCTATAACCTTATCGTTTATAATACGAGACAAGGGCTCAAAGTGGCTTTTGAAGCGCGCAAGGGCGCTTTTCTTATCATTCGAATTCGATACTAACAATAGATACTGATTTGGGTGCCACTGTTCTTTGGCATCGTCTTCGTCGATTATTATATCTTCTTCGTCATAAAACCTATCAATAACCTGATCATCAACAGAGTGGACAACAAATCCCGGATATAATTGTTCCGAGGACAGAATTACTTTCTCAGTTGAATAATCTTCTGATTGTAGCCCCACAGAGTCGCAAATAACTCTCATATTGATGTCGCGGGAAACGAGACATGTATTTTTATTTATATGTTGACTTCTTACAGCTAATGCGGTGGCTATAATAATATGATCTGGCACTTTTAAATTTAAATCAGCCGGGAAGATTACATCTTTAAGTACTTCATATGATATAACTCTTAAAGTGCCTTTCTTTTTTCCAAGCGACACACCAAGCTGCAGGCTTCCGGACTTTCTTAATTCATCTAAAATTCGTATCAACTTTCTAGCATTGACACCAACTGAGTCTTGGCGTTTTTTATGGCCGTCGACCTCTTCCAATACTTTTAGTGGTATATAAATATCGTGGTCACCAAAGTTGAAAATTGAATCAGCGTCGGTCAAATAAACACTGGTATCTAACACATAATTAATTTTGCTCATATTCTCTCTAGTGTCCTTGGTAAATAGTCCTAATAACAATAATTGTCCTTAAAATGGAGCGGGAGACGGGATTCGAACCCGCGACATCCACGTTGGCAACGTGGGGCTCTACCACTGAGCTACTCCCGCTTATGTAAATGTATTTAAAACGACTTTCTTGCCATGGACTAGGTAAGTCGCCAACCTCTGCCTACGTGACGATCGGCAGCCACGTCCTGCTTATAAAGCGAGCAGAACAGCGCTATGCGTCAAACGAAAGAACACCATCATCAGTTTTAAACGAAACGGTCCAGCCGGCTAAATCGGCGCTGCTGTTCATTAAATTTTGCGCTGACACTACAACATCTGCGGTAAGTGTACAAAAGCCGCGCTTATAATCATATGCTTCTGTAGAATGTTCGATTAAATCGAGATCATAATAATTTTCACGAATAACATCATTGACAAACTCAGAAAATGTAAAATCTCTTGGGTATTCTTCCAAGTGACCTTGTTCGCGAATTTCCTCTATGACGTTGTTTCCCCATCGAGTTTGCACGGTCAATCCCGGTGTTGTCACCAAATCTGCAAATCTTGAGACAACATCTGTTTCAGATAGTGCAGTCTCTACCTGATCTTCTGTGTGCATAAAGCAGTCTGCACCTTCAGAATAAGTTAATGAAACCGGAGTTTCAGGAGTCACATTTAGTGACTTTAGTTTTTTATTAATTGTGGACATATTCTCCTCTTGTGTTAGGTCCAAAGATAGTTTAGCCAAATATCTTCAACTAAACTAACGTTGTTTAAAAAATCATATTTAGGTTTGCGCGGTTTATTCATTGGAAACATGCCGGCCTCTTTGGGTGTTCGGTTTCCTTTTTTTTGATTACACTTTTTACATGCAGTAATCAAATTCTTCCATGTATTTTTGCCGCCCCTAGATTTGGGAATAATGTGATCTAAAGTCAATTCTCTACCAAGAGGCCTTATACCACAATATTGACATGTGTGCATGTCTCTACTTAAAACATTCTCTCTGGTGCAATAAATTGTTTTAATTCTATACTTAACCAGATTTTTTAAAACTATCACCGAAGGAAGATTAAATATCGATGACGGTGAACGGATGGTGTCTTCGTGTTGTTCTACGGCAACAGCTTTACCAACGATACAAAGTACCAATGCCTCTATTGAATCAATAACCTCAATTGGTCTATATGTTAAATCAAGCTTAAGGGCTTTCAAATTATTCCCGACAAAATTAACATCTTTTTTTGTTATCTTGTTCATATACAATAACTAGTTTTTGCAAGATTGTCAAATGTATTTTATCTTCCAGAGTGTTTATTTGGAACTCTTTTTGGTGCAATAGGCTCAGAATCTTGGGTTTTTCTAAACCTGTTCACAAGATCTGATGACGCATCAGCCTTATAGTCGCCGCCGATGCCCCACAATAACTCAACACCCAATTCTTCACAAACTGTTTGTTCGGGAGTGTTGCTTTTCCCGCGATCGCCACCGTTTGCAAAGTAAGTTGGCTTATGTCTGCTGATCGCCTCGCATACAGTTCCATCAGCATCATTAACGGAATCCACGAGGATCACCCCTTTAATAGAATTTAATATTTCAGATCTTTTTTCAAAATCCATAAAATTAAACCCCTTCTTGCGATAAAGCCACTCATCAGAGTTTGCTATTACTATTACATCGCCATACTTTGCTGCAGCCCTAATCATTCGAATGTGGCCGACGTGTACAGGATCGAACCCGCCTGACACCATTACTGTTGGCCTTTCTGATTCGCTACTTTCATCAAACATTTTCTTATGTATCGTCACTTTATTCTCCTTGTTCTAAAGCTTTTAATAAATGTAATTCAATTATTTCTATTGTCTCATCTGGTCCTGAAGTTTCCCACGCTCTTCCCTCTTTATTTAAAAAATTGAATATTTCAAAATCATTACCATCCGGTGAGCATCGATCTCCTATGAAATAATGTTTCCACAAATCAGACGGAAAGTGTTGTAAGGCAAATGTTTTATCCCACCCTTCGGGGTATATATCAAAAGATGTATTACCTCCCAATTTCACAATGATATCTCCAATTCCCTCTTTAAGTAATCTATCATTTAGTTTATTGTAAAAGGTGTTCCTAATACCATATATTTTATCCATGGCTTTGAATTGGCTTCTTTCGCCTGTGTTTGCGTTGCGGCCGATTGGGCTCCAGTTGATCATAGAGCCTCTATTTTGAATAAAGTGGCCACTAAAAGATATATCATAGTCAGAATCAACAATCTCGGATTGTAGATTTATTAATATTTTCATCAATTTTTGAAATTTTTCAAAACCGATTGTGTTCCCCATTGAGGCTTCATAGATTGTTAAAAAAGTTCCGAGATTATCAGGATCGGGTATATAATATTCTGTGCCATTGCATGGCAAAATGTGGCAATTAATCCTAATTTCTTCTGCAGCCAATAATGGCCAAAGTTGTTCTTTCGCATATTCTAGATTGCTGCCTGTCACAAAACCTATTTCAGTAATATATGAAAGTTCCCTTAAGGTGTCAATCATTCTTTTTGTTACTAACTTTCTAGCTTCCGTGACTGTGCCATCAATATCAAATAAGGCTATTGGGTTACGGTTATATGTTTCATATTGCATATTGTTTACCTTAGTTTAGAGTATTATATACCTATTAATATACAATGTCAAATTTTTTTTTAAGGAGTCGGTGTCGCAGTATCTGCGGTATCGGGAGCTTCCGTAGATTCATAATACCGATATCCTATTTCCACAAGCGTGGAGCCGCCGGGGATGTCAGTAAAATAGACTGTGTTGTCTGTTACTGAGTAAATCCAGCCACTAGTTGCAAGAACTCCATCCATAAACACACGGACAGAATCTGTAATTGCCATATGTGTCAAGGGCCAAGATTCGTGAGGTTCTATTGACGCTGCAGCGTCTGCCACGCCGGGTGACCAATCCTCGTTACAAATATCAATAATGTTGCCACCAAATGCATTTGTGGCATCCATATATCGATTGCCCACATCAATCGCGCTTGGCGGCCACGTACATAGGCTTTCCATTGGATCATGATTGACAATGCTCGCCACAAATACAGATCCTCCGCGCTGACCGCGGTACCATGAGATAAAGTCGGCTGTATCTACAAAATGATCGTCGCTTTGCTCTTCCTCGTCAGACACGAAAACTACCAATAAGCCAGCGTCTGGGCGCATCCATGTGGAAGAGTAGGCATTCGTAATCATGTACTCATAAACTGCGTCAAACCCCTCTTCTCTGCCTCCGCGGGCCATGGCACTATACATCGCCTCTGCGTCTAAAGCATCGTCTCCCGGGACCAATGGGAACTGGCTTTCAAGCACTGCTTTGCTGGGATCATTGGAGATCATTACTAAGCGCCAACTAGTTGGGGGCAGTGCGCTCATCATGGTTCCTATACCTGCCATCAATTGAGCATCGTACCTATGCATGGAGCCAGAAGTATCTATTACCCATAGAATATCAATTCCGTCAACTGTGTTTGGTTGAACAAAGGAATCCACCCATATAAGGCCCGGATCGTCAAATCCGGTGTCGATATAAACAGGCACTTCTACTTCAATATAAACAGGCACTTCTACTTCTTCAGTCACTGTTTCTGTGATCACTTCTGTTTCCGTGACTACTATCGTTTCTGTCTTACCAGCTATAACTGCATAATCTTGCGTGCATGCAAAAACAAACAGAAATATAAGAAAAAAATTCTTGAACATTTAAGATCCCACTATTAATACTTAGATTAACGAATGGAAAAAAGATTCTCTTCTCTGACTTTTTTTCTTTTGTTGTTGTCTAATATGTAAATAATATAATCGTAAAATAGATTTTCATTACCGCAAAAAGCATATAATACTATAGCCGGCCTGCGCTCGCTAGCAAGATTGCCGAACTCAGAATCAGGGAATGTACAATATAATACTTTATCGTCTGCTTTAAACTTTTTTACTTTCATCGTGAACTTTTGATATTATATTTACCATGTCACCAGATAATTCCTCAACAAATCCATGAGAAAACCAAAAAACCCTTATTTTGTCTTGTATGACATATAAGGGGTCTCCCGGATAAAAAAATTCATAATGCTTCTTAACAACGGCAACTATAACTCCCGTCATTCTTATGTCTTCGTGATAGGTAAATATCCATTTTTCTTGAACTATATCCCCTACACAAAAATCTTGATATTTATAACCAAATGATTCTTCTTTAGACACAAATAACTATGTCTTTGGTTTTTTAATTTGTTCGTGAAGGTAGTTAATATTTTTTCTTTTTGATTGAACCATCTCAGCCACTTCTTCGGTGGGTAAATCATAAATACCTAAATCTTTAATTTCCCACAGAGAACTCTCAATGTCATCTGCTGGCTTTTCAGAAAAAATATCAAAAAAACTAGATTTTGCATCTTGATCTTCTCTTTTTCTAAAAAGCCAGCTAAACATTTTGATACCTACTTTTGGATTTCAACCAACTCAACTTCAAAATTAAGGGTTTGGCCGGCCAATGGATGATTCAGATCAAGCTCTACATCATTTTCAATTGCAGAGATAATCTTTGCCAATACTGGCGTGCCATCCGCGGTGGATCCTTCAACGGTATCGCCCGGTTGGAATTCAAAATCATCTGGGAATGCGTCTCGACCTACCGTTACCTTTGCTTCTGGATCATGTTCACCATAAGCTTCGGTTGCATCGATTGCAAACGTCTTTTTCTCTCCCGCGGTCATACCAACCAACGCACCATTGAATGCTGCCAATAGGTTTGGGTTTCCCACTTGAAAGTCTAGTGTTTCTTGACGTTGGTAAGAATTATCAAACTCCGTACCATCATCTAGGGTGCCAATATAGTGGACCTTTACAAATTGGCCCTCTTCGACTGTTGTTTTTGCTGTCTCTTCGTTTTCCATGTTTTCTCCTGTTTTTATAGAAATAGAACTGTTTTGCTCATGTAATTATGTCAAGGTTTCAATTTGTAGCCGTAACCGAGATAAATGTTTCCAAATTTTTCTATAATGTCTTCTTTAATGAATCTAGGTAAATTCACACCTTGGCCCGGGGCGCCCTTTTGGTCGCCTACGTGAGCATGATGTAGGCCACGATATGATTCTCCTTCATCCAATTCATCTGAGACATTTTTTGCAATTTTAATATTTATTTTTGAATAAATTTCTTGTTTTTGTTCTTCTGTCAATTTTATCTGTAATATTCTTGATATATCTTCTATTAATTTTCTTTCGTTGTTCCAGTACTCTTCATATGGCACAACAAGCAGTGGTCGCTCTTGAGCGCTCATAAACAATTGTTTTGTAAGTTTATTGTGATATAAGTCGCTGTGTATTCTAGCAAGTTTAGTATCTGTATATATCTTATCATACCAATCTGCAGAAATCACATTAGATTCTGTAATGTCTTCATACGAGAGGTTATTCACCCTAAGATAAGAGTATATACTATCAAACGGATTTCTTATACAATAAAAAATAAAGTCCTGCTTTGTGATCCAAGGACATCGAGACTCAAATAATTCGTGAGTCTTAAAAGCCACATGTTTGTCCCTATCTTTTCCTGAAGTTCCGGTTTCTATGATTAACTTTAATGTATTATAGACCAACGTACTTCCGGTGCGAGGGGGTCCCGACACCGTTGAAAGAATCTTTGGACCACCGAGCCCCATCATTTCCGCGGGCCTCAAGCCGGCAGCGGTCCATGGATGGTTTCCACAAATACAATTCAAAGTCGTTTTTAGGGGGTTCACTTCTGCGTTTTTTGCTTCGGCATTTGGGTCAGACAAGGCCCCAAAGGCAACACTGTTATTTGTTCGGTACCATAATTTGAATTCTTCCTCAGCAGAGAGTTGTGGTTCAACTACTGTGGTTGACCAAGTTCTTTTTTTAGATTTCATTTCTTCTTCTTTTTTATTATGACTATGGTGGAGGTGGCGGGATTCGAACCCGCGTCCAAAACAACTCTAATAGTAGTCATTCACAAGCTTAGTCAGTTTCTATCAGTTACTGACAAATGTAGGAAGTTGTGAAACAATGCTTACTTCCCTATTGCATTGAGTTTGTTGATTTTTACAACTTATCTGTTGTTGTGCTCAAATTGGATAGAAGGCTTTGAGCTGCCTCCCTACTAAGCGGCTAAGCGCTGTTCGAAATGGTTGTTGTTATTTGCAACTAATGTTTTTGAACTGTTAAGGTCATATCTAACCTACTTGCACTATTTTTCTTTATTGCCTTGTCGAAACCTAAGTCACCCCCGTACCTTTTTAATAATTACACCCAATGGTGTGTATTCCTTGTCGTCTAACCATATGCGGATTACCTTATCGAACTTAGTTTTTTGCATAAAAGTAAACTTAATCTCTTTTTTGGCTTTTTTTATAGCGGCCGATTCACTTGAATGTTGGCTAATAAACTCGCCCTGTATATAGTGTCCGTTCCATTTATAGACCTTCCACATTATAATAGCCCGTTCAAAACAGTTCTTATATATTCCTCAGAAAATCCAACATGAGCTGTCGCAATCTTCATGTCTCTGCCTATATAAACATAAGTTGGATATCCACCAACGAGATATCCAGTAATTCCCTCTGGATCCATTACGTAATCTCTCGATGCACGTAAAACTGGAGCATTGGTGACATTATGTTCTTCTACCCACGTAAGAATGTCTTCGTGGGTGGTGGGTGCGCCGGTGGTTCCTTCGATTAACAAGGTTGCAAACACAACATCGCCTGCATAATCATCTTGAATGGCCTGTGTTGACATGCCGGCTACTTGACAGGGATAACACCAAGCTGTCGAGAAGTCAAGAATAACTATTTTGCCGGCATGATCATAAAGTTGCCAAACGTTTTCGTTTTGATCGTATAGGACCATATTACAAACACTAGAGCCTAGTTCAGTCTGATCGCAATCATCCTCCTCTATAACTCCAAATTCTGTTGGGGTTTCAACACCCTCATTGGTGTCAATTGATTCTGGAAAATCTGATACTTCCCCATCATCTACTTTCAATTTGCTAGGGGCGCATGCGAACAATAGCGCTGGTAATAAATATTTAATCATTTTTGTACTCCTGTACTAAATAGTCTCTATTTTTTTAATAAGAATACCCGGTGTGGATCTCTTGCTCACCACAGCTAATCTACAGTTTTGTTGTTTCAAACCCCCTGTTTTGGAAGCTCATGATAGATATGGAGCCACCTTTCCTAGATATGCCGGGTATTAGCATTAAAATTAAAAGTTACACTAGTATATTAACACTCATTAAAGTATTTGTCAACTTTAAATTTCTTAATTAATCTAGAAAAACTAGAATAATCTAAATTTAAGAATCTAGCAGCATCTTTTTTAGAGTTAGTGTTTGAGATAGCAAATTTCAGTAAAGCGTCTTTAACTATATAACCACTATTTCGCCATATGTCAAATCCATAAAATCGATTTTTTAAAATTTTACTTGACAGCTCCAATTTAAGTGCTATAATATCTTCTAATGATATACTATTAAATAATACTAACAATTCTTCACTAGCAATACCATCATCTATTAGTTTACTAGCAATACTTTTATTTTTAATAGTATTTCTTTCTTTCATTAAATTTGGAAATCAATGACTTCTTCTTCAGAGCCGCCGGCGTCAGCACCTTGTGACGCAGAATCATATGCTTGGTTGGTTGGTTCTTCTGGACTAGTCGAAAGTTCGCCTTCAAATTTATCAAAATATAATTTCAAATTTGCAATGAGATATTCATAAAATATTTCTTGATCTTCAGAATTTGAGAGTAGATCATATGCATCCACAACAGAGCTTTCAATCTTCTTATAGCTGGCATATGCCATGTTTCGGCCGGTCTCATCTTCGCCATCAATCCCAAAAGAGTTTACAGGCTCATCATCTTCCGGCTCCTCAGCAGATTTCTCAGCATCTGTTCGGATATCGATAAATTTATCATTTTCGTCCTCACCAACATCAATCGAGACCTCTTCATCAATATCTTCATTAATATCCGGCGCATCATTATTGGCTTCCACAGGAGTCAAAGAACCAATCACAGCATTAACGATGTGGGCTCTGAAAGATCTTCTTTGTTCATCATTCGTTGTTAAAAGTTTATAATCATCTTCCAAAACAGGAACAATCTTCTTAAGTAAATCCTCCAGAACATTGATTCCGGTCGACCTATGTGGCGCCGGATCATTATCAGGAGTACCGCCTTCATTGAGGGTCTTCATTTCAAGATCTAAAAATTCACGAATCACAGTGCGTAATTTTTTTTCCTCTGTTCGTCTTTTTCCCTTGACAGTCTTGATTGCATGCCTTATACTTTCTCTAAGGATGTTTTCTTGTTTTGAATTCATTTTATATATATGCCTCTTTCAGTAAATAGTCCCATAACCTCTTCAACAATGCTCAAATCAATATTTTCTTTTTTAAGTTTGCTAATCTTTTTTTCTCTTTCATTTTCTTTATCAATGTCAGTATGGCGCCATGGCCCACCTCTGGCTGCTGGGGCACCTTGGATAGCACCACCACCCATTGAGGACATCTCATCAACTTTCTTCTGCGGCCCTAAGCCGAATATGCTTAATAGATCAAAAACGTTGTCTTCGCCTATAAATTCTTCTAACTCTACCACAGCTTTGCCAGATGTTGTCGCAGCCCCGATTAATTCTCTCATGTCGGTAGCTCTATACGGTTCATCGGGGCCCCTATCGAACGCTTTAACGGCGTTTTTCTGAATATCTAGCAGTTCTACTCCGACCTTTACGTGTTTTGTGGGATCGACTGACAGCCACCGGTGCCAATCCGGAACTTCGTTATCGTCTTTTTTGTCGCTAGCACCCAAGATTATACGATCACCTTTTTCCAAAGGTCCATCGTTTCCGATAAAATCAAAAGTTGCTGTAATCGGTGATGGTTCGCTAGATTCTACTACTTGAACTTCCGGCGGTCCAAGCCCGGCTGAGTCTAATAGTAAATTCCAAGTTTTAATTGAGTGGGTTGGTGTTACAACCGTTCCGTCAGGAAGAGTTCTTTGGCTTCGCATCGGCGCGGAAATTAAAATAATTACTTCATCAACTTCTGGATTTTGACTATATTGTTGAACCATCTTCAAGTGTCCCAAGTGAGGTGGTTTAAATGCACCGGGAACGATGGCATATGTTTTTCCTTGATTTGAAAAATCACTATCGATGACTGGATCATCCATTTCATCCTCTTCTTCGTTCATGAGGCCCTTAGCATACCCCATAACAGCGTTGTAGACGGTCGGTAAGGCATTTTCTTCTTCAACTATATCAACGATAGCGGTTCCATTTAAAATGTCCTCATAGACGGATTGTGGCAGTTTTGTATAAGAGTGTTTTGCAGCTTTAATTTCTTTTAACCACTCTTCCAACGATTTGGTGATAGAGCGATCTTTCGAAACTGTTATAGTAAGGTTATTGTCGGCATCTTCAGTCATCCCCGATCTTCTCGCGCGGCCAATAATTTGATTTGCCATGGCAAAAGCGCCTGTTAGTTTATAAATTTTATCGGATCCCGGTGGATATTCAAAAACAACACCCTCCATAGAAGAAGCAAGATTTTCAATTTTTCCAAGTTTGGATAATTGTTTGTCTACTAGTTCGCCCATCTTTGCATCGCCGGAAGATTGTAACGCTTTTAAATATGTAATTGATTTTTCTAATTCAGCTCTCATCCGAGAAACTTCTTGATCGTTGTCATCTACGAAATAACTTTTAACTCCGCGTAATACTTCAATTGCAAAGTCACTAATTGCGATTTCAATTGGCTGTAGCAAAGAGGCTATAAACTTTCTTGAGTTTGTTTTCGTACCAAGCTTGGAAATAACAGATTGTAATTCTTTTGATTGGCCTTTTTTCAATGTTGTTACTGAAACTCCTTGGGACTTAGCCTCTTCAGGCTGTAACATAAGCATAATAAGGCTTTCTGCGATGTCTGCCGGCATATCAACTTGTTCAGCATATCTTCTAACCGACATTTCAACATAGTCACCAAGAGTGGCGCCCATTCCAACCGGCGATGCAAACGCTTCGATTTTTGATTTAACTTCTTCTAGCGCTGAACCGTCGGCAAGCTTTTTAAGTGCAACTACCTTCGGCCCATTAATACTCCAGTTTTCATTGCCTACTTGCTCTATGCCACCATCAATCAATTCAACAAGCTTTGAGAACTTTTGTTTTGTTAATTGTCTTTCTTCTGGGGTTTCATCTTCTTCACCAAAATACTGTAGTCCATGCAAAACAACATGTGGAGCAGAATATAAAATAATATTTGGATTCTTAGGGTACATTATCTCCATGTTAACATACCTCTGGCCGTCGGCAAAGATTATCTCTAGGTCTTCTGGTGTAAGCTTCCGCAAAGCCGCTGAAACAGCCTTGAAGCCGTTTGTAAAGGCATTCTCGGCAGGGTGGCCTTTCCATTTGCTAATGTATTCATCGGTACTCATACCGCCTTTACTTATATCGCCTTTATTTCTAGCTGTGCGCACTTCGCCGTTTTCATCAACAGTCCAACTTAAAAATAGATTTTGACCATCGACCTTTTCGGTGGCATTGTCAATCTCAGCGTTGGCGACTTTTCCGAGGATACTAACAATTTCATTAAATGTTAGATCAGTATCCTCTGACAGATGTGCCATGTGTCCAGCAACACCACCCATTATTCATCTCCTACCGACTCTTCTAGAATATTAAGCTTTTCTTGGAGTACTCCGATTTTGCCTTCCATTCTTCTAGCAAAACGCTTTACTTCTTTGAGGTTCTGTTTGGCAACAGACAATCTACGCTTTTCAGTTAAAGTTCTAGGCTTCGAATATTTTATATATTCTTCTAGTGCTTGAATATAGCTAAAGATATCCTTGTCAGCCAAAGATTCTTCTAAAACAAATTCCCGCCACTGTCTATTGAGTGTCTCGGACATTTATTTTTATTCCTTTGTGATTTTTCTGGATTTTGCTAATTTAATTGCTTTTTCTAGAATCTGACGGATCTTTGCTTCGCTGATTGTAGGTTTAGCAGAAACTGACTCTTCTTGAGTCTCGTCCTCTGATTCTTCTACAACTTCTTCTGTATCATCACCCTCGTGCACGCGGTCTGCATGCATTCTGTCGCGACCCTGATCCTTTTCCTCGTTTCCAGTGCGTGCAGCTGCACCACCCTCTTCGAGTTCCTCATCTTCTTTATCTGGCACCGCTGTTCGCTTATGAGGCTTCCGGCGCTCGCCCGCAGCCTTAGCTTGAGCTAACTCATCGAGATCCTCGCCTTCTTCTTGGACTTCCGCGTCCTCTTGAACTTCGCCAGTACCATCAAATTTTTCAAATTCTTGAAGAGAATTAAACTTAAATCCCCAAGCTTCTGAAAGCAGAGTGCTTAGTTCTCCGTTTTTCCAATCTTTTGTAGACATTGTAAATCTTGCTCCTTTGTTTAAAGATTCATAATAAGTAGTATTTTTTATCCCGTCTTCCCAATCTCTAAAGCATAAATTGCCTATTTCGTATGCTTGCCTTTCCATTTCTCTCAAATGTTCATCATTTTGAGCGTATCCATCTCCAATAGAATGGGATTTGTCGAACTCTCCATTACAGTTCTGAGTATGGTGCACTAATTCATGTGATAGGGACCTCATGACATCTTTTGGGTGTCGATCAGTAACATATAATGTAACAGACATGTTTTCTGGATCGTAATAAGCAGTCTTTCCTAAAGGATTTTGAGCGTTACCTTGATCTTTTTTCAAAAATATTCTTGGTGGCTTTTTAAAACCCATTCTCTTTTTAGCGAATGGCATGAATTTTGAAACCAATGGCTGAATGATTTTTATCATATGGGATATTCCTGATAATATAAATAGTTCTTTATGCTACTCTTTTATTTCTTTTTGTCGTTGGTCATAGAAACTAACTTTAAAGATAAAGTAAAAAACTCAAGTTCACCAGAAATTTCAGGATTACTTATAGGCATAACCCTAGAAATAGAAACCAATCTGTTGCCTCTCATTTCGTTTCTGATATCCAATAGGACGCCAACAAAAGTGCCCCAACATTCTTCACTAGGATTCCACTTGGACCAAGATACAATGTCTCCAATCGATAATTCTTCGGCCCTTAGTTGGCCGAAATTCGTCTTTTCTTTCATTACAAAGAATAAATAGTAACTATCTATCGTTAGTCATTAGTATCAAAATTGTCGATAGTAACAAAACAGTGGTTATTTGAAATCCTGCGTAGTTGTAGAATAATAGCGCTGCAATGTTTCCCAATAATAGCTTCCAAAAACTATTAAATCTAAATAACATTAGTTGAATCCTATTTCAGTTATTTCATCTTCTTCGATCGAGAATATGTTATTTCCATCATACACCATATATCTATTTTTTTCATCTTTTTCAAAATCTAAAATATAAACTTTGATGCCGCGGCTGATTTTTATCATTTCCTTTTTCTCAAGAGACCAACACCATATATCGCCGGATCCGTTGATCATTGCACAAGGAATGAGTTCTGATTTTTGGCCATCTTCGTCTTCAAATTTGCCGCTTATTTGTCTTATAATTTGTTTTATTCTTGATGTATTGTATTTTTTTCTTTTAGCCATCTGCATGCGCCTTACATCTTAGACCATGTTAAGAGGAACGCCATTATCCCTTGAATGACCATGAACGCAGTCATTGCTTTTGTTTTATACACCTTTAGATTCTCAATGTCTTCTAAAGCAGTTTTTATCTGTGGTGGTGACGCGATGTCATCCATCTTGTCCTTCCACGCTCTTAATTCTTGAACTCTATCCTCCCTTGCTTTTAATTCGGTTAGTTGGCTCTTTACATCTTGAAGCTCACCACGTAGAGCCTCTATACCAGTAGCAAGAGTCTCTAATTGTTGTAAGACTAATTTTGAATACGTATCCCATCCATTGTTATCGGACATGTCGCTCCCTCCGCAATGTAATTAGTCTATTCAGGATTCTAAATTTGGAATTCCTTCCGTCACTTTATAAATGTCAAATTTTTCTATAGCACCGGTTTCAGATGTTTCGTTTTTTACTGCTTTCACGTCAATAATATTTTGTTCCGAATCATCAAAAAACTCAACTTCTTTGATATTGTCATATTTTGAAAGGATGACACCTCTAATATACTCGCCTTTATTACCGCCTTCGTTTCCGATCATAATAATATTGTTTGTTTCAATCGGTTTGTCAAATGTTTGTAAAACTCTGTGAATATCATCTATAGAAACAGGTGCCCTAGCCGTTAATACCATAACCTGAGTATTGGGATCTGTCAACCTATCTCTCAATATTGATGTAATATTTGGATTTTCTACTGCGTTGTATACGTGATCAAGAGGCGAGAAATCAAATTCATAGTTTCCGTCTGCTTTTAGTTTATCATATTTTTCTTGAGTTCGAATTTTGAATTTCTGGTCTGTTCTTTTATCAATTGCATTAATATAGCCTTCAGAAAATGCTATTGTCTCGTCGAAATCAAAAACTGACAAGCGAGTTGCCGTTTCAATATTCTCTAGTAAAACGTAGTTTTTCCAATTTTCAAGTAGGAGTTTCATTTTGTGGCTCCTCTCCGTCAGCATTAGCAACGACATAAACAACTTCATTTACTATTGTGGCTTCAGGATCTTCCTTCAGCGAACTTAATACATCATTAAAAGCCTCATCTACTGACTCACCATAGCCTACCATCACAAGACTAAATTCGTATCGCTGTTTCATTTAATTTCATCTACTGACTTATCCATTTCGTCATCAAAGTCGGTGCGCAATGGAATCATAGAATTAAATTGGGCCCTTTTTCGCTCTAAAAGAAGAGATCCTTGAGGCCTCACCAGTTCTCCAACCACATCTACGCCTTCAAAATCGATTTCAGTCTTTTCTTTATAAATAACTTTGGGCTCTTCTTCCTTGTCGTCAGCATACGCAACGCCGGAGAGCATAAATAATATTAAATATTTCATTTTTTGTTCCTTTCGGTCATCTCTCGAAGGCACTCAATCTTCTCCGAAACTGCCGTAGTATATAGAAAAGGGAATATAGAATGTGCAAAACATTTTACTTCGAGAGTCTTCAAGAAATAGATGATCTTCCAAGCTCCCCACATGTGTTGTAAATATGTTTCCCCTTGCTCCCGTGGATGTTTGGTAAAATTAATCTCCACCGTATGTAATCCATAGTTCAATAATTTCTTCGTATTCTACCAATTCTTCGGCAGTCAGATCTAACAGGGCCGTATCTAAAAGTTTCACATCTTTCTCCAGTACTTTATCCATGCGTAAGGTTTTCTCTCATTTAAGTAGTTTTCATTATCGTCATTATCATAGGCCTCTAGCTCAAAGGGATTGTAACGATAGGCACTACCGCCATCACGGCCTTTTAAAAGCCCTATTATATGAAAAAGCCCATACAACAACCACTGAAACACAAACAGCATTTCAACTTGTTGTTTGTAGTGTATCGTTTCGTGTGTCCTAAGTCTATTGTTCACTTTTCCGCGACAAAAAACAAAGATAAAGAAACTAAAAGCTGCCACCTCTATTGGTACAATCTTAGATAACCAAACAGGCAATTTGCTGTTTTCATATACTAATGGTAATTTCATTTATATTCCTCCGCATATCTCTTAGTTAATAATACCACATTAATAAATAGTATTCCAACTAAAACGCCACTGATTCTCCACACCCACATGTTCTGGTTACTGATGGGATATTTAAAACTATGCCAGATTTCAAGAGATCTTCTTGATAATCAATCTCCATTCCATTTAGAAACATATAAGACTTAACATCAATACACACCTTCACTAAACCAAAATCAAATGTTTTGTCGGTCTTTTCTGGCTTATTAATAAATTCATAAGAATGAGTATAGCCTGAACATCCGCCGCCTTTAAGGCTGATTCTTAAATAATCATCAGGTGTTTGTCTTTTGCTTAAAATTCCTGAAATTTTTTGTTTTGCGGCTTCAGTTATTGTTATTGCCATTTTTTTTGTCTAATCCTTTGGTGTTGTGACCACTTAGCGACCATACACCATTCATTATATGACCGGTCTGTGAAAAATCGTTCCATCCCAACGCATGCCCAAGTTCGTGCTCTAGGATTCGCTCTGCTCCGGACCAGCCGTGTGCAATTTCTATTTTTACTTTTATAATCTCTCCGCTTTCTTTTCGATGCCAAGTTTTTGTATTTCCTACATGTTTTTCAAAAGGAAAATCACTGCTTGGTATATCTATCATTATTTGCCCAACCAGAGGCTCACCTCGTGCGCAGTAAAAATCTTGCTTGTGAGCAAAAGATACTCCATCAAATGTATATCCAAGGTCTTGCCACATTTTTAACGCCGAATTCAACCGATTTGATCTTATATTAATAGTGTTACATACAACAACTGTTGGAGGCTCAGTCCAATGATGCTGTTGAACTAAAGATTTGTTAGATGCTATTTGATAATACTCGGTATCAACAATTGTGGGCCCTTCTGGGTTTCCGGCTAATAAATATAAAGCCAATAACTTATAAAACACAACACATCACCCCCTATATGATATTAGTCTCCACCATAAATAGTATATAATTCATCTTCTTTGTTGTCATCAAGAATCGTGGCCACCAAATGTACACGCTCTTCACTGCCTCCATTTAAAGCAGTGTGATATTTTGTAGTATCCACATAATACGCCGTTCCGTCGGCTTTCATATGGAAAGCTTCATCATCTACGACCATTAACGCGCCCGGGTTTGTTATTATTGGAATATGAATTCTGCTTTCTGGATCTCTATGATAACTTAGGGCTGTTCGGCTATGTAACTTTAAAATTCTGATTCTACCGAGCTTGTAGTGTTGCGAGAGCATATCATAAACGTTTTTTAAATAAGTTTGAGATAATAACGGCTCAAAAACCTTATATGCATCTTCATTGACAAACCTTTCCACCTGAATCTCTTCGTAGTCGTTGTTCCTTGTCCAGAAGATCCCCCGCTTATCACTGGTACCATCTTCTCTGTGTGTTATACTAATACAATTTACGAGATCGCCACTAAACCCTATTTTATTTACAGCGGTGTCGTAGGCTTCTCTTATCGCATCTATATCAAAATGAATATTTAGTTTTCTAAAATTTTCAGACATTAATTATCGTAGGCTTTATCGATCTGATCGGCAACTATTGAAGTAGCTTTCATCATATCTTTTGGCTCTACCTCCTTGAGTATTAAATTACCAGTTTTTGGTTCGTAATACATACCTATTAGATCTCCTTTTGACACACTTTTTTGTTCTTCTTTGCTTAATATTATCTTGCCGCCACTCTTTTTTACTAAAATGGTCAGAATACTAAAAAGATACTCTGGATCTTGTA
>Ga0098040_1000438_pt1 | contig 19088 bp, 21 predicted proteins | sample 7_EtaG_FD_75065 | JGI IMG/M metagenome (GOLD analysis project Ga0098040, IMG submission 75065) | Marine viral communities from the Subarctic Pacific Ocean - 7_ETSP_OMZ_AT15161 metaG | ecosystem: Environmental > Aquatic > Marine > Oceanic | place: Pacific Ocean | collected 2015-01-08
CATCAAGGAGTGCAAATTCGGCAGCGGTGACTGCCGCAGAAGCATCAGTAGCTGCATCCGCTAGGACTGGGAAATAATAACTTCCCGCCGAAATAGTCGGAAGATAAAGGGTCGCGTCTGCCGCTGGAGTTCCCGCATGAAGCGTGGTCTCGTGCGCATCAGCAGGACCTTCAAAGGTGAACGAACTTGTGACGTTAATCGTCGTACTGTCGAGCGAAGTTATTGCACCCTGCACAGTCAAGTTACCACCAACAGTCAAGTTGTCAGCAACAGTTACTTCAGAAGTGCTATGACCGATTGTTACGGCAATGCCGGAAGTCTCGGTAGCAACTTTTAATGCACCAGTTTTGTTAGCGATGTAAGAGTTAGTACCGTCGTGATATAACTGCATATCACTGCTGGCACCAAGCTCAAATTTGTCGCTGTCTGGCATAAGGATGTCACCACTAGCATCTGTTACCATCGCCTTGGATGCAGCAGAAGTACCAGCGGTAACTCCATCAACATATCCAAGCTCGGTAGCATTTAAAGTCACGGCATCAATAGTGAAGCTCGTGTCACACGCTAGCGTGCCGCCAATGTTCAGCGAACCCATGGTCGAAGCACCAGTTGAGGTGATCGCACCACAACCAATCGTACCGATGGTTGCAATGTTTTTACTTGCGTCAAGGATAAGCGCCTTGCTTGCAGCGGCAGTACCGGCGGTGGCATCAACATAGTTGAGTTCAGCCGCAGTTGAGGTAACCAAAGTTCCTCCAAGTTTGAGACCAACAGTACCATTGTGACCAGCAACGTCAACGTTCAAGCTGGCGTCCATTTTAAGCGATGTGGTTGTACCGTGGGCAGAACCAACACCAAATTCTAGGATATCTGTTCCGTCATCAAGACCGATACGATAATCCTGTGCATTACCATCAAAGACGATTGCGGTATCTTCAGCACCACCGTCGCCAAAGTAGACAATACCGCCAGCACCAATCTGCACCGTATCGTCAGTACGCGCTTTCATAAAGTTGACATAACCATTGCCCGCTTGATTCGATGCAACAACATAAGCGTTATTGTCAGCGCGGAAACCGAGTGTCCCGTCGCCGTTATCGACAATCGGAGCCCCTGCTATAGTACCGAGAAAATCACTGATTGACTCTTTCTTTGGATTGTTACTATCGTCGGCATCCAAAATCATGATACTATCAGCCGCCGGGTCGACCACGGCTGCGTCCACCTCATCGGGGTACCATGCTAGCACACCGCTAGAAGCTTCCAAGCCGCTGCCAGCCATAGCAGTCGCAACGTCAGAAAACGCTTCCTTCTTAGTCGCGTTGCTATCGTCAGCATCGATAATTAAGATGCTATCAGCCGCGACGTTAATCGCTGCTGCACTAGCTTCGCCCAAATCAACGTGCAGTGCGTTGGACGAGTAACTAAGACCCGTACCAGCAGCGTTTGAGTTGATCATAGATCCCTCAACTGCATTAGCGGCAATTGTAAGGGCACCGCCAGCACCCATTGTTGCGTCACCGGAAACATCTCCCGGTGTCAATATCATACCTTTGGTTCCATCACCTTCAATTTGATAAGTTCTAGCGTCACCACCAGAGCCACTAACAAAAAGGCTTGCTTCACCAGAGGTTGTTGCGGGATCTGTATTCGAACCACCGTGATTCGTTTCCATTCCCACGGAATATCTTCCATATTCTGTAGCCATATTTTATTCCTCCCAAAATAATGTGTTATATAACAGGATGTTATAAACACATAATGTCTATGGCGCAGTAAATTATGAATCATAAGATTCACCCACTGCACCGACACTAATTAGTTTAGGATTTGGGCTTCAGAAGCGTCCGAATTGAGTTTATTTTTTTCCTTTGGATTGTGTGCACAGAGTCAACTAAATTAATTAATTTTTCTATTTTCCTGTCATGTGCTTTCACAGCTTCCACAATGACCGCATTGAGGCGAGTGTAATCCATTGCGATGGCGTCAGTACCATTTTCTTCATAATCAACAACACACGGAATAATCTTTCCGACCTCTTCCGCTACAAAGCCGATATCACTGAAGCCGGAATCTTTCCAGGTGTAAGTCACACCCTCAATATTATTAATTAATCCGATAGGATCTTTGATTAGCTCGATATTATCTTTATATCTTTTCGAGGAGTAAGTTGCCCAAGCAAATGCTTTTGCTTTTCCATTATTACCATTTGAATCGTTTGGAAGCGTAAGCTTATGTGTGACGGCATTACCAGTGGCTCCGATGCCCACAAAACCATCATCTTTAATTTGCATTCGAGTGGAGTTATTGGTCGATAGATTCAACGCATATGAATCCTTATTTCCAATGGTGCGGTCGGAGCCGCCGGTATCCCCACCTTCTAAGAAAGGGGGTGTGGCTGAAGGCGTCCACTTCTCACCATTGTAAGTTAGCACTTCACGGGTTTCAGCCTCGGTAGGAAGAACCCAGCCGACGTCGGTCAGGTCTCGCAATTGCGAAGCTCCGCCGCCAACGGATCCACGTCCAAAATTCTTGCTGAATTTGCCGAAGCCTCCCATAAGCTACCTCCTAAAAAGTGCTACAAGCTGCATAGACAGCAGTAGGCGCGACGGCCCAAGCATCCGCGTCTCTGACAAAGGCAACGCGGTCAGCGCCATAAATCTCAATTACATATGTTGTATTTTGAGTTATGGCATCGCAATTAATAGTGGTAAAAATTGACCACACACCAGAAAAATGTGAATACGTCCAGACCTCAATATCTCGACCGGGAGCACTTGTTCCATCGTTATCAACCGTCACGTGCAAAAATCTTTGATTTTCAGTCGAATAACCTCCAGAACCATCCGTTGCTGTTGTGCCTGATGGAACGGCACCGTGGGCAAGAACCGTAACTGCGGTACCGTGTGCTCCTGCTACGTTCTTCGGGCAGCGTGTTCGACCATAACTTTCCCATGATGTTCTTCCTGTTGCCATTGTATTCTCCTCGTTATATAAATAGTTTATCTATTGTTGTTTTTCTCTTGCGCTCGTTGCGCAAGGCGTTTTCTTCTGATTCTTTCTTTTCTTCTTTTCGTAGAAGGCTTTTCATAATATCGACGTTCACGAACTTCTTCTTGGACGCCTTCCTTTTTAACCTTCTTAACAAATCTTCGAATCAATCTTTCGTATGGTTCGTTGTTGCGAGCTTTAACCTCGACTTGAATTGGACTCTTAGCCATTATATACTCCTATTTTCCAAACATTCCTAATCGAGACAAGTCAACGCCAGGATCACTTGGGTCTATCCCCTGTAGTGGAGACGTCGGTGCACCAGGGCTTCCTGTCTGCCCTGCTTTTGCAATGGGGGTTGTGCCCTCAAATACGTTAATGCCTCCCAGACGTTTTGCGACGGCTTCATTAAGCCCATTACGCTGGTCCTCGATCTCTCTGCGGTGAGCTTCTCGCATCTCCGCAATTTTCTCTTCTCGTGCTGTATCGACAGGAGCCGAAGGCTCTGGGGTTTTGGACTCGACTACAATTTGTTGAGTTCCGGTACCCTTTATAACTTCGGCTATAATCCCCGAAAGAACGCCATCCTCAAATATTACTTCTTTGATGCACTCTTTGATTAGCGGTTTAAGTGTCTCTTTGAGTTCTCTTTTGTTCATTTTAAACCTGTAACAATCTCGTTTAATGCACGATTTATCTTATCAGCTTTAGTGAAAATATTTGGTTCTTTATGTTCCTTCATCATGTATGCACCAGGGGTGGATGGTTCCGAAACAAAATCAAAACAAATCAATTGAAAGTCTTCTTCAACCACTGCGGTACCGTTATTAGATTCGTGAACGGATCCGAGCCCACGAGAAGAAATACCGAGTGTTACTCCAGAGCCTACCAAGGCTTGAAGAATCTGCCCCGAAGGAGTATTAAGAACTTTTACTTTCCCCATCACACTGTTACCATCCCACCAGATGTCAGTAACCATGTGTGATGCATTTTTTAAATTTATAACAGAGTCTTCGGGATGATCTAACTCACCAAGGGCTCGTCGTTCTTTGACAAGCTTTTGATAGTTTTGTACCTCGCGTTTAAGAACATCGTCTGGATATACCCGTTGATTGCCGTTCGGTGTGTTAGATTTTTGCATGACCCCAGTCAAGTAGAGTGCACCGTTCTTAACTTCAGCTTTTTCAGCCTCGGTCAGAAAATCTTGGCAGACTCCGCCCTCGCAAAGTTCATAATATTCTCGTAAAACTAATTTAGACATTGTATTTTCCTCATTCTTCAGGCACCACCTGTGCGAGCTAAGATCCCTTGCAACAGCGGCGAACTGGTTGCAATCCCCACTTACGGCGAATCGCTTTTCTTTCTTGTAAATTTCTCATTGCGTATACCCCAATCACCAAATAACATACTTAGGACATAAGATGTACCAGAGCTTATGCATCCCAATAAGAAAGCGTTGGCTACACTTTGCTTAAACATAAATAGTTCTGTATAAGCGTTTATACCGCATAGAAATACACCCACCCAGAAACCAATGCACATAGGGCAATGAAAAAAACCTGCGTATTTTTCTTTAGCGGGGCGGATAGAATTAAAAATTGTTCCGTATACTAGAATCTGTGTCATGCCAAAGGCACATAAGATAAAATATATTAAATCCAAAAGTGCCTCTTAAACGTATCTTCGACCACGCTGCTGGTGGGTTCCGCCGATTCCGTAAGCATTAGCGGTACCAAGGGCTCCCTTTTCTTCACCGGCTGGAACTTCGCCCATTTCTGTGCTGTCTTCTGGAGGTGGATCCGTTAATCGGTCGGACTCCACCTTGTCATATGCTTTAGAGATCATAAAGAATGGCTTCTCGGTATCCATGAATTTATCAATTGATAACATTGCCATTTGCACAGAATCAATACCTTCTGCCTTGGACTCTAAGATCTTGCCCTCCATAGAACCATAAACATTTCCGCCGTGCACAGAAGACATATCAACAATGCCACTTTTCCATAAAAATTTAAAAAGTCGTTCTTGAGTTTGGTATACTGTATCGTGAAAGTCTTCCTTTGCCAGTGCAAGAATCTTGCTGGCTTCTGGATAAAGAACAATATCAATTTCTTCATGGTCCATGATTAAGATATTATTATCCAGAGTTCGACGCGCAACCAACTCAACGGTTGCTTGTGGTTCTGGCTCTTTCGGTGGAGTGTTAACTGTGATGTTAATGTCTGCCATTAGATTTGGATCTCCCTAGCCAACTGTTGAATTTTTAAAACGGTTTCCAACATTTCTCGATCAATTTTTCTTTCTTTACATTCATCTAACAGTGACAAAACTTTATTGGTTTTTCTTACCATCTCTTCGTCTTTTGAAACCTCTTCTAACTTAAGACCAGAACTTACAACCGTACGGAGTCGCCCAACTTCCTCATTAAGAAAAGCTTTTAAAGCCAGACCGTTGTCGGAAAATGACAAAACGTAATTGTTCAAAAGATGACTTTGTTCTTCATGGAGGCTGTCACTGTATTGCTTGTTAAATTTCTTGATGAAATTTTTAATGACCAGATTGTTAACCTGTGTTGGTGTCGTATCTTCTGGTTCTCTGTCAGTTGCAACCAATGATTCACAAATTGTTTCTTCCAACAAAACTCTCTGCGCCGGGGGCAACTCGCCATTAAGAATTTGATAAACAGTTGCGATGTTCTTATAGTTTGGGACAAAATTAGAAAAAACATTTTTAGTAACGCCGTGGTTGATTTCTTTAATCACCAAGCTTTGTGTTTTAAATATTTCTTCCTTTTTCTCAGTCAATAAAGTATTATGCATCACGCGCACTTCAGACATCAATTTCTGTGCGGAGTTGCTTGACAACCCCTTTGTCTCATAAAGTGCTCTATACATTTTTAATTCTTCATAAAGTACAGTGCCTGACGAAAAGTGCTCTTTTAGGATCTCTTTGCATCGCGTCAACACTTCTTGATCTTTCCGAATAGCAGCGCGGGTCATTTCACGGACCAGAGCTTCAAATAAAAAAGCTGTGTTTCTCTTTTTATTATGCTTTAGTTTCATTTTTCTTCATCTCCAATTCATTAATCAGGGATTTGACATCGCTGTCAACACTGAGCATCCTTTCCTCTAGCAAGTAATTAGATTCTTGGTTTTCGGAAAGCCCTGTTGTTTTTACAAGAGAGCCGATATCAGCCATGCCCTTGAACATGTTTCGCATAGTTGCTCGACCAGACTCATCTGAATATTGTGAGCGCATATGCCGTTTCTTGGCACCGAGTTTCCTTTTGTCGGAATTAACTGGTGTATAGTATTTGTCTTTGGCACCGCGTGTCAAGTAAGAACCATCATCGGCGCGACGTGCGGGTGCTGCCAGGAGCGGACCCTCTTCTTCCTCGCCGCCCTCTTCATCGCCACCAAGTTCTTCGTCGTCGCCTCCAAAGTCATCGCCGCCGCCGAAATCTCCACCTCCGGCGTCGCCGCCATCAACCTCTTCACCTTCTGCGGCTGCTTCCAATGCGGCTTCATGCTTTTTATCAAAAAACATCTCTCGCAAATTCTGCAAGTGTTCTTCATCGGACATACTAAAGATATTCTTGGCAACCCAGCGTTTACTAAAGTATCCCTCTGTTGCGCTGCCAGCGACGTCAAACTTGGTTCGCCAATGCTCAAGCTCTTGAAGCTCGGCAATGCGCGATGGGTTATTTAATTTAAGTTTAAAAGATACGAGATCTTCGTCTCGATATCCGAGTGTATAAAGGTGTATGATTCCGATTTTCTCTATTTCGGAAACGATGGCACGCTGAAGTCTTTGTATCGTGCGTGCGAAGCGAATATCCTTTTGTGCCAGTGTTGCCTTGTCTTCATCCGCGCCTTCTCCACGGGACAAATAAGACATTGGCACTTTAAGCGCAGAGAACAATTTATCTCTCAAATATTTTACATCGTCGATGTCACCAGTATATGTTCCACCAGGGAGACTCTCAATACGAGATGATTGACCTCCTCGTTGTGGAATAAAATAATCTTCGTCGACACTCATCGGATTATATCGCAGGTCAACACGACCGGTATCCGGATCTACAATCTGCGAACGCTTCATTTGCGTCATGACTTTTTGCATATATTGTTCAATGTCATTCGGAGCAATATTACCAACATCAATGTAGAATACGCGGCGTTCTGGTGAGCGCACGATACGATATGCCATCATCGCATCTTCTAAAAGAGTAAGCTGACGCCAGATACGGCGTGCTGGTTCTAAAACGGATGTGCCGTATGGAGCGTATTTATCATTTCCCAGAATCCTAAAGTGTGCTACCTGCCAGTTTTCGAATGTCAGCCCACCGGAGTTCCACTGAAACTGGACATAATTGGGATTTGTTTTGTCCTCGCCTTCAAGACGCTCAAGTTCGTTTGGAGGCAAGCCAATCGCGTTTTGGATGCCATCCTGTTCATCAATATCCAAATACAGGAAAAAGTCGCCATATTTGCACATGGTGCGACTCCAGCCAAATAGATTAAACTCAACGTTTAGAATATTATGATATAATGTTGTAAGAACTTCTTTGATCTCTCCGTTAGGACAATCGATTGTGAGAAGAGGTTGCAGAGATGTTGATGTTGTCATCTCGTCTGCATAAACATCCAGCCCGGATGCAATCTCCGGTGTGTACTCCATCTGATCAAAGTCGGCGTAACGATCTCCACGGTTCTGCGCTGCCATATAAGCACTAGACAAACTCTCAAACGGATTATACTGAGTTTTTTTAAACTGTTGACTGGACATCGAGGAAAACTTATATTTATCTAAGTTTCTTCGGCGCAGTTGACGGGGACTCTGTGATCTATAATTTATAATCGGACCAGAAAAGAGACGAGTCAGCCTTTTAAAAAGAGGGGAGTCTGCGTTTCTTGGATTGTTTTCGTTGTCTGCCATTTTTTATTATCCCTTTAAAAGCCAGCTAAATTCACTTCGTTCTTTCAGTGCTTCCTGTGCTTTTTTTCCTTTATGTCCAGTCATTCCCGGTATGGTTGTATCCAATATAGTACCTGATTTTGTCATAGAATTTAAGAACACTTTTTTATATTCTAAATCTCTTTGATTCGTTACCAATGCTGTGTCTCTAACCCAACAACCAATCGCCAAACTCATCACCAAGTCGTCGTGATAACTTCGCATCGCTTCTGGCTTTCCGTTGTTCCAAATAAAAGTTTTCATCTCATTCAAAAGTCTAGACGAGCGCAAAGTAATTAGTTGATTCCTGATGAATTCTTCCAGTTTTGCAATAATCAATGGTCTTGTTTTCATTGTGGTTGTAAAGCCAGCGACCGAGTTGCTCTGTGTTTCGGCTAAATGTTGTTCGATATATTCGTGAGTTGACTTTACTGAAAAATAAATATTTGGATAATTCGCTTCGATGAGCTTCTCCAAAATGGCAAAGCCGATGTTATTGTTCTCAACAACAAGCATACAATTGCCATACTCTCTGGCTGTCTCTTGCAGTAAACTTGCATAAGAGTCTAGGTTAGGTCGACCCTGATATTCTGCAACTTGTTCAAGTGTATTCAAATCTAAAATATGAAATGCTGAATAGTCTTTCCCATCGCCACGGGCGACGTCAGCTACCAGAAGATATACGTGCTCGGGATTATATGCTTCCCAGATCCACAAGTTTCTATCGAAGCCTGTCTTATATTTCGGCTCATGGATATCGTTCTTTTCTATCTTTTCTAAATCAGATGGGTGAAGTACTGTTTCACCAGACATATTAAAGTTACATTCAAGTTCTTGTGCGATCTGTCTGCGAGACATATTTTTGGTTTCTTTTTCGAACCATTCTTGATCGCGATCCGGGTGGACGTCCCATGGGAGAGTCGTCGGATGAAAGTCGTTGGCAGATATGTCTGCGTCTATGAATGTTTGATGAAACCAGTTTCCTACGCCATTGGGGGTAGAAAGTGCAATACAACGTCCACCGGTTGATAACGTGGGATATAAACCGGTCCACAATTCTTCTAATCCCTCAACGTGCGCTGCCTCGTCAATGACTAGAAGTGATAATGCTTCTGAACGACCAGCGTCGCCAGAGGTTGAAGATGCTTTGATTTGTGAGCCATTCGAAAGCTCAAATGATGTACGGTTGTCAACAGAGATGCTAGCAACCATCATCCACTCTGGCAGGTTTCTTATAAGGTGCTTAACTTTTTTAACCAAGTTACCTGCTGTAGAGAACTTTGTAGCAATAACGAGAATGTTTTTATCCCGATGGAACATCATCATCCATGCAACATAAGCAGCAGTAACTGTTGAGATACCAAGCTGCCTTGCTTTTAAAATAACGTTGAAACGGTAATCGTTAAAGTCTCTTAAAAGATCGTCTTGAAAATCATAAGTACGAAATGGAATGAGTCCTCTCATCGGGTGAGAGATTTTTGCGTAGTTGTTAATGAAATAAGCTGGATCTTTTCCGGATTTAACTATTTCGCGAATAATCTCATTCTTAGTTAATTTGTATCCCATTCATTACTCTTAATTCGTCTGACTCTCGGCAGCTTCTTTCGCTAAGTCCATAAGAATCCGACGGACCTTATTGGGCTTAATCGAAGGGTGTTGAGACGCCTTGTTGATAAGAGTCCTCATAACATCAACAAATTCTTTGTCGTTGCTGATCTGAGAAAACACCGTCTCAATTGCCGAGGTGTCTAACTTTTTTGCGAGTTTTTCTGCATCTTTTTCCATTTCCTCAAGAGGGGCTTCTTCACCTCCTTCGCCCTCATCAGTCAATGAAATTTGTGCCAACTCTTCCTGAATAATCTCTCTTAGTCTGGCTTTAGTCAAGTTCATGTTCTTGGTTCCTCGTCTCTTTTACCCGAAACGTTCTCGGGTTTCTTAGACTTCGGATATTGATCCTTACCAATAGCCAACCAACTTTTGATTGCGTCATCGAGTCGGTCCTCGCTTTCCTGCGTCACCGTCTCAACACCCTTCATACCATTAATCTGAAAATGTTGTTTGGCTTGCACCCAAGATCTGACACGTGATGTGCTCTGTACTACAATATCAGGCTCTTCGTCTACCTTTTTCAGTGACAGTGCTTCACCCGTAATATTTTTATATTCTTTCTTAAGGAATTTCAAGCAGACGTTGAGCATGTTCGCAATGTCATCCTCGAACCCATTTGCATGGACTTCTTTAAGAAAAACCTCTCCGTGATATTTCAAACAGAGGTGGTCGCCATATAGAGCGACTTTGAAACCATCCATGATTTTACGATCATGAATAGAAATATCTTCCTCACGCTTCAATCCAATGCTAATCGGATCTCCATTTTCATCTAGTGCGCCATCGTGGACATTCGCCATTACTTGCGAAATTCCTCTTGCGATTTCAAGTGCTGTTGCCATTATCGGGTCTCCATCCTGTTTTCCATCTATCTTCCCTGCCCTCGATATATTGAATATAACATTTGGAACAACATTCATACTTGTTCATATAAACGTCATCTCGAATATCAAAAGAATATATATCACAGACAGGACAATTTCTTTTAGATTCTTTATTAAGTAGTTTCTTTGATACGAAAAAACCGCCATTATCGACCTTATCTGTCTTCTCTTTGACTCTTTGTTTTCTCGCTGCTAGTTTTTTTATTTGTTCGAGGTATTCTTGCTCTTTATCGTCATCCCAGTTAGCACGAGGGTGAGCAATGGCTTCTTCCCCGTATTTCTCCCGAATGGCTTTTTCGATGCCAGCTATTTTGTCTCTTTTGTCTGCCATTAGCTTATCGTTGTTCCTGCTCCGCAATCAACTATATCTAAGAAGATCTCTACTGTTCCTTCATCAATTGATGCGACAGTTCCCGATGATGTCGCAATATCAACGTATACAACACCAGCTTCCCCCATATGCACCATTTCACACGACTGGTATCTCCAGTGATATGAGCCACCATCGGTCCATGACGTTCCATAATTATTCCTATAAACGCTGGTGCACCAATCATTAGCAGACTTTCCTGCAATATCCATTCCTAATAGGATTGTGTCGTCGTCATAAGCCCCGCCAGAAGGGGTAAAGCCAACCCCAACATAGAGGTTTGAACCCGGATAATTAAATTTTGTCGCACCCCATCGTACACGACAATTCACTATACCCTCGGTTGCTGTCTTCGTATATATCGCAAGGTCTTGAGCAGTGTCGCCATCAGTAAGCGCAGAGGCTGCAATAATAAATCGTTTAGTTGTAATAACTCCTGTGGTGCTGCTGCCTCCGCTAGAATTGTTCTCAACGAATGTTTTTAATTGAGCTTTGGTCATGCCGCCAATCCGACCACGATAATTATTTCTTGGAGTAATAATAGCCATTATTCAAGCCCCGCTGCTACGCCATACACTGTTGCTACAGTTAGCCCAACACCTAATATGATACCACCAACAAACCATAATGTTGAATAGTCATTCTGTTCTACAGCAATCTTAGTAAGTCTTTCGATCTCGTTGTCTTTTATCCCAAGAAGGGTTGTATGTTTTTCTTGAAGAGTGATTAAAGACGCGGCACTGTTGTCTAGTTTCAATTGCCAAAGCGCATCAGACTTCTGTAGTTCGAAATCATGCTTTAAGTTAAGTTCTAGAAGCTTAAACTCCGTTTCCGCAAGAATCTTGGCGATTCCGGTTTGATCAAATAAAAATCCAGCAAAGGGTGCTTTTTGATCCTTCTTCAAAATAGTAAACGTTCCCAAATCTACACCTGTGTTTTCAGGCGGTGTTTCATCGGCGAATACCGTGGCTGGAAAGACCAGTGCAAGGGTGAGGATTATTGCGATCAATTTATTCATTTGTTGATTCAAACCGGATCCCGAAGCGGTCTTCTATAATCTTAGCCAGTTCTTCGGGATCCTCTCCATATTCATCTACATATTCTTTAATTTTTTTCTTTCTCTCTTCGCTGAGTGCTTCATGGTTGGCTGCATATTCTTCTTCGATAGCTGCGAGGATCACCTCGTATTGAACCAATGCTTTGTCCCTTGCTTCAATCTCGCGTGCATGTGCCTCTTCCATAGCCTTGATCTGTGCCTTATAGCTCTCCTTCGAGGTTTTCAGAACCTCCAAAGCGCTGGCACCGTTGCGCCGGAACAGGACCCACAATACAATTGTATAGAGCAGAACTGCTGGAATGTACCAATAAGTCTTAATCCAAGTCCATACCTTTTTAAAGAAAAGTGCCGAAGCTACCCAAGTTATACAAACCATCGTGACCTCCGTGGCTAACCATTTTTCCAGCGGGATGCGATGTCTGCCAAACCTTCTGAACCAATGTATACCAAAGAAATAGCCACCCAATCGCTGGATGACAAATCAGAATATGCCAAAAGACCTGTAGCTGTCAGCCACACCATCAACTTTCTTGACATTAACTTAAGCATTAATTTATCTAAGACCTGTCTCATAGTCATGTTTCCTCCAATGTGCAAGTTGCACTAAGTAATTAGTTCCTTTATTGATTAATAAAGGCAAACCCGTCCTGCTTATCAATAACTATTTGAGTGTCGACACAATCTTTGAGACTCTCTAAGTGACTAATCAACAAGACCGTTTTAAAATATCCTTTGACCATATCTAATATTCTCACGAACCCTTCCATATTTTCTTCATCCAGCGCAGTACCCGGTTCGTCAAGTATAAAAATGTTCCCCTTTGGCAAAGAGGACACACTCAGTAACGCCAAGCGAATTGCCATAGCAGAAATAGTTTTTTCCGCACCTGAGCCGAGTTCTAATGGTCGGGGCTCGAACCTTGGATGTTTGATATAAATATCCAGTTTTCTTCCATCATCTTCCAAGAAGACATCGAAATTAACAATGTTTGTCAATACCTTGGCGATCTCATTATTAATAACTGGAAGTTTTTTCTTAATAATATCATATGCGATCCCGTTACTGTGCACACACTTCATATAAAGATCATATGCTCCATAGTCTTCCCGATATTTTTGTAGTTCTTCTTGTTGTGCTTCCAAACTAATAATGCTTTGTTCATATGAGCCATGTATTTTATAAAGTTCTAACACTTCAATTTCACAATCCTCCAGGGAAGACTGCATCTCTTCAATCTCTTGCTCAGTGGCTTTCTTCTGTTTTATAAGCTCATGATAATTCTCAATAGCCTCTTTATTCTGATAATAATAATCAATATTTTCTTGACAAGTAGCCAAATTGTTGTTAACCTGCAACATTTGATTATTATTACGTTCTATGTCAAGCCTAAGTTTAACATTGTCATTCTCTGCTGTTGTTTTTTTGTCAACCAATTTTTTATATTTTTTAAGATATGTCTTGACAGAATCCATATCTAAAGATATAATAGTATGTTCTGTGGAGTCTCTTTGTTCCTGTAGTGTCGCCACCTCTTCTGTCAGTTGTTCAATCAGCTTCGAAGCTTTATAAGCATCTTTTATAAATTTGCAAGACGTGACATATTCGCCGCCGCAAGGAACACCTTCCAGAGTCTTTGCCCGATTCTGGTAAAGATCAAGAGTGCGAGACTCCGCAGTTAATTGACGGTCAAACTCGTCAAGTTGTTTCTTATTTTCAAGTTCGACTTCCTTCTTCTTTTCAAGCTCATCGATATCGAATTCTCTCAGAAAAGTCTTTGCCTTTTCAATAAAAGAATTATTCTTTTCGACTTTCACTTGACTCTTGTCATTTTCCTTGTTTAGCTTCTTCAAGACTTCGCGATATTGAATACGTTGCTTGAGTGCGTCCTCAATATCAATTGGTTCTTGCGGTACCGCTTCGATGTCTGTTTTTAAAGCAATAACTCTTTTCTCTTCTTTGCGTATCTTTCTTTTAATTTTAACACATGAATTCTTATGTTTTAAACTTTTTGCTTCATTTTCAAAAAGCAACTGCCGCGCATCTCTAAGTTCTGTCTCGAAATCTCGCTGTTCGAGTCGTTTCAAAGCACCTCTCAAATCTGCTGCATCATCGCGTGCCATTTTAAACTTTTTATCAAAAATCTCTAAATCCAAAAACTTTGCAAGGATTTCTTTCCGACGGGTCGAGCCCTCGCTGATAAAAGCCAGAGAACCCAGTTGAGAAGCCATGGCTGTTAGTAGAAAGTCGTCTAAGCTTCCAAATACCTTGCGGATCGCCTTATCCGTGTCTGCGCGTGTCAAACCATTCAGGCTAGTCTCTTCTTGCAGGACATGATCTGTGCTAGTAAAATTCGTATTTGTTTTGGCTTCTTTAGTTTCAACGCCCTTGAGCTTTTTAATATATTTTTCTGATTCTCTTTCGACTGCATATTCTTTATTGCCGATTTCAATCGCCACTCTACCTCTTCCAGACTCTCGTGTCTGGTTGATAATATTCAGATTCTTTCTAACATTTTTGGAAGTAGAATTAAATAGTGTATATAGGAAACTATCAATGATGCTTGATTTTCCAGAGAAGTTTTTCCCAAAGATTCCAACAATACCACTGAGGTTTGTAAAGTCAATGCGATTACCTTCTCCGTAATTAAAAAGGTTATCCCATTCTAGCTCAGTGAGTTTCCAATTGACATTGCGGGCAACTTCTTCGTTTTCCTCTGCCTTGGAATTATATTTTTCGTTCATGGCAAAGACTCTCTGTAAAGTCTCGTCGTCCGCTTGATAATCTTTAAGATATTCTGATATCAACTCTTCTTGGACGGCGATGTCTCGGAGGTCTTCTTGTTGCAAACCGTCAGTCAAGTCATCAATCGAACCCCTTTCTCCAGCAGCGCGATTTAAGAAAGTGATTGACTCCGGTTTAAACCTTGTCTTTACAACATCGACAGCGCGACGCATTTTATCAAGGGGCAGATTGTTGTTTGATACCAATCTAATACGCGCACCGACAGAAACCACAGTCCCTTTAGGTACTCGACCCTTTGGAGTCATCTCGATGGTTACAAATGGCTTAGGGTTCTCCAAAACAATGTGTTTGCACGTGAATTCATCACGATCTTTAATATCCCAAACCAAAAACCCCTTATCGTTCGATTCCCCATGATTTTGCTGCACAGTTGAGCCAGGATAGCGGATTCGTCCCTCTTTATCTAGTGTCTGATCTGTCTTGTGGATGTCTCCCAAGAAGGCATAGTCGTGATCATCAAAGATACTGATGTCATTCTCGCCATAATCCATTGTCCAACCCGTATCTGTCTGGCATCCGCTAACAGAACCATGATACAACGCAATATTTATCTTATCTTCGGCTGGGGTGGGCTTTATCCAGCGGTCTGTATCGAAAACAGACAAGACATTGAGGATAAACCCGTTTTTTAACTCGGTTTCACCGGATTCTTTCAACAAATGGAGGTTTTTGTGGTCCATTGCCTCTACAATTGGAGAAAGTGCGTCCTGACGGCTGGAATTCTTGAGATTTCCGTCGTGATTGCCCAAAATTACATAGGTTGGGGCGATATCAGCCAGACTTCCGAGGAATTTGGCACACATTTCAACGAATTCCGGTGAAATCTGTGTTTTAGTGTGTGCAATGTCACCGCAGTGGATGATATAGTCTACTTTTTCCGCACGGAGGTGCTCGTAAAGCTTTTCAAAGACAGCTTTGTATTCATAGTGGTACTTCAAGTTCCTGATGTGAGTATCAGCAATGTGTGCAAACTTCATATTTTAACCGTGTGTCCTAACAAGTAAGAAAAATAGTCCCTAAAGGATGTAGAAAGAGATGATGCAGTTTCTTTTCTCTTTTGAAACTCTTCTTTAGACATCTCTCCAACATCTGAGTATGGCTTAATCTCTATCTTAGCAACTTCTACACCATATGTCAACATTTTTTTTATCATTTTTGCAGATTTTTTTTCAACATCTGGATCTAGTGCAAAAAACACCTTTGAACCATGACTGATTATCTGCTGAAAAAGTTTTGAGTTCTCTCTTAGTTGTGACCCTAACAGGGGGATAGAATTTGTACCGGCGATTATGGCATCAAAGACTCCTTCGACAATAATAATATCAGACTTCCAATCTATCATAAGCTCATTAAAAATAATATCCCGAGATACAGGAGGGTTCATATACTTTTTCCAATTACCATTATAACTCCTAGCGATGAAATAGTTAAGGTCTCCGTCGATAGAAAATGAAGGGACCACAACTCGGTTTTCAAAATCCCCATGCGTACAATAACCAATTTTCCATTGAACTATATCTCGTTGTGTAAGACCGCGATCAAATAAATATTTTTTTGCGGGCGAGGCTGTGCTAGATGTTTTTCCAGTCAAGGTTTCAAATTCTAAAGGAAGAGAAACTTTTTCGTTCTCTTCAGCCTGTGTCTTATCTTCAAAGATGTTTTCGAAAGAACATAAGTCAATGGCAGATTCACCCAGTGCATCCCACTCATTAAGGAGGCGTGAGTTCCCATAGGAGCGAATCAGAGCACGAACAGAACGACCAGCATATTCACACACCCAACACTTAAATTTATCAAGCTCCATATTAACGGAAAGTTTTTTCTTGTGGTGCTTGCACTTCGGGCAAGCAAAAAGAAGTTCGTCACCAGACCTATAAGAAGAGCCAAGTGTTCTTTTTAAGATTCTAAGTTTTTCTTTTTGCAAATTTCATAACCTGCTTTAGCGATAACCAAACTGTCAGCCCTATCATAAGACCCTGGCTTGGGATTACCATACTTGGTATATGTTATACTAAAACTTGCTTCTGTGTCAAGTACTTTTTTTAAAACTACTTCTTTTGCCTTTTGACCTCGGGGAACTTTTACACCATACAACTTGCGTGCGGTGGTTGCGTTTATAAATTCTGGCTCAATGTCGAATAGTTCATAACAAAGCCAGCTTAACGTTCCGTTGAATTTCGAGAGCGTCGAGAGGGTTTGTGCCGATGAGAATCCGCTGCGGAATGATTGGAGCGACTGTTCGATAAAGATTTTCTCGATCCCCTGATCCTTCTTAACTCCTTCAAGATGGCTTTTCGCTTTCGCCACTTTTTGAAAGAATCCCTTATCTTTGCGAAAATCCCAAACATCGCATAGTACCACCTTCCCAGTTGAATCTAAAATTGTAATCCCTGTTATACTTGTGGAAATATCCATTCCCAGTATCATATTACCTCTAAAAATCTAACTTCATCTTAACCGTCAGATCATCCTGTTCAGTTTTTTTGATTGGTTTTGCTAGTTTGGCAATCGCGATCAAATTCTTTTTCGAGTCATATATACCGACCTTCGAAATATAAACCTGCTTCTGAAAACTTCCCGAAGACTCTGAGACGTCTGTCTGATTACTTGATTCTATCACACCCCAGCTAGAACTTACAGTGTTTTTTATTTCAACGTTATCTTTTTCAAAATATGACACCGAACTTGTGACCGGAGTGTAGATCGATTCACCCTGACCATGCATAGTGAATGTTGGATTATTCGAATGATTAAAGAGACCAGCGGGGGCGTTCGCCAACATGGTTAGAGTTGGAACGTAATTGGTGCCCTCAAATGATAAGCCCCACGAAGAACTGTGCAAGCTCCGATTGGCATGACTTTGAACTCTTCCGACAGTTTGTCCGTAGCCAAGCCATGACGGGGGTGTTGATGTGTCTGTTACATCAAGATATGCCTCAGTGTGAGCCGGATCGAGCTTCCAGCTTCCGGTTAAAATCATAAAGCCCTCGTTATAAAGAACCACTCCTGCGACGGAGCCAGAGCCGTAGGTAGCACCCAAGTCATTAGCGGAGCCTGACACTTGGATTAGTTCTCCGTTCTTGTGGGGATCCTGCAATTCTCCTACGAGAGTACCAGAAATATAAAACTTTAGACTGACTGAACCTTTTTTAATTGTAGAGCCATAAAAGATTGAAGGAATGCTGACAATGTTAATATTGTCTGAACCTTTGTTCCCTAAAGCACTAGAATACTCGTAATGCGGGCTCAGATATTTATAATGATTTAAAGTATTTTTGAGGGCTAGGATGCGCGGGCGGTTTACAGAACCATCAACTATGTCTGCGCCATCGGCGTTCATATATAGATCGAACGATAAAGAAGCAGAAAGAGGATAGCTTCCCTCGATCTCTTCTCCATACAAATAGCCCGAATTAAAGTTCGTTGTCGAAACAGTCTTAAAAGCCGAGATGCCGCTTTCTTTCGTAATAAAAGGATAAATAAGTTGCTTCGATGCGCTAGCGTTACGGTCAACGTTCATTTCATGCAAAGAAATATGACCTGGAGGCACGTGCAGCGATTGACTGTGGTGCACTCCCATATCGACACCTATATTGTTATAATATACTCTTGTGTCGTAAATGAAAAAATCTATCTTCGGGTGTGTCTTAACCCGATTATAGAAGATGTCGTTTGGTCCGAATGGATATAGAGGCATAACATTATTAAATAGTTCCGGATATAATTAGTAATCCAAGCGCACCCTTAAAGTAAGCTCCGTAGAGGGATCTTTCTTAAGAGGTTCACTCAGTTTGGCTACCGCCAACAACTCGTTGTCAGCGCTGTAAAGCCCCACCGATGTGATATACGATACTGGATTGTCGACCGTGCTGTCCTTGACACGCAACTTACTACCGGTGAGATAAGTTGGATTCGAGCTATAGTTGAAATCGTTGTGATTCGCACGACAGAAATAAATTGAAGAATTTAATTCGGTGGTGTTGTTAAACTGAATATTTTGGATTCTGTTTCGGATGGCGTTGGCACAGGCGTCAACTGTCGAAGCGGTAACAAACCTGAATCCGTGATTCGCTGCTCCGCCGTCTGCGGTCATAGCAACGGTACCGGGTGTGTCCCCCAGGAGTCCACCATCGAGTTCATCACCGAACACGGACCCAGAGACAACAGCAACACCAGCTTGATAAAATAATAGCCCACATGCAGCATTCTCAGAGGCAGTGCCCAACTCAGAAGCTGTGGAGTTCTTTGCATATAGCACTCCGTATTCGCCCGCTGGGGAGTTGACAAAATAACCATCAGAGCCGCTAGCGTCAGTGATCAGAATCAGATCATTGTGAGCCGTTCCATCGTTATCAAAGACAGCTTCCGTTCCCAATTCCAATTGGAACGAGCCTTTTTTGATCTCATCCTTGGTAAGCAA
>Ga0098040_1000439_pt1 | contig 19038 bp, 12 predicted proteins | sample 7_EtaG_FD_75065 | JGI IMG/M metagenome (GOLD analysis project Ga0098040, IMG submission 75065) | Marine viral communities from the Subarctic Pacific Ocean - 7_ETSP_OMZ_AT15161 metaG | ecosystem: Environmental > Aquatic > Marine > Oceanic | place: Pacific Ocean | collected 2015-01-08
CGGCCCAGTGGCGAATATGCCCAGAAGTACAATACCAGTGGTGAAGAGAGCCAAAGTGCCTACAAGGCCTATTAGCGCATTGTTAAAGGCATCTAATTGAGGACCGTCCAGTTTAGAGATTGAATCTGCCATAGAGCCGATGCCTTCTGCTGCGAGGGCTATGCCAGCAGCGGCCATAAAAAGAGCGGCGCCGAGTGCTAGCATTACTTTCACTAATCCCATATTTAGATTTTTACCACCTATCTTGGCGGCAACTCCGACAGCTATAATGGCTGCAGCAAAAACCATCATTGTTTCATTAACAGGGGGTGACATACCTATTGCTAATATGGTGCCGATTGCTACAATAACCGCCAAAAGACCGCCCCAGCCAAGTGCTGCTCTGGCGGTCATGCTGGCCTTGGCCACAAGAATCTGAGCGAGGGCTAATCCGAGGTGTGCTGACTTAAATGCAACAATAAACTTCAACACAAGCGAGCCGTTTTCAGCAACCCACTGCATAAAACCTAAAAAACTATTTATAGCACCTATAACTGTGTCAGAAAATCCTTCCTGTTTTGCTAGTGAAACCATTGTTGCTTCAATTTGCTCTTGGAATGTTTGGAAATCTTTGGCTTTCTCTGCTGCTGCCACGTAATCTTCTTGGGTTTTTGACAGCGAATCGCCAAAGTCATTAAATTGGCCCGACATCGCTACTGCTAATTCACCAACATCCTTAAATCCGCCGGCTTCTGCTAAGGCGAGTCTTTCGTAATAAGTCAGATCATTGAACGCCTTCCCCTGTTCATTAATTTCGTCCGTGACCATCTTGAATCTCTCGGCAGGAGATTCTGCCGCCATAAGATCCATAACATTTAGGAAATCGCCGCCTAGAATTGCATTAAGTTTACCTACACGATCTGCGGCGCCTTCAAACGTATCAAACCCTGAAGCAAAGTCAACTATTCTGCCAATTTCAATACCAGTTTGTCGCGACATATAAGCCAAATCGTTCATTGTCTGCGTCAGATTGCTTGTTCCTCCAGTTATTTTTAGTAACTGGGGAGATAGTTCATTAAAAGTGGTCACCAATTCTCCGGGCCCCAAGCCGGCTTGAACACCTACTTCATTCAAGTGGGCCGCGAAATTTGCAGCATCTGCTGCGTTTTCCTTGAAAACACGGCTTAATGTATTTGCTACGGCGCCTGTATCTTTAGCGGCGATTCCGACTTTTTCCAAAACAGCAGCAGAGGCAATAAGTTCTTTGTTTAAAGTGCCGGCATCATCTCGAACTAATAAAAATTCGCCGCGCAAGTCTTCAAAAGTTTTATATAATGTTCCTGTGTGTATCCCAATCTCATTCAGTGAGCCAATGGTGCCGGCAGTTGAGGATTCTATGTCGGCAAATGATTTAGCCGCACTCTCAGTAGTGTGGTAAAGCTTCTGCATATTCCTTTCAGCATCTATCTCTGCTGTTGCGAGTTCAATAGTTTTGGCCAGTATCTTATCAAATGCAGAACCAACCGGACCAAGGATCTTTGAGGCGATGCCCATACCTGCGAGGGCCATGTTCATCTCTTTTAATTTTTTAACCTCTTCTGGGCTAATGACTCCTGCCAGTTGTTGTTTTTTTATTTCTTCTTGTTTTTTCTTAAATTTATCAACATTGCTATACACATCGGCGGCGATACTGCCGAATTTTCCAAAAGTGCCAGACAGCACCCCCAACGCCTCTGAGACATCAATGAAGGATTCTTTTAGGTCGTCATTGGCTTTTTTGAATGCCCCAAGTGACGCGATCGCACCCTGCAGGTCGTCGATATGCTTCTGCATCAGTTGGTTTTCAACAGACATCATGTCGGCGCCGGCTTTCTTAGCTGCGGCCAATTCTTTTTCTGACTGCGTTAATTCGTCGTTTAACGCTTTCAGTATCTTAGCGTCGTCTTTGAGATGCGAATATGACTCAATGACTTTTTTGTATTCTTCGTTTAAAGCTGCAGCAGCTTCAATCTTAGAATTTAAGTCTTCAGCATCGCCTGTTGTGTCGTCACCTGTGCCCATAAAAAGTACCCTCTTTAAAATACTAACATAGTAATTAGTTCACAATAAAAAAGACCGTAATTTCTTACGGTCTTAATAAATACTATCTCTTGGACGCTTTGTCCATTTGTTCTTTTTCGTCTTTAAGTTGTTTAATTAATCTTTTAACAAACCACGATCTGAGACCTACTGGGAGGTTATATGACTCCATAAAGCTCCATCCTCCGTGGTATTTTAAGAAAAAGAATTGCTCATATATCTGTTCAAGATATTCAGATGTCAGGCCAAAAAAAGTTCGCCGTAATTGGCACCTCCAATTCATCGCTATGAGTGCACGATGAGCAATCGAAGTCCAACATCATTTTGGTTGTTGGTGTAAGCTGCGCCACTGCCTTTCTTAAATAACGGGCATCTGCAGCAGGCATTTTCTCTAAGAACGTCTCAACTTGGGTTCGTTCTTCAATTCCGTTTAAAGCGATCACAATACGCTTTAAGTTATCCGTCATAGCTGAATTAAGATCTTTGTTTTTTACCTTGCTTCGCTGTTTCCGGACGATCTCGGCTTCGTCATAGCCGTACATCAATCTTACTTCTGCTTCAACTTTTGTCATTGGAAGCGTAACTCTAAATGTAAGCCTATCTGTTGAAAGTGCTCCGAGATCTTTTAACGTATCGTCGCTCGTTCCACCCTCGTAGATTTGGCACTCATTGAGATCATAGTTTAACGTCTCTTGAACACCACAACTTGGGCAAGTAAGCTGAGTCTTGTAATCTGAGCCATATCCTGTTTTTCTTGCTTGGATAAGCATGGCGTTTTTATCGCCAACCAAGAGTGTGCCGGGATCGATGGTCTTATCGAGCATTAAACTCGATAAAAGACGATCTAGCGCCACGCCCTTTTTCAAAAGAGTTTGAGATGTAAGAATCTCCTCTTCTTTTGTTGTCATTTGCCTTATCTCTATTGATTCCTGATTGAAAAGCGGATGATTATCTGGATAAAGCATTCCTTTCGATGGGAGTTCTACTAATTCCGTTGGATTTACGAATGAAAGTAAATCTCCCCCAGCTTGAGTTGGCGCCGGGGAGTTGGTGCCTGTGACAGAAGCTGTTCTGTCTTCATTTTTTCTAACTGACAATTTTTACCTCGCGTTTTGTCTTTTTATAAAATTAGCCGGTGGTGATGGGATCACGGATCCGACGTGTCTGGGTCATCGCTGCCGGCGGTGCCGGCTGCGGCCCACTTCCAATCACCCGTGTTCTGCGTTGGTGGTGCTGCGCCGGGTGTGCCTGTGGTTGATGTTGTTGCAACGCCACCCGCTGCCGCGGTTAACTCAGCCCAGTCGTATCTAAGTTCGAGATCACAAGTTGAAAGATCTTCAGAATCGTAATCTAGATCTGAAAACTTAACTGATTTAATAAAGACGTTTTTAAGAGTCCAAGTCTCCAAAGGATTTGAGTCTGCATCTAAGTGAACAATGCTGACTGTTCCGAGAGCTTGCCCCATCAAGGCTTTCGAGACTGTTCCAACGTTAACGTCTCTGCCCGGGAGCTTGTAGCCCGAGGTGCTCAGAAGATCCATCATCATATTGGTTGTGCTTGGGCTAATCGGGTCGACCATCGTAAGTGTCACAGTTTCCCATGTCACAGTAGAAGGAAAATGAAAAGTATGATTTAGCATTTTATGAGTTGACTCGCCGACCGTAAATGCCGGCTTTGTCACCTTTTTTGCCCACCAAACAATTGATGTCTCAGCTTCGCTATTAGTTTGTAGTCCGGTAAATTGGACCTTAAACCTATAATTTCTTTTAGGCTCGTTTTTTAATTCTTCTGTCCAGAATGACATTTTTCATTTTCTCCCTCTATTAAGTATTAGTAACTTGAAAAATCTGCGTCAGTTTTTGTGATAATAAAGTCAAGTGCAATAAACTCGATTGCTCTGGCGGGCTTAATGTAGACTTTAGCATACAAAACGTTTTGATCGATTAGATCGGGTGTTGTTGTGGTGCTATCCAGTTTCACCAAGTATTCCGAGATACCAAATCGCGTTTGAACGCTACTAAGGAAGGTGTTTGCTTCATTTTTGAATTTGTTCCATGTATCTTGAACATTTTGTTCAAAAAGAATTCCATTAGCAATAAGCCTGACTTGCTTTTTGACATAAATCAGCATTCTTCTAACGTTAATTCTATCCAAGGCTGAAGGATCAGCCAGTAGCGTCTTTTGTCCAAATACTACAATGCCCTCTTGAGTAAAGTTTGCAATCGGGTTAATATCGACCTGATAAAGATCGTCTCTGGCGTCTCTGTTGAGTTGTTGAGTGACACCGCCAATCTTAAGGTTGATCTGGCCGCCACTAATTCCGCCGCGGTTGAAGCCGGCTGGAGCAAACCACACCGCATCGGCGGCTGAATCGGAAGCTGCCATCGTACCTAGACCAACAACAGATGGTGGCAGGTAAACGGTCGCATTCGTTCTTGTATCTCGGATGTGAACCCAAGGATAGTATGTGCATGCGAACGATGAGTCAAGTTGGCGACTCTTAATGTTGCTAACCGCGGTTGCTACACTCTTGGGCGTGCGAGCCACACTGGTGTTTGCATTTTCAGTAGAGGGGGTGTAACCGCCTTCGATATCAATGATTCCAAGAACATCTTGGCGCTTTTCAGCAAGGTTGATAACTTCATTAGTAATTGTCGCTTCCGTGATTCCCGGAATTGTGACAATGTTACCCTCAACAACTTCCTCGTCTTCGACTACCTTGAGGGCAGTACGAAGAGTATAGTTTGCGTAGTAGCTTGTCTTGGTCGTGCCGGCAAGATCAGAGTTATTGAATGGCTCTTTTTCTTGAAGCCTAAGTCCATCAAATCCGCCGTAAAGAGGCAGCGAGAAGTTCTTAGCATTGTTATCAAGAATCGATTTCCATGATCCGCTTCTGGCTGTTACAGATGTTCCGGCTTTTCTCGAACCAGACGTATGTGTTGCCGTAGTTGAATCTCCTTGGACATCATCCAGCGTGAAATAGTGAGAAACTTCACTTAAGTCACCCACAGCGAACGAGTCAGACTGCAGACCAAACGGAATTGGACGCAACATGTCTCCAACGCCCGCATCAAGAGTGCTAGATTCGCCTTTGAGGGCAGTAAATCCATAGTAAGTTCCCTTCACTTGCGTCAATACGTCACCCGAGTCGCTGTTTGAAGAGCGTAATCTTGTTTCTGGGTATTCAACCGAGGCGGTGAAGACAACTGCTGTGGCGGGAATACCCGCTTGGAATATCTGTCCTTCGTGACCTTCGGTAGCCATGGTCCAGCCAAACTTAGTCGGCTTCTGAACCATTGAATTAACGTGAACTGCAGAGCCGGTCACGAGATTGTGCTTAATTCCATATGCGCGATCATAGAAGTTAGCGGAACCAGAAAGCAAAGAGAAGCCTTTCGGGCGGATTGGTCCCTCATAACCAAATGGTACGGCTGTCTTGTTGACTGGAGTTGCATCAGAATACATTTCTACACGAATATATCTAGAGCGGTTTGGGTTCTCTCCATATCTAACCATGAGTTCGTTAGTTTTGTCATATGCGTAGTAATAGTCACCAATTACTCTGCCAACAAACTTGTTAGAGTTTCTGTCCAAACTACATCCTTGGAAGTACTCAAGTCGGCCGGTTGTGGCCAGCTTTGAGTCCAAACTTCCAATTGTACGAACTTCAACATCAAAAGTTGCGTATCCACCATCATATGAGGCTGGAGTGAGATTGGAAATAGATACCTTGATATTCTTTTGAATATATTCTCCAGCATCTGTGGCACAGAATCTAAAGAGCCTTTCGCATCTTGAAGTATCTGCCGCATCAAACGTTGAAGACTCTCCATCAAGATCCTGAGAGAAGATCCAGCCAGTTTTCGCATATTGGAAATCAGACTGCATTTTGTGATTTCCTTCCGCGGAGCTAGCTGCGCTGCCGGATGAAAGACACATAATTACACCAAATTGAGCACCTGCAGTTGAATCGGTACTGGTGACTGTGCTTACCATTTCCTCGTAGGTCTCGCCAAGCCAATACTTTTGTGTGTTGGTCGAAGAGTTTAGGGCCCCATTACATGAAATCGGATCTACGTTTAAAGATTCGCGAATATAATTTGTTGAGGTCCTAGTGAAGTCAACAACTGCGGTTTTATATGTTGTGTTATCGCGATCCTTGAATACTAGCTTGAATGAGTTTGCATTCACACCAGTAACATCGTCTGCTTGCAAAGAATTGATCATCATATAGTTGCTCGCTGTAACAACTGTGCCATACGCACCATCGATCATAGCGCTCCCACTGAGAAGAACTGTTCCTTCTGAGAGGTAAAAGACTGCTCCAAGAGTGCCACTTATTGTATACTTAGCGGACGCCTTTGGGCCGCGGGACGAAGTATTAAATACGAACAAGCCCCATGCGCCGGCGTTATTGCTGAGCAGGGTACCCGGGTTTGCGGCGGCGCCACCGGTTGTTTGAGTATACCAACCTGCTTTAGCAGCGTCAGTAGATGCATTCGAAGGACTCATGCCCAAAAGACGAACAGTTGTGGCAGGCGAAGCTTGCGATTTTAAGTATGACTCGGCACCATAAGCTGCGTATGTTGGGCCTTGATAGTTTCCAAGCCTCCAAACATCGACTTTTCCGCCAGTTCTGGTCTTCGATACTTCACTCGGCGGTTTTCCAGTTCCGTCAATTGGGTTTCCGAAAAATGTAGTCCAATCGCTCCAGTTATCCACAGCGACTGGGCGCATCGCGGGTCCATGCTCTGTTCGACCAATAATAATCGGCCCGTCAGCAGGACGAGGGTTTTCTCTAATCGATTCATCCACTTCCGCGATAAAAACGCCGGGGGATAAAAATTTGAATTTTTCAACTGCCATGGTTTTGTGGCTCCTTCGTAACAGTAAATCTCACTATCTAAGTAGTTACAATATAATCTAAAAGACACTTCACTCTTTATAAAATCTTCCGTCGTCTTCGTTGGGGTGCTTATCTCCAATCAATATTCTTTCTCGCGGCATTCTAACCTCGACCACTGATTGCTTTTTTTCCACCTCTAAGTATTCCGAGTTTTTGTCGTCATTCAGCAAATAGCCCAACACTCTGATTTCAATAGCAGTTTCGTACATCTTCTCATCATCGCCTAGGCTCGTTATATTATTATTTGCAGTGTAGTCTGTCGATATAAATGCTTCATACTTGTGTGGCTCGTCGCCTATCATAAAGCCGTTTATCTGGCCCGGATGTTTAAGTATGGGCGTGAGGATTTCATTTATTTGCTGTTGATATTGTGCTTTTATCAGGATCTTATACTGAACATTAACGTGTATCGGTGGCGGCATCGTATAAGTTTCATAAACCACCTTGTTATTGTTTTTTCGAATGTAGTATGGCGATTTTGTATTTTCAATGCTATTTTTAGCTGCTGAGTATTTTGTAGTCTCAAGTGGGCTGATCTTTTTTGCTAAAATAAACGCGTTGGAGGTGCCCCCCTTGGTGTCGGCAGCAATATTGCTGTAATAAGCGCCTCTTTTCTCTTTATTGACCGATGTTCTCTCCACGGTCATGACTGGGAGATTAATATTTCCGTTGCTGTCTCTGAGGTTGATGTCGTTTTTTGATTGAAACGTTCTTTCGGCTCCAGCCCAAAGGACGGGCACTTGCCTCCATCCATCCGGATAGGTTGCAAAAATCTCCATACTCTCCGTAACCCACCTATAGAGCGCTCGATCGATCGTCTCAAGGGTCGATCTAGGAATCAATATAGGTTCATGTCTTGAATTATCAACTGGCATCGAAATAACTTCCTCTTGATCTGGTGCATACTGCGGTGATCTCAAATGATTGATCAACTTGACCAAATAGCGGCTTTGGTTCCTTCAGGGTTGTGACCTCATAGTACTGATCACCATAATAAATGAAATCACCCACTCTTGTGTAGAGGTTTTGATCCTCTGATAAACGTCTTTTGTGAAAATGGACGACGATTTGAGAGCTAAAATCAACGTGTAGGCCCTCAACATATCCAAAAGTAGACGCACTCTCGTCCCAATCAACCAGAACATATACCCTTATAGGCGATAAAAATGTCTTTTGAATCGATTCCCCATAAACATCATGAAAATTTGTCCTATCCATGTCGATAGGATAGTAAAGGATCTGTTGGCCAATGACTTTTTCAATTAATTCGTCATTTACCTGCTTTACGAGGTCTCTTTCTTTCTTGCCTAAAAAAAGCGGTGGGGGTGGGTTTTTTGGTCGGGACCATTCATCATCAAATGCCATCTATATTACCCCACATAAATCGCTAGCGGCGATCTACGTATAGTTTCTTCTACCGCGGCGACCTTTTCTGAATCTGTTTTCGCCAGTTCTGCGTACTCCGTGCTTTGCAACATTTCTGATAGTTTATCTTTCAGTTGTTGTTGCTCTTCTTTCGCTTGAGAGAGCAAATCCGATGCATTTAGCGTAACACTGTCTCCCGGGATCGGAATGGAAGCGAATTTTCCTCTAATTTGGCCCAACATCTCCTTACAAAGTGCTAAGGCGAATTTTCTGATCCACTGCTTTCCTATTGCATTGATATTGGCATACGGCACGTTGTCAAACGGGAGTGTATTTAGATTGTTGACTCCTTCGACACCATCGTCATACGAATTGTCACTTTCAAAGGCGTCTGTATCGATCCTGAAACGTACCCAAATGCGATCTAAGTGTCCAGTATAAAACTGATGCGAGGTCGGAGTCGGATAAAGCCTAATTTTGTTATTCATGATCTCAAAAGAATAATGAGACGTTCTCGTGTATAGCGAATCTTCGTACATTATCGCCTGCATCTTGTTTTGCCACGTTGGGATCACTTCAAAGGTTGAATCATCTGCATATTGTCCGTAAGTTGAGGCATTTCCAACGACGCCTAGGCCGCCGTAATAGCCAAAAAATCGCCACATCGCAACTGGAGACTTATAAAAGACTTTGTCAATTATAATACGATTGTCGTCCACTTTTCCGGAATAATCGACCGGATTACCCTGATCGTCAACACCAGATGTAGAGGCAGCTTGGACTATTGACTGGATATCATAGTCTTGTTGCTCATTGACTGTTGTGAATGACGCAGAATAGAACGGGGTCAGGCCTCCTTGGCCGGCCATGGTTGATAATCCATCACCAACCCTATTGGCATACGCTAATTTAAATTTCGAGAATTTTAAATTCGCAGAAGTTGGACCCTCAGTAAGATCTCCCTTGTGATCAAACGTACCAGTGGTATTTCCAAGAGCATCAGATAAGATATTCTTTCCTTGGTGAAGGTTAACAATATACGAGTATTCCAACACCGCTTCTTCATATGCAGCATACACATTGGCGGTCGTGATCTCAATATCAACGACATCTCCGCCCAATTTTCTATATACGTATCCTACTTGAGCCGTGGCGCCTGACAAAAAGTCTGAAGAGCCGGTATAAATGCCAAATGGCACCGAGCCGGCTACATTACCATATGTGCCGGTGGATGGAAGTATTACCGCACTTGTTTGCGATATGGGTTTTAAATTGGCTGGCACGCACAGATCCTCCTACTAAATAAATAGTTAGCAAAACACAAAGCCCAAGTCTTATGCTGTTTTATGAAGACTTATTGGTGGAGCTTTTTGTTTTTCGCGCGGTGGTGCGTGTAGTTTTCTTTGTTTTTGGCGCCGTTGTGGTGTTTTTTATCACATTTTTAGTCGCTGTTGTTTTTATGGTTTTTGTGGCCTTGGTTTCGATCTCAGGGGTCGTTTCAGTGCCAACCGTAGCTACAGCAGTTTCAGTTACTGGTGGTTCAACTTCCACAACATTAGTTTGGATTGGAGTAGTCACATCAACAGTTGGGACGACAACTGTGTTTATTTGTACTCCACCATATGCCGGATGGCTGCTGTGCTTGCTGTTAAATTTTTGACTGGTGCTCAGTCTGCGTTTCTTACCCATGGGTATCTCCTGTGTATGTAATAAATAGTTCTCTTTTTACAAAACGAAAAATCTCAAAAAATTGCCGGCGATATTTTTGAGCAGATCGCCATTTTTAATAAAAGCCCCCCAAGCCAAAAAGGAAAGGGGGGCAAAATATAAGAGATATATTTTAAAGTGTCGTAAGGGCGCTTGGTCCGGATTGTCCAATGTACCTAATGTACACTAGAACTTTTCCAGCGGTGATGGCCGTTGTACCATTGCCAGTGCCTCTATTGATAAAAGCAACTGAAACGCCTGTGGTGTTCAGGCCAAGGTTGTCAGCAATCTCAGAAATACCAGCTACGCCGCGGCCATCGGGGTCATAATCAGTATTACCAACTAATTCCACGACCGCCGTTGTTACAGCGTTGTCGGCTACAGTAGTTGCAGTTGAAACCAAATCCAAAACTAACGTTTGGTTTGGAGCAAATGTTTCTGTGCAGATAGTATTAACATCCACAATAGTTACATTTGCTGGTAATGTGCAAACTGTTTTAAGCATGCCATTATCCGTAGCTGTTGCATCGGCGTCCTCAAAATCAATTTCATATACCGCCTCATATACACCATATGCAGATCCTGCGGTCATGAGCGCTGTTGCAGATCGCTTGAGCGAACCAGCCCCCATATCAATCTCTCTCTTTAAATTCTCTAAAAGAGCCTCGGTTCTCGCGAGACCTATTCTTTTACTTCCCATAGTTTAAAACCCTCCATTTATAATCATGTTAAAAATATTATGGTGAACCTTTCGGTTCCTTTATAAGTAGTTGTACGAATGTTTATAAATTATGCTAACAGGCTCTATGTGCGCGTTTAATGGCTATTTGCAGAGTGTTTATGTCAATTGTTTATTTATTCTATCGCAGAAACAGGAAAGCCCCCGTCAAAAAACGGGGGCTTTGCACTGTAGTTTACTATGCTAATGTTTAGCTAGTGGCACCAGAGGAGCCAACGAGACCACGCACAACGACTAGACCGTACATATCTGGACGAACCATCTTCTTCGCGTAACGGGTCATAACCCCCTTACGTGGCACGAAGTCTTCAGGTCCGAAGATCGTAGGTGTAGTTTGCAGCGGCACGTATGGCGCGTACACATATCCACTTTCAAGGAAAGAGGATCCGCGACGTCCGACAAGGACAACGTTGCGAAGGAAGTAAGGATCAACAATAACGTCGAACTTCTTACTCAGCGCACCGACCTTAACGGCACCAACGGAACCGGACTCATCGTCAGCAGTGACGGAAGCGCGGAATCCAGCGGTGAACTCAAGGACGTTAGCAATCTCCGGTCCGCAGACGAGGAAGTTTGCTCCGCCGCGAAGAGTCTTGCGGTGGATTGCAGCGGAAACATCATTGATTGTCTCAATGAGAGTCTCATACCATTCACTAACCGTACCGGTGAAGTCAGGGGCAGCAGAGCTAGCACCAACCTCAGTACCAGTAGTACGATCGAGGAATTGTCCCGGGTTACGTGACCAGTAGTAAGTACCTGCTGAAGCACCATTCACAAGATCACCGAGAATCTCACGGTCAATCTCAAGAGCAATTTGCTCCGAAAGAATGCTTGTCAACTCAACCTCTGCATCAAGGTTGTGGTAGGCGTTAAGGTCTTGACCTAACTCCGGAGTCCACTTAGCCTTGAGCTTCTTGGTTTGAGCGGTAACAGCAATACTGTCTACCTTGATGTCGATCTCTGGGATGAATTCACTTCCCTCAAGACCCCACGTAGATGCACCAACAACGGCGCCGAGAGTATCGGCCTTCGTGATGTTATCATCCTGCGGCGTGTTGACCCTCAGATCCACGGAAGCTGCTCTGGAAAGAGCGCTCGGATCAAGAGTGGTCACCCAATACATCTGAACAGCTGTGGTCGATGTCTCTGAACCAGTGTGGTGGGTCAGGCGACGAAGCTGCTGAGTGTTTGCGCTTGTAAGACTAAGACCAGTCAATGTAGCCAAGTCATAGCTCGTCAAGCCGGCGACGGAAGCCGAGAAAGCTGCATAGTTGTTATAGTCTGTCTGAGCCGACAATTGGCTTCTCAGAATATCACAACGAATAATCCAACTCTCGGTAGCAGAAGTACTCAGCGAAATGAGATCAGGATCCCATTGGATTGATTTCTTCTGTGCATTGGTTGCACCGGTCAAACTGAACTTAGTCACCGCAATAGTACTTGAAGTAACGTTCGTAGAGCCAGTTGGCGATCCGTAGTTATAACCACGCGCAGCAGCGGTACGAGGACCACTGAGATCTCCCTTGAGAGATCCAAGAAGATCAACACCGCCTGTGATCTGTGCACCGACCTGATCAGTACCGTAAATAGACTTCTCTGCACTGTTTCCAGAGCGATCGCCTTCTTCGCCGGCTGCACCAATGTTCGGTGAGAACACAAAGTCAAGGAAGAAGATAAGTCCCGAGGGGAGACTCATCGGTTGAACACTAACGAGATCGTTTGCGATCAAACCCGCAAAAACACGACGAACGATTGGGAATGCGACGGCCGCAAAGCCCTCGACGTCACCAGCGCTCATGCTAGAGCTTTCACGAAGAAGTTCCTTAGCTTGGTTTTCAAGAAGTCTCGACATCGCTTGTTTACTGCGATCTTTCTCAAGTCCTTCAAGTAGTCCGGTCTTTTCCCACTTTGAAAGTAGGGCGTGACCTTCGGCACGCATATCACGATTGACAACACCTTCGGTCAATCTATCGATAATTCCAGCCATTTTAATTTTCTCCTTTAAATTATTAAATTATACCTGCTAGTTTTTTCATTCGCTCTGCTATTGGATCAGCGCGCTTTTCAGGCGCTTTTCTACTAGCACGAATGACCGAAGACGGGCTTCTGATTGCTTCGCCCAGTGTTTTTGGTCGGTGCTTTGGCTTCGACTCCACTGTGCTTTGAAGAGTATCAAAAATAGTCTTCGCTTCATTTACAGAACCAGCTTTGGAAATTGCATCGACAATTTTATCTTTTTGTCGCTCATTCAAGGAGTTGTTCCTAAGAACACGGTTCGTGTATAACAAACGAGCATTTGAAAGGTTCACGTCATAGACGGTCTCCTTCAGCTGCTCAACTACATTTTCGTAGTTTTGAATTTTGTCGCTAAGTTGGCTATTCTCGAAAACCAACTCTTCTTGCGCTTGTTTCAAATCTTTTAATTCGTCTTGAAGATCGGTGCTGCGGCGGTGCGCAATCTCCTTCTCCATCTCGAATTTCTTTTCATCAGAGGAGCGGCCGGCCCAGCCGGATAAATCTGCTCCCATATCAACTGTAAGTTTTTCTGCGATTGCATCCACAAGAGAATCAATGTTACTCTCGTTTGTCGCTTGGCCTTCTTCGCCAGCATAAGAGCCGGGGTCGTCTTCGCTGTCGCCGCCAGACTCTTCACCCTCTTCGGACTCTAAAGCCTCTTTGTCGGCAACTTCGGCCGCGGCAGATCCCGCTAGTTCGGCTCCGCCGGCTTCTTCAATTGGCTCTTCCATTTCGGAAAGCTTTTCCATAATTGCATCGACCAAGGAATCTACCTTAGCTTCATTTGTTGGCTCTTCGTCCTCTTCAACTACCTCTTCTGAACTTTCAGAGTCGTCTTCCGAAACAACCGTTGTTTCTTCATTTAAGGCGCGGAGGGCCTCAGCCAATTCATCAAAATTGATTTCAACTTCAGTTTCCTCGCCTTCATCTGGACAAGGACAAAGTTCCTCTCCTTCTGCGGCCCCTAAAGGCACATCAAGATCTGCATCTGGGGCTGTTACGGGGGCGCCCAGATCGCCCATGGGTGCAAGACCCAATTCATCTTGTTCTAAAATACGATCAAGATTCTTTTTTACTTCGTCAGAATACTTTTCAATAACGGAAGCTTCGGCATTTTTCAAGGCCGCTTCTTTAAGAGCGCTCGCGTCCACGATTGCTTGCTCTAATAGAGATGACATTTATTAAACTCCTATAAAAACAGTTTTTCAATGTAAATAGTGTTGACGTCTGCCAAAATCCATTTTTAATGTTATGTCTACCATGTGCTAATTGCTACTCTCTTCCAAGTGTCGGTTGCAACACAAATATAAATATAGTTTGCATCCCATCGAATCTCGCCAGCAGCACCTAGCGCGCTAGCGTTGGCTGGCGTACTGGCCGTCCTAATTCGAATAGCGTCTCCACTAATATCTAGTGGCGCCGACGGTTCAGGCGTTGCAATACCAATATTGCCCGAGATAAAGAGATCTCCACTACCGCTCACATAGAACGCGGGGCTGACGGTATCGCTTTTAGCGGAAATTAACTTGTCAATGTCAGACCCACTTACATTAAACTTGGCGTCGAGATGGGCCCCGCCAACAACGACTTGGCCGTCCATGGCTCCCGTGGCAGCCATCACAAGTGCACTAGTGGAAGAGGCGACCTTAAATAACAATTCGTCATTTTCTGCATTGATTTCGAAAGTGCCCTTGTCGGGAGATGATGAGAGATCTTCACCTAACGCCAGCGTGTCGAAATTGGCATGACTGGAGCCTGAAACCTTACCTGAAACTACAAGGTTGTGAGAACTGGTGATGTCTCCGACAACATACAAGTCTTGTGAGGCAGTTATAGCCCTATCGCCGGCATTATATCTAAGAAACTCAGTGCTAGCGCCTCCGGGCTTGGCTTTAAAGATCATATCTCCGCCGGATGCATCTTGAACGATTGAGAGATTTCCTCCGGATCCTAATTTGACATATGATTTCTCAACGCCATTTGTGGCAAACTTCAAATAAGCATCCGATGAGGAGCCGCCGTCTATGGTGGCCACTGTAACTCCTGCTCCGTTTATATGTAGATCATATCCGGGAGTGCCGGTTCCAATCCCGACGCGTCCAGTAGTAGTCAGGGCGCCAGCCACACTGCATGTGTTGACAGTCAGTGCTAAAAGATCTGTATCTCCCGTACATCCAATTGTGCCGGCAGCATCGATAACCAAGGTCTTGACGATAGTATCTCCATCAGAATCTACTTGAAATCTACGGCCGGCAGCTTCAAGTTTGCCGCCCCAGTATGCATAGCCAGATCCAGAAACATCTCCATCGTTTTGTACTGTAAACTGTCCGCCTCCAGCTTCTAGTTTGTCTCCAAAATAAGCATACCCAGAGCTGCTAAGATCTGCATCGTCTTGGACAATAAACTGTCTTCCGGCCATTTCTAATTTGCCGTACATGGTTATATCACCGGAACCGCTAATCGTAGCGCACTGCTGTATGCCACCGCCGCCCATGTAGATCATGCCGCCTAAGTTTATACCACCATTTCTGACGCGAAGATCGCCGCCCACGTCTAAGTGCGAAGATCCGCTAATTGTGCCAGAAGTAAAAATATTACCGGAGACACCATCAACAAAGAATTGATTGTAGCTTGCTGTTAAGCCTTGGCCGGCATTTATGCCGCCAGAACTTGATACACTGCCTACAGTAGTAATACCTGCCATGGAAGCGGAACCGACATTTGTAACAGTGAACAAGCCTTGACCAAATGATGCTTGGCCGGGCCAATCAAATCCTTGGGCATGAGTACCTGAGCCGGTGATAGCTCCCTCAACTGTAACTAAATTCTGGGTTAATGCAAGTAGATCCGGATTATTCTGAGGACCAACAAAACTAGCTGTTACAGAATGTGCCTGCACTGCAGAAGAGGATAATGCCTGACCTCCCAAATTCAAGGTACCGAATGAACCAACTGCGGAATAAACATAATCATCAAACCAGCCGTGTGACGCTGTGATGTGATGGGATGCTGAGATGGCGCCATTAACCGTAAGTTGATTTGGTGAAGTACTATCTGCCAAAACAAGCAGAGCTGGATCGGCACCAACACCTATTTGATAAAATCTGGCTTCGGAGCCGCTAAAGCTAGAGCCCGAGATCGTTGAAGCATTCAAAGTAACGAGGCCGCCGATCGTTCCAAAGTTCCCGACGGGAGACCAAACATAATCTTCGAATCTACCAACTGTTCCTGAGACATATCCAGAAGAAGAGACTGGCGTTGTAAATTGGGTTACATTGGCGCCGGCAGGTTTAAAAACCACTATATCCGCATCGATGGGGGTACCAACTTGATAAAACTTGCCGAAATCAGAAGCAATACTAGAGCCGGAAACTACACCTTCAGAGGTTAAACTTTTAACTGAGGTATCTCCGTCTGCATCAACTGAAAACCTCTCGCCTGCAGTCTTAAGTGTCCCAAGTATGTCAATGTTCTTTGAGCCAGAAATAACTCCATCATTTGTTATTGTGACTGTTCCTTCGTTAAATGATGCTCCGCCGGCCCAATGAAAAGTGCTGCCGGCGGAAGAGCCTGTAATGTGTTCATTGATAATAATCGCACCGGATGTCAAAGCTATTTGTGAAACATCCGTGTCAGTTCCAATTTCATTAACAGTAAGTCTGTTGGTTTGAACAGTTGTGCCCGAGACAATGGGCGCTGCGATGTTGCCTACAGAAGAAACAGTTGCCATTCCCTGACCAAACGAGGCTGAGCCGGGCCAATCGAGAGAATACCCGACAACAGAGCCAGAAATCGCTCTATGGAATATTACTTCAATGTTGTTTAAAGTCATAGTAGTTGCAACATAGGGGGAACCAATTGTGTAAAGCTTGGCAGTGTTGGCGGTGACGGTTGAACCAGAGACAATCGTGCCTGCGGTTACCGTTGTGCCGGCAGTTACCGTTGTAGTGGCAGCAACAGAGGCAGCCGAGAGGGCGCCCACAGAAGAAATGGTCGCCACTCCTTGGCCAAACGAAGCAGAGCCGGGCCAGTCGAGAGAATAGCCATGATTAGAACCCGAAAGCCCTCTAGCAAACTTCACCCCATCAACATCTAAAGTTATATTAGTCGTAAGAGCATCAGAGCCAATTGTATGAAGCTTAGCGGTGTTGGCGGTGACGGAGGAGCCAGATACGACGGAGCCGGCAGTTACCGTTGTGGTAGCAGCGACAGTTGGAGCAGCAAGTGCACCAGCAGAAGAGATAGTCGCCATTCCTTGGCCAAACGAGGCTGATCCGGGCCAGTCAATACCGTAGCCATGATTAGAACCCGAAAGCCCTCTAGCAAACTTCACCCCATCAACATCTAAAGTTATATTAGTTGCAAGAGCATCAGAACCAATTGTATGAAGCTTGGCGGTGTTGGCAGTCACACTCGAACCAGAAACGATTCCTTCAGAGGTTAAACTTTTAACATTAGTGTCACCGTCTGCATCAACTGAAAATCCGGTCATTGTAATTGTGCCGGCGGTAAGATCGCCGGTCGCATCAATTGTTGTTGCTGTGGCTACAGCGCCTTCATTGCTAACAGTAAAGGCGCCTTGGCCAACATTTAATCCAACAAGCGTTGGGGTTGTGGAACTCGAAAGGAGGCCTTGATTGGAGACTGTGAGGGTTCCTTGGCCAACATTTAATCCAACAAGCGTTGGGGTTGTGGAACTCGAAAGGAGGCCCGTTTTACTAATAGAAGCAGCAAAACTGCCCACGGTGGAGCCTTGGCCGACACCAAGAGCAAAAAGCGTAGCCGTTGAAGAACCAGAAATTACACCGGTAGCGGTAAGGTTCTTGGTTGCAGTAGCACCTTCGGCACTAACAGTCATAACACCTTGACCAACATTAAGGCTGTGTAAAGTAGCTGTACTTGAGCCAGATAGAACAGTGCCGGAAATGCTACCGGAACTGGCAACAACACCTTCTTTGCTGACTGTGAGAGTACCTTCGCCGATATCGAGAGAGTGGAACGTTGCAGTGGATGAGCCAGAAACAGTAGTCATTCCTGTTAAGGAACCAGTAACCGATAGACCACTATTAGTGAAGGAACCTCTAATGGTCCCCCCTGTTCTAAATTTGATCTCGTTTTGTTCGAAATCTATCTGTGTGTCCGCGTCTCCCTCATAGATTACGTCACCGTGTTTCTGTTTACCCTTTGATTTATTATAGGCCATTTATTCTGCCCCTCCGTCATAAATAGTTGCTTGCATCTTATTAAGTTCCTGATATGCCAATAGACCACCAATTTTCGCCATCAGACTGTAACATTCTAGATGCATAATTCATTTTAATTATCATTATATCTTTTATATCGATTGTCGAATCTTTGGCCACAATCTCAATTGGATAAGAATTAATCTTATATTTGTTTGTGTTTGCTTTTTTGATTACAAGCACTCTTCCTTTGTTGTTGCATGCTGGTGGTAGGTTAATGGTTATTTTACCTTTAACCGTGTCACAAATTACAGTGTAGTCGGCTTCAGTAATCGCATAGGATTCCTCTGATACTCTCACTATACTCTTATATACTGCCCCTTCACACCTTAAAGCCCCCTCTGACGTTAATCTGTCCGCAACAACAATCCCATCGATATTTAATTTGTTTTTGGTAGCATCGAATGTTAAGTTTGGGGATGCAGAAAATCCGCTGTCGCCTTTTAATTGAATTTGATTTCTAGTGCCGGCAGCCTTGGGAACTTTAACGTCGATATAATTTTTATATAAATTACTTAAAGTTGTGTTTTGAAGAGATCCTCTTGAGACATCTGCCACTATGAGCAAATCTTCGTCACTCAGATTTTGACCCCCGTGGGTTATATTTTGAGACTTTGAGGGGTCTACATAAAGTTGGTTTGATTTAATTGAAAGGCCGCTTCTTAAATTTAAATTAATATCCACGTTTCCGTCTTCTACTTTTATTCCATCTCCGGGATTTACTTGCAAGAACCCTTCAACATTCTTTAGGCCTCGGTCATGCTTGATAAAATTGGCAGGAATATCTCCGACAAATTTATTGACAGGAACATTGTAGATACCAGAAGCAGATCCGGTAATGCTTGACGCTACAATGTTTCTTACGTCTAACGTTTTTCCATCATAAACTAAACTATGATTTGCTTTGGCAATCCCATCGCCGTCATAACTTAATATTGCATGATTTCTGCTTCCTTCTACTTTTTTAATGCCAACATCTTTTAAAGTTGCGCACGGAGACTCAG
>Ga0098040_1000442_pt1 | contig 18994 bp, 15 predicted proteins | sample 7_EtaG_FD_75065 | JGI IMG/M metagenome (GOLD analysis project Ga0098040, IMG submission 75065) | Marine viral communities from the Subarctic Pacific Ocean - 7_ETSP_OMZ_AT15161 metaG | ecosystem: Environmental > Aquatic > Marine > Oceanic | place: Pacific Ocean | collected 2015-01-08
AGTTGCAGCAATACTAGAAGTTGTTGCTGTAATTAAATTACCATCTACATAAAATTTTATATTAACTGTATTATCTGTTGTATTGCTTTTAAAAGTAAATGCGTAATGGTGCCAATCTGTTGCCAACCAGCCTTGTGGCATAGAAGCAGAAGGTCCAACATCTATACGAGTTGCACCAGTACTTCCAGAAGCATATGTTACAGTAAAAGAACCAGAGCCAGGAAATGTAGAAGTTTTAATAGACGGTGATGCAGTGCCGATACTAGAACCAGTACCAAGTACCTCAATCATCATTCTTCCATAAGAATCACTATCTAATCGATCACCATTCCACAAATCAAATATGCAAGTTGATTGATCTAGAAAACTAGAAGTTGATTTTACTTTATACCAAAACTCAACGGTATTTCCTAGTTCATGAGAAATATTTAAATTGCTACTTCTACTAGCCGCAGTTTCATATATATTTGTTTTACTGTCTCCAAATAAACCAACTAATCCAGAACTTTTAGGATCTAGGCGAGGACCGCCTTTAATTTTGACATATTGAGGACTAGTATTTATTTTAAATACTTCAGCGGATTCAGAGGGATCTGTTAGTGTTGTGTCAACACTGTAGGAAGAATTTAAAAGAATATAGCCAGTTGTTCTTGGATATCCATTATCAAAAAGATAATTATCTAAATAGGAAGCACTGTTGTGCCATTCAACTTGTTCTGCTTCTGAGCCGTCATACGGAAATGTTTTATAAATATTCTCAATAGAATCTACATAATATTTTTCTGCTGATCCATGTTTAACAAAATTTTTGGGCTCATTAAAATTTGCTCTAGGAATAAAAGTATTTCTTCGAGAAACTTCGGCTCTAAGAAAATCTTTAGATTCTACTTCATTAGCAATACTTTCTGCTTCTTTAGCAGTTACCAGCTTGTTTGATTGTTTACCAAACAACTCTTTTATGGCCATATTAATCTACCCTGAATTTGAATATTTCAGGCTGTTCACGATATTTACCATTAATTTTGAATATATATTTAATTCCATACGCATATCCACTTTCAAACAATGACATATTTAAATCAAAATAACTCCCAGAAACATCATAAGAAAGTTGAGTATACTTTACGCTTCCTGTTCCATAACTAATAACTTCCACATCGTCAACAAGCCTCACAACCCGATAGTAAGCTTTTGTTACTATTTGGTTTTCTATTTCTTTACTTGCTACTGTATAAATAGTAGGACTCCAATCTTTTGATCTGGTATACAGTCTTAACCGGGAAGCTTCTTCTGTAGAATAACTTGATTTAAGATTAGGCATAGAAATTACATATTTAGACTCATTATAATCATTTGCAAAATCTCTAGTATGTACTTTAAAGTCTCCTTGATGATAAATTGTTGTTTCGCTACCAGATTGAACCCATTTAGTATATACCGTATCTGCGTATGTGTCTAATCTCATAGGAGCTTTATATATACCGCTAACCGGCACTGTAACTGAAGAACTGTTGGAACTACCAGATAACAGATGCGCTAATGTTCTAAGGGGATCCTTATAAAGTTTAACTATTAAAGTGGGATCTCCTGTGATATTGACAAGAGAGCCCGTAACCCAATTGTATAAATATAAATTATTTGTGTTATCACTATCAGATAATCTATTGCTGATTTTATACATTTTATTTCTATCATCTAAGATCGAATCATCCCATCGGGCCTCGATGGTAGGTCTTTTATAAAAATATTGTGTATCTCTAGCAAAAAACTTTTTTGTATAATATGAGCGTTCTTCTGTTAAAGAAGAGGTCGGAAATGTAATTAAAAATCCCTTATGTAAGTCTTTGTCGTTTCTCCAACTTCTTACATGCTCTGAGATATCTAATAATATATCTTCATCCCCGTATACAAAAGAAGCTGTGCCAAGGCGAGTATTCACATCGCTCATTGCACCAGAAGCGGTCCATGAGTTACTAGCTGAAGCAAACATCCAGTTTGCTTTTCCTTCATCAGAATAATTTTCCATGTCAAGGCCATAGCCCTCGGCCCATGTTTTTGTTAAAGGAAAAATTTCTAGGGTATAATCTTTTGGTAAAGTAAATGGATGTTTTGCATTAAACATCCTTAAAAAATAGCTAGACCCAGATGGAACGGTTGTATCATCAAAATCTGTTTTTATCCCTGCAACATCAAAATTAATTAATATTCTTGCAGCTTCACGTTGAGAACCTGTTTCTGTAGTGCTGCCTGTAACTAAATAATTAACTTGATTATAAATAGTAAATACTTCAAGTGAATCAGACAATCCCATATTTGAGCCAGTAGCTCTTGTTTGCAGATCTTCTTTAAAGGCGTTCGTTATTGTAGTATCTTGGGTAGCATAATATCTTTTAATAGGCATTAAACAATAACCCCCTTAATATCACTATCTGGGTATTTAAGTTCGAGTATTACATTTTTTGGAACTTTTATATATCTTCCATCTGCTGAAGTATTTCCTTCTATATCAAAAGATGCATCAGAATATTTACCACTTACCCTTCTGTGTACTCTGGCACTAATTACATCTACTATCCCATCTACTTTTTTTAACTCAGCATATATATCTGTTAAAAATAGTGGTTCACCAATTTCCATTTTACGGTCAAAGAATAGTTTTAAAATATCTTCAGCATCAGATAAAATTTCATATTTTGGGCGTTCTAAATTACCAACTGCACGAAATTGTACTCTAAAATTTACTATTTTAGCATCTAAAATATCTATTGTATCATTAATCATTTTATTTGTTTGGATCCACGTTTTTACATTTTTCTTAATTGAACTATTAGTTGCAACTAATTTTCTATCTGCATCTTCAGAAATAACATATAAGTTTAAATTTCTTTTGAATGAATCTTCATCTCGAATTACTCTTGTGCGTTTAACACTACCAAATTGTGATGGCATTCTATAGATTAAAGACTCATAATCAGTTTGTGTTACTGCTCGATTCTGAGTGGCAAAGGTATCAAATATTCTTATCTTAAGTTCATCTGTAGTAGGTAAAGAAACATTACCAACTATTGGTTTTTCATTGTCTACTTCTATAGATTTTTTAACGTTGTTAACAGTAGAAGCAGCTAAAGAAGCTAAATCACTAAAACTATAAATGGGGTTAGTAATAGTTTTAATTTGACCAACAGATGCATTAATTGATGTAGAATCATTTACTCTACATACTATCGTTAAAGTTGTATTAGATGGAGCAACTCCAAATTTATCACTTTCTATTAAACTAGTTGGATCAAATGATGAATCTGAAATATAATTTTTTCCATGTATTTTTAGTACTACAGATGATGGATCTGCGATCATATCCTTATTTACTTTTATATCAGAACTTGCTCCGAATTGTAATAAAGTAGTTCTCTTATCTCTTTCTATAATGAATCTTCTTGGAACAGTAAAGGGCTTTAAAATTTGTATAGCACCTTTATCACGATCTTCTTTAATTTGGTTAGTAACTCCTTTATAAATTACATCTTGCGATAAAAATTCTGTTTCAAAATATTCATTACCTTCAGTGTCAGTTACAGATAATATTTCGGCAATATCCTGTGTTGCTAGTTCTATTCGTCTAAACTTTTCAAATACTCCGAGTTCTTGAGTTTCTCTTGCTGTTCTTCCAGAAATAATTTGTCCGAATGCTTTAACTGCATAGTGTGTTGGTGTGCCAGTTGTACTATCTACTTTGGCAACTCGAACTTCATTTGAAGGATCTGCAAAATCAACATCGACATTTAAAGAGTAGGTACCGCCCCCGATTGAGCTAAATGTAGTACCTTTTTTTAATATTGGCATATATTTCGTATCTGGCCCAAGACCTGTATTGTTAGCAGGAATTGAAGTATATAAAGAGACTATTCCATATGAAGAGGGATTAGCTGAAAACTTATATCCCATTTGTCTTCCTAGTTTTATAACATTATTATATTCAACTGCTGTCTGAAGAAAAGATTCATTTGCTTGATAATCTAAATAAAATGATAAAATATCTCCAACATAAGCTACCGTATCCAGCATAAGAGAACCAAAACTGGCTTCATTAAAATCCCTAAATGTATTTGGATAATATCGTTTAGCATAATCAACTAAATCTTCTTTTATAGATTCAAAATCTCTGCTTGTATATTTTATGGGTCGTGTATTGAGTTTTTTTGGCACTTATATATCCTCTAAAATGTCCAATTATTTATAATTAGTCAATTATGTAGAATAGGTTACTAATTCTTCAACTGCGGTAATATCTGAACCATTAATATGCAATGTCAATGCTCTCGTTTGGCTAATCGGTTTAATATTAAATGTTATTTTTAGGCCCAGATATTCTTCAGCTACAATTGGATCTTCGATAGAAGAATGATAATTAATATCAAGAATTTCAATAAATGGCAAATATTTATTTACTTGTTCATATATTTTAGAGGAAATTCTTGAACGTACTATCATATCATTCATTTCAAATAAATATGTGGGTAAACCAACACCAAATTCATTATCCATTACTCTTTCACTAGGAATAGTTAAAATTAACATTTTAAGATTTTGTAAAGCTATCCCTGGATAATCTCTAATACCAATATATTGTGTAGCAGGATCGGCTGCTAATGGTAATTTTGGTGCTAATAAAGTTGTAGGTATTGACATTTTTTATTCCTCTTATATTTTAATTTATTCGTCACGGTAGGCTCCACCGCCAATTCCACCTCCAGTACCCCCTCCTGCACCTCCTGTTGCTCCACCAGTACCCCCTGTTTCAGTGACATCTCCAGACGAAGCAGCAGGTGTAAAAGCACTACCCGGTGCGCTATCTTCAAGGTCTTCATAAGTATCTACTGTTGGTGGGTCAGGTGTCTCAATGCCGAAGCCTCCCCCATAATCTGGGATATCGGGAGCGGCTCCAGCCTCAATTGTTGGTCCGGTTTCTTCTTCAGCAGCTTCTTCAGCGGCAGCTTCGGATGATGGGAACTGTATTCCTGTTTTTGTATTTCGTATTTTCTCTAGAGATTTAACTTTAATTGTATCAGTATAATTAAATCTTCCTCTGCTATCCATAGTATTAAATATTCCTCTTAATTCAGCTTGTGTCTCGGAAAACATTATATCTAAGCCAGGTATATCGCTCATTGCTTCAACACCATAAATACTCATTAAAGTTTTATATTTCTCAATTGGGAATATATAATCAAAAAGAAAATTTAATTCTTCATTATTATTTATCTGTGAACGTAAAATATCATCTGGATGTGCTATTCCAATTGAAGTTTGTATAACAGTTGGAAAATCGACCATCGCATACATATGAACAAATTCAACTTCATCGGATTCATATTCATAAACCCATGCTTCAAATTTACTATAAAAATCTATTAAAAATCTGTCAATATATTCCTCAATTGATTCACTTGGATTTTTTAATACTTGATAATGAAGTCCACGATAAGCTCTCCCTGATGCTGGGGAACCATCGACAGACCAAGCTTCGCTATCGGGACGAAGGGCCGGATCTGCTTGCTCTTTTGAAGCAATATTGGTAAACCAGTACGCGGATTTGGATGGCCATTCAACATCATTAACCATTAATGATAAACCAAGACCATTTTGTTCCAAATAGTTAGCAAGATAAAATCTTTTTGAAACAGAATTATTAAGTTCTATATTAATTTTAGCTACTAACTCGTCTTTTAGTACTTGACGATGCTCATCAATAATTTCGTAACCTAATTTATTATATGTTTTACTGTGCCACCAGTCACCTGGCGAGTCACCATAAGCAGTATCAACACTAGTTGGCCCACTATATGCTTCTAGAAAACTTTCTCGATTGCCATCATATTTCTGTTCCACGCTTATTATAGTAACCACATGAGCAAATCTTTTGTGCCCATGAGGAGCAGATTCATCAAGCGTTGGCCCCATCCATGGAATTTTCTCAAGCATAGTTGTAGTTTCATAATCTCGACTCTCAGCCATTGCTATAAGAGGATCTTGTAAATTTATTGAATATTTTGGATCATCCCAAGTAGCTTCTTCTGGTTTTGTTACATTTATTTTTGGGTGTGTTACATCACCATAAGGAAAAAGATATACTAATCTTAAACCATAAAATATCTCAGAGACATCATAAACTTGCCCACCAGAAGGTAGGGTTACTTTCTTCTCAAAAATCTCAGAGGTAAGATCTGCTGGAGCATATATTTTACTTGTGCCATCTTGTTTAAGGATTCTTACATATTTTTCAAAATAGAAATTACCATTCTTTAATTTTTCATCATCTTCACCAATAAACTCTTCAGGAGTCGCATAGGAACTACGGGCACCTCTAACTGGTAATTGATCCAAAAAGATTTCTTTAGCCGTTTTTGGGTGCTGCGTTACACCTCCTCCCCAACCTCCGGCTTCTATTATCATCTGATTAAAAGTACTTGCAACATCGTTATACTGTTCAATAATATATTTTTTCATCGCTTTATCAATACCATAATCATCTCCAGCAAATGGAGTTTCTAAATCATCTTGATAAATTCCTCTTGCAAGATAAAAGAATTTATAGTTGAATATTCTACTAAATTGTAAAGGGATATCTTTTTTCATTTCAAATAATATATAATCATATAATATTTCTTCTGTTTCTTCAGAAAGCTCAAAGACATCATTAGAAAATATACTTTTAGCAAAGAATTCTAAAATATATACCCTAATTATTGATTTGATACACTGTTCTAGATTAGCAACTTCAAATGAATTGTAGCTTTTTCTCTGTATTGTTCCGTCGCTTGGTTCAGGCAAATCAGAATGATAGTTCTTTTTAAATTTTTTAAGTGCTTCTGATTTAATATTTTCTAAATTTAAAAAATCATGAGAAAAGAAGTCAAGCTTTTCTAAATTTGATAGATCTTTTGTAGGATCGGGAGCGTTGCCTCCTAGTTCCTGGAAGAAACCTAGCCCCATATCCCCAAAGAGGGGATTCTCTGTGTGAACATCAAAATATCTGGAACCGGCAATTTGGCGACCTAAAAATGCAATGACATCTCTTGTAATTTGAGAAAAAACTCCATATTCTATGAAGGGAGTAATAGATTGCTCGGCGGTTAAGCCGGGTTCAATTATTATATTAGCCATCGCTGGCATTTTTGAAAACATAAGTTCAGAAAAATATTTCTGTTGTGGAGTAGTAGTCAATGATGTAAAATCTACATTTTGAAAGTTCTGTTCTATATAATTTTTAACAGATTCCGATGGATTAAATTTTTTAGTATATGTAAAAAGATTTTCACTAGTTTCAGGATCTCTTAATATTAAAGAATATTTATCTTCACCGACGCCTCTAACTATTGATAAGGGTTGACCAGAAAGGGCTGCTGCAAAATTAGTAAATGCTGGATCTGTTGTCGTATTTTTATTGTGTAATTTATAAAGCAATTCAAATGTTTTTGCTTCTGCGCCGGGAGTAAATATCTGTGTAGCTGGGGATCGCAGTTTTATTGTAAATCCACTTCCTGGCTCAGATTCAGATATTTGAAAAACTTCATTTGATTCAATATTTTTATATTGTTCTCTTAAGGTTTTTGCTATCTCTGTTAAAGGGGGCAACTCATCATTTGGTAATAAACCATGTTCAAATCTTAACCTAGATTCTGCCACTTTCCTCAAATATTTTGGAAACTCACTTAATTCTTGTTTCAGTGCTATACTGGCTGGCTCAAACATGGTTTCTATCGCTAATCCATTAGCAAAGTCTACAGCTTCATTCTCCATACTTAAAGGTTGTAATAAATCTTTAATTGAATCTGAATTAAAACTATTGATAACATTTTTAGCAACTTCTAAATTATTTTTATTTTCTCTTGCAACAATATCATCAACCATCGCTGGAGTTAAACCAGGCTTGCACGACAATAAAGATTTTCGAGCCTGATCCAGTTCTGTACTTATATTACAGTACAAATCTTTATAATTATTATTATATATCGTATTAGCCTCATTCGCTTTGATAATATCATCACAAAGTTTCTGATCAACATATTTTCCAAAAGCAGTAAAAAGATCTATAATTTTTGATTTACTGCCCAAAACATCTATAAAGTATTGATGTTTAAGTTCTATTAAGCTCTTTACTATATCAACTATATATTGAGGTGGATTGCCAGATGTTAGCTGACAAATTTCAACAGCACTAAGCATACCAGATACATCTGTAAACAAAACTCTAATCTTCTGAAGCGAGTCTACTTCATTAAATCCTTGAAGTGGAAATACTCCTATTTCTTGAAAAGTTTTAAGAGTGGTAGACTCTCTAAGGGCTGCTTGATTGGGTGTTACTCCGGTAATTGAAATATCACTTGCTGCGTCATCACTAATTAAATCACTTGGTTGAGGATCGATTGCAGCGGCGATTGCGTTTAACAATCCAGCTTGAAATTGTAAGCAAAGCGCAGTTAAGGTTTCTAATAATAGTTTTATAATAGTTACATATAATATTTTTAAAAGTTGTTCAAGAAGGTATAATAAACCATCATAAATTCCTTGTAATAAGTCACCTTTTGGCGCAAGTAGATTATATAATTCTAAAAGTTTTAAAATTGGATTTCTTAAAAACTGTAAATCAAAATCAGGAATTTCAGGAAGTAAATCAAAATCTAGATTAGGCACAAGACATTTAACAAGTGCTGCACTATATGGATCATTTGTGCTAACAGATTCAAAAAAATTATTAATCCAATCATCGGTTCGGTTAACATATCGAATTGCCTCATTTGAACTCGCAACTACTGTATCTATTGGTTCTTCAATGGCATATGTGGCTTCTAAAGCAATTCTTGCAACTTTTTCTGCATTTTTTCGATGAAGTTGCATTTCTTTTTGATCTAATTGATTTAATAAAGTTTTATTTTTATGTCTTTCATCAGATATATCTGTTTCTTTTCTAGGCTTGGGTATAAATGTTGGGCGAGGATAAACATACTTAAGGCCCCATCGTGTTAATGGTAATGGTTTACCCATTAAATAATTACTTAATGGATCATTTACAATATCATTAAGCTTCCAAACATAAGCCATAATAGTTTCTGAATCTAGCGGGGAGGGTCTTGGTGGTGTTGGCAGCATTTGTCCAGTGTTGTATCTGTGCATTGTTAGCCACTTTGCATGAGAATCACTATAAGCCGAATACCCCATATAAACCATACTATGGGCATTTGTGAATGCAATTTCAACATAGGGACCGGCTCCGGTAAACAATTCATGATTATTAGGCAATCGCCACTTAATTTTAGGGTTATTGTTTTCCCCCTGGTCAGTTATATATTCTACGACTTCATCATATGCTTCTGTAATTCGATTAGCATCGGCATATGGCGACCAACCTTTTACCTCACCTTGAAACTGATCTTTTGATTCTTCAAGATATTCTAATATTTTTTTTAATTGATCAGTGCCTTCTTTAAATTGATCAGTTGACAAATGAACATAAAACTTAACTTTTTTAATTGTTTTCTCAATGTCTTCAACAGCCTGAAGTGCGGCTCGTTGATTTTCTTTAGCTTTTTGCGTTTTTTCTGCCTTATGAATCGGTTGGAATGATGGATTAGCTAAGAGGGCGACTTCTCTTACAGCGGCACCAAAATTCTTTATTAAATTATGATATTGTTTTTCTAAAAGTGTACCTTTTATCTTGGGTAATACTGTATCTAAATCTTGATCTGCGAATTTTCGCTTTTGGATCTCCTTTTCAAAAGTCCCTGTAAGATCCCCCATGCTTACAGTTGGATCAGTTAAAGAACTCATGAGGGCTTGATTTGTTGCATCGTATTCAGGTGCTGCACCTAAAGTTTGTTGAACCTTATTAACTATATCAATAGCATTTTGTGCTGCTGCGGTAAGTTCATTTGCATCAGTTTCTAAATTAGCTAATGCGTCACCTACTGTATCAATAGTATTTTCAATTGATTCTCTTATATCTTCAGAAACATATTTTTCATAATAACTTTCAGGTAAGCCTCCAATTTCATCATTTGCTTGTGCCATTCTTTCTTGAGATCTGGCATTTAAAGCTTCTGGGTCTGTTATCGATGTTGCCAGTCCATTTTTTTCTAAGAAAACAATTTCTTCTCCAAAAATGCCCAGATCGTGTGCGAGTGCATCGTGACCAAAAACATCTCGAACTGCTTCATCATCTAGTAGTTCCCTTAGAACACTAGTATTAAGGAGTCCACTATTGCTATCTAAATATTTGTTTAAAGTAGCTTTTGCTTCCGCAGTTTTATCTTTAAACTTACTAACAAGAGGCTGTGCTTCTTCCTTTACATCATATGTATCAAAATATTTTTGTGGGATAGTAACAAGCACTTTTAATGGAGCGTTTGGTCTTGCTTCTAAATGAAATTCTTCTGCTCTTGCAAAAATAAAAAATTCATCATATTGAGAAGTATCACGGGCCAACACATCTAATTCAGGGAATAGACCCTCTGGTATTTCCTTTTGATAGTGTTCAAATATAATCCTAAGCCCTTCTTCAAGAGCTTTTCTCATTAAGGTTTGTGTATTTTCATCAGCAGCCCAAACTGTCGGATCTCTTTCTACCACAACGCTTATATTAGCAGTACGAGTATCATAAAATGGTACTTCTGGGGTCTTATTTCTCCAGGGAGAAGGCAATATATCATAATTAAAACTTTTAATTTGGCTAGGTTCTACCATAGGGTGACTTTGTTGGATTCCTGGTAATTTCTCCAAATCGCTAAACATTACAAATTGTCTTTTGAGGTCAGAGGAAATTATTGCACCATCAACAACTTCAGAATCTTGATATGTATGAAAACCATTTTCACCTACAACAATAACTTCTGCCCACAGACCATGATATCCGCAAGCTTCATTAAAAACTATTACTTCTGTACCGTCTTCTAAATAATCTAACAGTTCCTCCTTTTTTTCTAAATCTTTCCAATGAGCATTGCTAACTTCTACTTTTGCAGGCTTACTATGTAGACCAGCCTTTGTTGCAACAAGACCTTGATTTGAACGATAAGCAGTATTAATTTTATGGGTAGCTATCTTAGGATAGCCAGGAAATGCCGACATATGATAACCTGCCGGTAAATAAGGTGGAGCAGTTCTTGAGGATGGTCCTGGGGGCATATTAATTTACCTTATTAAATCTACTGTTGATATATTTTGGACCACCTTTTGGGTCTAAATATTGAAATCTTTTGTTTACTATATTCTGTTTTTGATCTGAGCATCCCATAAAACACTTTTGAGATAAATCTTTCGCGGCTGTAGCTATCCCAAGCGCTAATCCCGCCGATGGAAAAGTTGTTGCTGGTGCAGTATATAAACCAACCGGTGTTGGAGCTACTACTGATGGCGGCACAATATGGGTGTGTGTGCCTAAATCTTTATAAAATTTTATTATTATTGTAACTAAACTAACCACAATTCCATTTAAAATATTTATCTCATCATACATTGCTCCAAGAGCTTTAGATAAATTTTCTCCTTTGGGGATAGCTTGTAGTTCTTCATCATCATTTCCAGCAATTAGATCTATACCAAAAACTTTGCCTATTTTACCACCTTGAGAATTTTTGGGATCACTTCGAGTTATCAACTTAATTCCTTCTCGACCAATTATTCTAATACCATCAGCTTTTAATGCAATTGCTGATCTAGATTTACTATATCCTATTGAACCACGAGCTAAATTAAAATTTTTATCAACATCTGTTTTTTGGCTTATATAAATTCTTGCAGCATCCAAAACCGGATCAGAATGACAAAACATGGGCTCTCCCTGTTCATCTACTTGAAGTGGATTAGCACCATGGCGACCAACAACCAAGTCTATCATTGAGGCTTGTTTTCCGAGGGGAGGTGGGAGGCTACCATAACCAGTTTCCATACTGGTTACTCTATCTCGTCCTAAAACTATATATGAATTATTTTGTCCTTTAATTACTTCTTCACAAGGAGCCTGGATATAGGTGGGCATAGGTTCATTTATAGAACCACAGGATATACCTTTAGAATACTTCTTAATATTTTCAGATTGGGCTTCATGGGCCATCACCCAATTTGGAGATAGGCCACCTAAACCATCTGCACTATCTGTCATTACCTATTTATTCCCCTTAAGTTAAATTTCTTGAACTGCCGCCAGGACCTTGTACTATCCAATTTGTACTTCGTTCATTACTTTTTTGTGGATAAACACTAATATGGATATGATTTCTCCATAACTCGACAATAACCTTACGAAGAAAGGGAAATTTTGATTTATTATTTCGCAAATGTTTCGCAGCAGTAATCATTATTGAATCTCTGTCTGTTTTTGAAAGACTTTTGAGTCCACCAAAATCAACAGCAAGCCCTTTTGTGTGATATGAAGTAGGCTCTCCTTTTTTGTTTACACTTCCACCAACCCTAGCATTAACTTCATCACTACGGTATACACTAGTAACAACAAAACGACTATCAATTTTTCGCAATTCTGGTAATAATCTAGGAATAACTTCTTTTTCTAAAAATTCTAAATTTTCTTCTTCCTCTGGGGTATCTGGTTCATTAGCTAATCCCGTAGCGGTTCGTATAGAACACTCTCTTGGATATGTGTTCTTTGGTTCATTGGAATCTACTTGTTCATCTTCATCTTTAGCGAACAGACCAATAACCCAATTCATAATACCATCTTCATATTTCTTTTCTGAAGTTTCAAGACTTGAACCATCTGGAGCACCTGCAAAATCAACATCAGCACATTTATCATATGCTGCGCTAGGTCGAGATGAATCTGGACAAGGAGAAACGATTGATCCATTTTTAAAAATGCCTTTAATGAATCTTGGGCCTTCTCTTGTTCTAAAATTAGCAAAATCAACTTCACATTCATCGCCAACGTTTGCTTGTGTACCTTCTGGTGCCCAAAATGTTTGATGCAACTCAATATATTTTTGAGCTTCGCTCTTTTCATCAATACTCTGAACAACACAACGAGGATCAGGAAGACATGAATCTAAATAATCTACTCTTACTTTATAACCTACAAGAGTCTCTGGTAATGGGGCACCAGTTTTTGAACCTGGGCCATAAATGTTTGACCACCAACTACCAAGCGGTGGATTTTCTTTATTAAGTGTTGGTTCTACCCTTAATACTATACCTAAATACGGTCCTGGTCTAATAGTATCAGATGACTTAAGAGCTTTTCTAAACGCAAACTCTTGTCTATCTTTCCCATTACTTCTGTTTAAATCCAGTGTTTCACTTAAATTATCTATAATTGGGCTATCTGTAAAAAATCTCATTGTTTACCCTCGTTTTTTGCACTTTGTTCTTCTTTGTTGATTAGATCAAAAATACTTTCTTTATCTTCTGTAGAAAGACCTACGGCTTTTTGTTCTTTTTTCTGAATTATAGAAGAAATTTTTACTAATTGCTCGTTTGAGCGTTGAAGAGTTTCTACATATTTAGAAGCTATAAGACCCAAAGTTTCGTGAGTATGCTCCCCTTGGGTTTTCATGTGCTTTATTAATTCAACTAATAGAGTTGAAGTAATAGCTCGGTCATCTCGTATATTAGATATAGCTTCCTGTATAAATTGTTCTAGTTGCGCCTTGTTCATGTATGACTTCCCCAAAGGTTTCGTTATTCCAATCACTTTTGAAAGTTCTATACTTGACTCTAAGTTTATTTAAGTTGTTAACAACCTGTTTTGTATTAAGACCAGTTAGTTCTCTCAAGTATAGATAAATAGCTTTCTTATTGAAAATTTCAATATCTTCCGGGTTGTTCAAAAGAATCTTTACTGCCTCGTATACTCGTTTTTCTTGAGGTTTCATGGGAATTTCTCCCCAATCATTAATTTCAGACCATAATGCTAACCAAAACTCAGATCGTTCCCGGTCTTTAAGATAAGTATTGTGTACAGTTAAATATTCTTCTTCTACTTGTTTGGGGAGTTCACTGTATTCAATTTCACGTTTTCTTGCATTTGCATGTTTTTTAACTTTATGAATAAACCAATTTTTTGTAATAACACTAAAGTATGAAAAAGCTTTTGAACCTTTATTCGGATCAAATTTTTCTAGAATTGTTGTAAGCCATATCTTACACTCATCTTTAAGTTCATCAATATTTGGCAGGTTAGTAAACTTATAAGTATACACAATTTTATCGACCAATTCGTTAAAAGCGGGTTGAATATACTCTTGATATAATTTCTTTTTTTCTTGTTGAGAGTCACTCTGTTTATCAGAGATTTTATTTTTAATTTTAGTTTGTTTTTTAGGATCGGTTGTCTCTTCAAGAATCTTTTCGAGTTTTTGAACTTCATTAGAAAGTTCAAAGGTTACTAGGCAATATCTTACTATTGCGCCTTCATGTACTTTTGTAAAATATTTTTTATTCGCTTTCTTGCTCATTATCCCCTACTTCTTCATTTAATGTTTCTTCACTTGGGAGGTAGTCATCAGGCATAACTTTAATTAAAAAATCATCAACATATATTTTAAGTTCTTTTGCATGATCTAATAAACCTTTAAGTGTCTCATCTCCATAAAACGTGTCTAAAGAATAAACCGTTTCTAGATGATTTAAGAACTCTGTGTTTTGTTTATTTACCTCATCTATAGTATCCGTAATAAAGTATATTTTCTTTAAAAGACGAAAAGAATACCAACATAATGTTGCAACTACCCCAACAAACAAAATGTTAAATACTATAGAAATCATAAAAGGTAAATCATAATTAAAAACTAACTCCATTATTTCTCCTCTGTGTAATCTTTTCTAAATTCTTTAATTTGTTGATCCAATATTCTAGCATTCTCTTTAATTCCTTGTTTCACAACATCGCCAACTTTTGTCTTTCTAACAATTTTTGAAGCTAATTGTGAAGGAATTTTTTTTATACTTGCAGAACCACACTCAGAACACTCTGAAAGCTTTTCTTTCATTAAATGCACTACATCGAGTGTGGTTTCACAATCTTCACACCTATATGTATAGCGGGGCACTATTCAGTTTCTTCTTTAAAATGATTAGTTTCCTCACCATTAATTTTAAATATTGGTGGGTTTGATACCACAAGCTCACTATCTTCATCTTCTGATGTTTGAAAATCAAACTCCAATAATACGGGAACAATGTCTGATTGTTCCAATAGTGACTTTTGTAGGGCCATCATAATTGCGCCCAATGCTTGGTGTGATAATTTCATTTTAATCTCCTATGTTTGTTATTTTTTCTTTCTTTAAGAAATTGCTCGACCTTTTAATTTTTCCCAATCTCTATTAGATCGAATTTCTAAATTTGTTTTCCATGCACCTTTTAAAACATTAACAGAAGCACCATATTCTTTTGCAAAATTAATAAATGCACACAAATCTTTAGGAAAACAAGAGCCGCCGAATCCCAGTTCTCCATCAGGGCCAGGAACCATTAAATGAGATTCGCTAATTCTTTTATCTTGTAGAGCAAGATCTTTTACTTCATTATATGATATTCCAATTAAATTACACATTTGGTTGATCTCATTAGCAAATGATACTTTAGTTGCAAGAAATGTACTAATAAAATATTTTACCATCTCGGCAGTATTCCAGTTGGTTGCGAAATAAGATTTATAAGGAAAAATACTAGATAATATTTTTATACATTCAGAAACATCTTCCATGTCTCCTCCAAATATAATACGATTACAATTTTTAAAATCTTCAATAGAATTTGCTTCAGTTAAAAACTCTGGGGAGAAGACGAGTCTTATTTGTGGGTATGCTTCTTTGATTTTCTCGCAAGTTCCAGGCGGAACTGTTGACTTTAAAATTAAAATATTATTATTATAATATTTAGATATATCTTTTATTGTATTGAAAATTATAGAAAGATCACAATTTCCATTTTTTTGCATGGGAGTTGGAAGAGCAATAAATATAATATTTGTACTATCACAAATTTTATCTATACTACTAATATTCGAACGTTGTGGATCTTTATCATAAATCAAAAATTCATATTTTTCCTTTAAATTTTGATATATGGCATTTCCAACGAAGCCATTTCCCACTAATCCTATTTTCATAATAACTCCTGTTTTAATTTAATAAAACATTCAGAAATTCCTTTCCGAATAGCAAAACGGGGCTGCCAACCTAAATTTTTTAAAGGTGTTATATCAGCTTTTGAATACTCTACATCACCTTCTCGTGGGGATCTATATTCAAATTCTACATCGGGAAAATATTGATTTACTATTAATTTGATTTCGTTTAGAGATATATTTTCTCCTGTTCCGATATCAAAATCTTTACCCATAAATTTTCCTTCATATTCCATACAAAAAATATTAGCAGATACAATATCTAACTTGTGGGCCATATCTCGTCGTTGCTCTCCATTTCCCGTAATAAAGGGTTTGTTGCCATCTCTAATATATTGCATCCAATTCGCAATAGCAGTTGCATACGGACCTTCAGCTTTTTGATCAGGTGAATACACATTAAAATATCTTAAACAAACTGTATCTATATTGTATAATCTTGACCAAACACCACACATGCTTTCTGGCATATACTTTGATGCACCATACGGATTTTCTGGGCCTTCGCCGTTGCCACGGACAGCCGCAGAGCTAGAATATATAACTCTTTTTGCTCCCACTGCTCGTGCAAACTCTAAAACGTATAAGGAACTTAAAACATTATTTTCGATTACTTTAATAGGGTGTTCTATACTATAGGCCACACTAGGAATTGCAGCCAAATGAAAAATATATTCTGGTTTAAATTCTGCCCAATAAGGATGAAAGCTACCATCTTCTCGGGGTTTTAATTTATTTAAAATATTGTGTTCTGCACCTTTTTCGTGCAAATCTATCCCCATTACTTCGTGGCCCATAGCCTTTAATTGCTTATATACCTCTGAGCCAATATATCCTTTATGTCCTGTAACTAAACATTGTGCCATTTTGTAACCTTCTTAAAGTTTTTAACTTATGCCTCTAATTTTTGGATAATTAATTATATACCATTTACATGTTTTTTTTAATGCTTCATCAAAATTAGCATCAGGAATCAAATTTTGAAGAGCCGCTCCAACCATTCCAGTACCACCAGTAATTAATATATCAGATTGTTTTAACATATTTTTCCTTTTGTAAATCTCTTTCATACATTTCTTTAGCTAGTGTTTTAAATGTATAATGTGGTTCCCACCCTAGTTGTTCTTTTGCTTTAGAGTTATTGCCAACAAGATATGGAACTTCTTGTGGCCGAAATAAACGCTCATCAATCTTAACATATTTATACGGGTCTAGTCCAGCATGTTCAAAAACCTCTTCTAAAAACTCTTTTACTGAATGTGTTTCACCGGTAGCAATTATATAATCATCTGGTGTTTCTTGCTGTAACATTAACCACATTGCTTTAATGTAGTCTCTGGCGTGACCCCAATCTCTTTTTGCATCTAAATTACCTAAGTATAGTTTATTTTGTAATCCTAATTTAATTCGGGCCGCAGCTAGAGTTATTTTTCTTGTAACAAAAGTTTCACCCCTTCTTGGAGATTCATGATTAAATAATATACCACTTGAAGCGTGTATGTGATAACTTTTTCTATAATTTCTAACTAAGTGATGTGCAAACACTTTGGCGCAAGCATAAGGAGAAGATGGCATCAATCGTGACTCTTCATTAAATGGATAATCTGGATTATTACCAAACATTTCTGAAGAAGACGCTTGATAAAATTTAATTTTATTATTTGTATTTCTTATTGCCTCTAATATTCGAAGTGTTCCAAGGGTTATGCCCTTAACTGTATGTTCTGGTATATCAAAGGACACTCTTACGTGAGATTGAGCAGCAAGATTATATATTTCATCCGGGTTGTATTTATATATCAGTCTATATAAACATCCTGTATCGTCTGAGTCATAATATTCTAATTTTAAGTTTTTATGGGTGTAAACATGATCTATTCGTTCTGTATTCAATAACGAAGTTCTTCTTTTTAGTCCAATAACTTTATATCCTTTTGATAAAAGAAAGTCTACCAAATAAGAACCATCTTGGCCAGTAACTCCTGTTATAAGTGCTGTTTTCAATTTAAATTCCTTTTTCTTTTAGAAGATCGTTAGTTCTTGATTCTAATAAATCAAATTTTGAACCTGGGGCAATTTTAAAATCTTTTTTTGAACTATTGTGCCAATGCCAACCAAAAGAATCCAAAAATAAATAATCTTTATTGTTTAGTGGATTTAAAAACCATTGTCTTTCTATTTCATCTCCAAGGCCAGGATACTTTTTATTTATACACCACTCAATATTAAAAAAGGCGGCAGGCATTATATTAAATTTATACCGACCATATAAGGCTGCAAACATATCCTTTCCCCAACAAACAGTTCCTGGATTAGCTGGAGTTATTATCAATTGGTTAAGTAACTCAGACATAAATTCACTTTTTGACTTTCCAGATAAAACTGTAGCACATGCTCCCTCTATTGCAAAATTAGTTTCAGACCCCCACATGTACATGTATTCTTGATTTAATATTGGTTTAAAATCTCTTAGAAAAACCATATCCATATCTACCCAAACACCGCCATATTTATATAAAAGAAGAATTCTAGCTAAATCACTTTGAAGATAATATTTGGGATCTTTCATCTTTAATTTTGGATTATTTTCTAATGGAGTACCAACAGCTTCTTCCTCGGCATTATATACCTTAAAGTTTATTAAATCTTTGTAGGGCTGAATTAAAATATTTTCAGAGATATCATAATCTGACCAAACGACCATTTCTGTTTTATCTAAATTTTGTGTTGCTAAATAAGATTTAATTACCATTAATTCTTTTGGTGTTTTTACTTCAGTATAAACATGAAATTTAATTTTTTCTGGTGGGTGAACATAGTCTGATTCTTTTATATTTTTTAAAAAATTAATGCAGA
>Ga0098040_1000443_pt1 | contig 18961 bp, 19 predicted proteins | sample 7_EtaG_FD_75065 | JGI IMG/M metagenome (GOLD analysis project Ga0098040, IMG submission 75065) | Marine viral communities from the Subarctic Pacific Ocean - 7_ETSP_OMZ_AT15161 metaG | ecosystem: Environmental > Aquatic > Marine > Oceanic | place: Pacific Ocean | collected 2015-01-08
CGATTCCGGTAACCGCTTCGTGCTGCAGTTTTTGCAGGACGGGCTTTTGCGACCCTTAAACCAGGCCGAGCTTTCAGATGGCACGCTTCGCTACCTGCTTCTGGTGGCCGCATTGCTCACATCCAGGCCCCCTTCCCTGTTGGTGCTGAACGAGCCCGAAACCAGCCTGCACCCGGATTTGCTGCCCGCCCTTGGGCGCTTGATTATCCGCGCCTCGCGGGAGACCCAGGTTTGGGTGGTTTCCCATGCACCACGGCTAGTTGCCACGCTGGAACAAGATGGGGAGTGCAATTCTATTGCGCTGAATAAGGAGCTCGGGGAGACAATCATTCAAGGCCAGGGATTGCTGGATGCACCGCCGTGGCAGTGGGCTGATTAGCCACGCGAGCCAGGTTCACCGAAACGGCGGCTCATCAAAGCTACGCAGCTTGCGCGAATGCAGGGTGTAACGCTCGCTGCGCATCAGTTCCAGCGCGCGGATGCCAATATGCAAATGCTGGGCAACCGCTCTCTCGTAGAACGCCCCTGCTGCTCCGGGCAGCTTGATTTCACTGTGCAGTGGCTTGTCGGACACACACAGCAAGGTGCCGTAAGGTACACGCAGCCGATAACCCTGGGCGGCGACCGTGCCGCTCTCCATATCAACCGCGATGGCGCGGGCGAGGTTAATCTGCGGGCGCTCCTGCGCCCAGCGCAGCTCCCAGTTACGATCATCGTAGGTTAAAACGGTGCCAGTACGCAGCCGACGCCGGAGCGTGTCACCCTCCTCGCCGGTGATCTCCGCCGCAGCCTGTTGCAGCACTTGCTGTACTTCGGCTAACGCCGGCAATGGAATGTACGGCGGCAGTACCCGATCAAGGATGCCATCTCGGCGCATGTAGGCATGAGCCAGCACATAATCACCAATCACCTGCGACTGCCGCAGCCCACCGCAATGACCAATCATCAGCCAGCAGTGCGGGCGCAGTACGGCCAGGTGGTCGGTAATGTTCTTGGCGTTGGAAGGCCCCACGCCAATGTTCACCAGGGTAATACCCTGGTCGGGCTCATTCGCCTTCAGGTGGTAGGCTGGCATCTGGAACCGGTGCCAGACCACGGAGTCGATAATCGCCTGCATTTCATCTTCGGCCATCCCCCGCTCAACCACCACATTACCGGGCAATACCATGCTCTGAAAGCGTGATTCGCCCAGCAGCATATCCAGCCCGTGCCGAATAAACTGGTCAACATAACGATGGTAGTTAGTCAGCAATATCCACGGCTGTACATGCTGCCAGTCGCTGCCGGTGTAATGCACCAGCCGGCGCAATGAAAAATCCGTGCGCGCCGCATCAAACAACGCCAACGGCATTTGCTCCAGCTCTTGCCAGTCGTATAGGCCATCAGCAGTGCCATCGTTGGTGGCAGACAGATCCGTGCTGGGGAATACCCGCGCCAGCTCGATGGCGGTAACGCCCGAAGCGCCCAGCTCGTCACCTTCCTCGACAACATAGGGATAGGGAATGTTGAGCTGGCTCAAACCCACTTCCACAACTACGTCGAAATCCCGCATCATGTACCCCAGCTGGCTCTCCAAATACCGCCTGAAGGCCTCTGGCTGAGTTACCGTAATACTGTAAACACCGGGCACCTGCAGCCGCGCGTAAGCACGTATGCTGCTGGGCACCTCGCCCTGGGTTTGATATGTCAGGCGCAGTTCAGGGTAACGGAAGGCGCTTTGGGCATCCTGCGGTAGCTGGCGATCATTAATATACTGCTTCAAAGCCGCGCGCAGTGCGCTGGTTGCTTGCCCATACAAGGTAGCAAGGCGATCAACCGCCGCTTCAGGGGTGGTCACTTCAATAAAATCATCAGCACGAGAAAGTGTCACGACAAGCCTCAAAGTTGTTTAACTGCCTTCATATTGCCTGCTGCAGCGGCTGCGGCCAAGCACCAGCGCAAGTACTGCGCATACAAATTACGTGTTTGGCTCAAACATGGATAAATCGAGTTCAACACTGTCTCCTAACCAATACGCGTATATTGTATGGTCTTCTAAATCATTGCCGGACAATGCATGTATTAGAACCGTGAGACCTTCTCTATTTAAGTCGAGCCAGGTTACAAATTCATTAAAATGCTGAGCACCAAATGTGATTTGGCAACTCCACTTTGGGTGAGGCCCAACCATCTTTTGGTGAATTCGACCAACCTTCAGGCCGAATTTCTGACCCGCCTGCTCACACAAAGAGGTCGCAAAAGACAATGTCTCTTTCTCAAAATATATATGGGCGTGGTAAGCCTTATGGGAATTAACAGGGCGCTTAACTTCTTTCATTGAGTTCTCCATTCACCTCAAGGATGCTATCTGCGACAAACAGCTTCGGCACCAGCATAATGCGCAGCATTCGCCACAGGTAGGGCCAGCCAACTGTGCCAGCCTATCACCCAGCCTTACAGGAACTGATATTGGGTTATAAAAACGACTCCACCCATTGGGGTGCTAAAATCACCCAGGCGAGCCTGATCTTTGCGTTGTTCCCTTTATTTTTCATCGGGGGCCCGGATTGGGCTAACGGCCTGTTTTATGAAGCCGTGTGGAACCTGGGGCACATCCTGTTCTTCTTTCTGATAACGCTGTTACTTCAGCCGCAACGCAAACTTGGTGGCTGGCGATTAGTCACTGTCACCACTGTGGTGGTACTTGTTGCGGGCGGGCTGATTGAACTGGTTCAGAGTGAGATAGGCCGCGACGTTGATTGGCACGATATGCTGCGCAATCTAGTAGGTGCCTGGCTGGCGCTGGCGTGCCTCTCATGGCCAGAAAAAAAATCACTTGCCGTGTGGCTGGCCCGCATTGGCGTAGCCATATTGTTGCTATGGGAGCTTTGGCTCGTGGCCGCCATCGGTCACCAACAGTGGCAGATAACCCGACAAGTGCCGCAACTTTATAACTTCGCTACTACCAATGCCCAGATATTCTGGGATGGCAACGTACAACGTTCTACGCGCTTTGCCGATTCGGTAGGCAATCAGTTCAGCCTGGAAGTGAACATCACAACCGAAAAGTACTCAGGGGCATCGCTGAACAATTTGGCGAGCGACTGGAGCAACTATCAGAACCTGGCACTGACATTGTTTAATCCCGAGCAAACGCCACTGACCGTGGTGTTACGCATCAACGACCGCACCCATGAGCGAAGTGGCAATGCGTATGAAGACCGTTTCAACACCCGACTTGTTCTCGACCCCGGAGTGAATCGCTTTACTGTGAGTTTGGCTGATGTTCAGCAAGCACCCGCAACACGCCTGATGGATATGACCGATATTCGCCAGCTCATTATCTTCGCGTCAAATCAGGCAACGGCCACCACCGTTTATCTGCTTGAATTGAGTCTTTATTAACGGCGCAGGGTATGCGCTTACACCTCAATAATTCTATCTGCAGTAAACAGTGGCGGCTCATATTCATTCGGGTAGGCACCGGGATTAGCGAATACGCGAGTGCCTGCAACCTGTATATCAACGGGCTCATGAACGTGGCCGTGAACCCACAGATCCATTTTTCCCATCAGTGCCCGCAAATCCGAAGCAAAGGCCGGCGACAACGAGTCCCCTTGGTATTTCGGTGGGATACACTCCGGCAACGGCGCATGGTGGCTAATCACCACCCGTGGCCCCGAGCAGGGTTCGCTTAACGCCGCCGCAAGCCAGGCCATGGCTTCTGCATGCAACCTCTGGCTCTCTACAGTAGAGAACACCTCGCCTGTTGGTTGCTCGATAATGCGAAAATCGGGCATAAACGCAAGCGCGCGCTTTTCCGTCTGTGATGGATCATAGTCTGGTTGGCCGTTATACAGACCAAAATCTGTCCATAATGTGGAGCCATGAAAGCACACGCCGCCAATGGTCACCGTATCGTTATCAAGCAGGTGAATTCCCAGGCGCTCAGCTTCGGCACGCAAGGCCTCACGCGTGTCGGGCATGCTTGTTCCATAGAACTCATGGTTGCCCGGAACGTAGATAATCTCCTGCCCCGCAAATCGTTCCGCAGCCCAAGCGAGGCCTTCCGTTGTACGATGAATATCTCCGGCCAGGATAACCACATCAGCAGCTACATCAGGCAATTCGCGACCTTCGCGAAAACACTCCACGTGTAAATCCGACAGTATTCGCAAGCGCACAGTCTTATCTCCTCGGGAAACTTGGATAGATCTTTTTCTTAGGGCTTAGCCTACCCGTTTTGGCGGGCCTGAGGCTAAAGTTACATCCACTTGCGTTTTATGGCGCGTAAGCTTGGTACACCTCTCTTTAAAACGTTTTTCCGACAATGCTTACAGGAGAGAACCAAGCACAAGTAGAAATACAACAAGAGGGACTATTCATTTGCCCGAACAAAGACCCAGTTGGTCCCGACGTTGTCACACACGATGACGTCGCGATCGATAGTTGCACACAGAGACAGGTTTTCCGGAAGCTCATCGTGGTATCGGGCTTTCAGCCCCAAAGTTTTCCGATCCTGTTTGAGTAGCTCGTAGGTCTGCCCCATACGATCGGAAAAATCCACGCCGCCGCTTTCCAGTGTGTGAAAGGCGTTGTGAAACGCCGTGAAGCTCATGGTGTTTGCACCAAGGCCAATGGCCAGCATTTTTGGGATGTAACGGTCATAGGCGGCCGAAAGATAAGATCGCACGGCTTCATCATCGTTACGCTCGCCATCGAAAGGCACTATTACGAGGCGGTTACCCGGTCCCAGGACACCGTCGTCCAGAGATGCCAGTGTGCGATTGCCTGCAAGCTCATAAGCCGCTTTTGGGCACTGGATGAAGTCGCTCCTCAACTGGCAACCCGCCAACCCCTGGCGAATCGACGGTTCAGTGCCGGATTCTTTTGCAGGCCCCACCGATGACCTGGTCGTTTCAGCTTCAGATGTGGCCGAAATCTCTGGCAATGCCAGGCCCAATCGTTTGGCAGGCCGACGCAATAATAGCGCCTGCACGTTTGGATCATTACGCTTGAAATCCATCGCAGAAGGCAGGCCTGTGCCCCCACCGCGCTCTACAACTTCGCAGTAGAGGCGCTCCAGATCTGTCTGGGCCGATGCCAGGCAAGCTTCATCGGCGCCGGCGATCGAAATCCAGCCAACGGCAAAAATTATGAGCAGTTTTTTTTGGTAGGCGATCACCGCAGCTCCATCTGGTGTGCTTTCAATGTTTACTATACAACGCCACCACCGGCTATTGCGCCAGCGCATAATCGATCCTGGCACACACCGCGGCAATCAACGCCTGCTGAAATTCCGAATAAGGGTTCTCACCCGGTTCGAAGGGCTTGTCGTCGCGGGCCTCCAATTATCATGCATTTGGCTCTGACCAGACGGCATATTCATTGCCATTCGGGTCGTTGAAATGAAAACGACGGCCACCGGGAAAAGTGAAAATATCCTGAACGATTGTCCCGCCAGACTGCTTCACTTTATCGATGCCGAACTATTCTTTTTTGTCGATCGTTATCTCAACCGATTTGCCGTTACCCGCGAACCACTTCTGAACATACAAAGTGCCCACGATAGGAGCCGTGCCTTCATCAGGAACCTCCTAATGGTGAACGACAAATAGCCTTCAGGGCGCCGGGCAAATCCGACAATATTCGCAAGCGCACAGTTTTATCTCCTTGGCAGAGCAACCTCAACGGTCTTGCCTCCGTAGCCGAAGCGTTGATCACGACCTTGAATGACCACCGTTGAAACGGGCTTTGGAACTTCGACCGCGTGGAGACTTCTGGTGAAGGGCTGCTCGGCGGCGTGATCGTGCAGAAGTATTCGTTCGCCATAGAGCGTGCCATCCTTTCCCATCACCCGAAATGCATCGGCATAGCGTTGTGGCGTGTCGTAGGGTGAGGAGAGAGTAACGTCAAAATCGAAGCTGTTATCGCCGGTGGCGCGCACCTTGGCTGAAATGACATCGGGGTACCTCTGCTGAGGTGCATTTTCTGCTAAAGCATCGCTCGCTAAGATGATGATTCCGAGCGCAAGAACCGTGAACATTCGAAGGTGCGACGGCATGGCGGGTTACTCCTTCCACTGATACATGATGAAATCGCTCGGCCCCGAGGTGTAGCGGTCGTAAAAGGCGCGACCTCGCTCATTGAAGTGCTGTGTGATCCAGCGTATCGCAGACCAGCCACGTTCGCGAGCGAGGTTCTGAAGACTCTCGAATATAGCGTCGGAGGCCCCACTACCGCGAGCATCCATGGCCACGTACATGTCATCCAGGAACCCAATTTCATTCCCCCCGAGCGGACGAGGGCAAGCACGAACATGGGCCAGACCAACCGCGAGACCGGCATCGGTGCGGGTGAGCAATCCTTCAAGCACGTGGCTTGGGTCTAATAACCAGCTCCATACTTCATCTGCGATGGCATCACTCATGGGTACGCCATAGAACTCGGCGTAGCCGTCAAACAGGGCCCGCCATTCTGATTTGTCGCTAGCCACCACGAAGTTTGTCTGGAAGGTGCTCATAGTTTGCCTCAATTTCTCAGTGTAGGCTTCGGGCTTTTTGCGGCTCTTAAAGCACCTCCGTGCTAGGGGCTACCCTAACTATAGAAGATGTCTACTGAAGTGGGGGAAGTGCAGAACGAACTTTAATGAATAGTTAGAGTAAGTCTTACTCACAGGGATATGCTTGCATGAATGCTGAGATGGCTAGAATAGTGCCGTGGCGGTGAAGTTCCTTAGGATTGTCCTTTAGGTATTTCACAACAATCCTGGCAGCTTGGCCATTATTCAGACCCGCTTCCGGGGCGCAGAAGAGCGCGTCCTTACCCAACTGAACCTCATACATGGCGTTAGTGTTGGTTACGCCCTGCATCATACCGAAACAATATCCGAGAGCCCCAAAATCAGGATTGGCTGGCTCATTATCCATAAAGTCTATTGCCGCATTGCAATGGTCTAGCAGCTTGTTACCGCTTGCGAAAGCAGCTCCCGGCAATAAAGCTAGAATCATCAGAACCAAAGCTCCAGTTAAGCTTCTCATAATTACTCCCAAATCTTTGCTTATGAACTTTAACGAGGCTGTAGAAAAACCCTTATCAGAGCCTGACCCGCAGCCGCTTTATTGTATTTTTCAGTACTTGCGATCAACTAACGCAAGTTTGCTCGTTCGTCGAGCATTAGCGATATTCAGCTTACGAAGCCCTTCAATCAGCTATCTAAGAGCTGCTTCTGGGTACACCTTAGCCCAACATCATGCCGCTAACTGCCCGTAATTCGCCAGTTTCTCAATGTTGTGTACCAGACAATACAATTGCCACTGGCCCTGCACCTTCTTTTTGCCTCGCAGACTGAAGCGATTCAGGCGTTTGTTCGTGCCAATGTTGCCGAACACGGGTTCCACCACCGATATTCGATGGCTGTAGATTTCTTTGTCCTGTTCGCTATCCACCCGATGCTTCATCCAGTCGGTGTAGTTAGGGAGTCGTTTGTTTTCAATGGTGAACGATACCTGCCTGCCAGACCCATTACGGTGATCCGCTGATGCTGGATTCTGCATGCACTGGTGCTTCTTCGGGCAGTGGCGGCACTGAAGCAACCGACCTTCGAAGTGCACTCGGATTTTCCCGTTTAGCGCTTCCCGTTGACCTCGATAAGTAAGAGTTTGACCGGAGGGGCAGACACAGACGAGCGTCACTGGATCGAACTGGAATTCGCTGGCTGCCAGGGTGTCTTTCCAGCCTTTGTCTGGGAGGTTCTGGTGCCGCTTACCGTATTTGTCTTTCTGATCCGCGAACTTGGGGTCGCGGCTGCGGAAGCGGTTGTCCGGGATGTAACCGTTGATCTGCTGTTCATGCAGGTATTTCATATTCGCTTCGTTGGCGAAGCCAGTATCGGCCGTCACAATCGCGCCGGTTTGGTAGATGTCGTCAGCGATACCCAGCTTTTTATAGCGTTGCTGAACCGTCTCCGACACTGGCTTTAAGGTGTGGTGTTCTTGCCCTTCGCCGAAGGCCTGAGCATCGATGATGATCTGGTGTTTCTTGTCCACCGTGGCCACGCCGTTATAGCCCTGGATCGTGCCTTTGCTGGTGGTCTCTTGCCGCTTTCGTTATCGGTGATGTTGCTTTTCACTTCCTTGCGCCGTTTCCCCTGGCCAATACACGAATAGCCAAGTCAGAACCCTCCAGCGGCGAATTAACGAATGGAGATTACGCGACCAGAGCTATCAGATTAAAATGACGCAGCTAATGAGCAGTTAACCACACAACAATCCTGGTGAGACAATCCGGCTATGAGTTTGATTCTTTACTGAGGCAATACGTATACTCGCCAAAGTCGACGTGTTGATCCTGGATGACTGGGGCTGATGAAGCTGAATGCAGAAAACCGCCGGGATTTATTGGAGGTGCTGGAAGACCGATACGGCCGGCGCTCCACCATCGCTACCAATCCATGCGAAAAAGACAGACAAAGTTGACGAGCGCCATGGTTTCAGAGTAACAATGAAAACCCCGCGTCGCTACGCTCCGATGGGTGGCAGCCTTGCTCCGGTCCGGGTGGCAGGCTTCACATGGAATGGGTGGCAATCTTCAGCGGTTTACGCAGTTATTACACCAGAAGGCTACGCCAAGTTGAAGAAAGAGCTCGACGACCTGTGGCGGAAAGAGCGCCCCGAAGTCACAAAAATGGTTCGACGGGCTGCAAGTCTTGGTGATCGGTCAGAGAACTCAGATCACCAGTATAACGAAAAAAGGCTCAGGGAGATCGATCGTAGGGTCAGGTATCTTAGAATCCGTCTTTCCAAGCTTCGTGTTGTCGAGTACAGCCCCGCCCAAGAGGGAAAAGCATTCTTTGGAGCCTGAGCCACGTTGGTTGAGGAAAACAGTGACAAACTTACATTTCGGATTGTCGATCCCGACGAGAGATATGACAAAAAAATTATGTGGCCGTACACGCTCCTGTGGTCAAAGCGTGCCTCGGAAAATGCAGAGGAGATGAAGCAATACTCAGGACACCCAAATCGACGAAACTATGGGAAATTGACCTGCTAACATGTCAAGTCGACTGATATTATCTGGTACTTGCGGCAAGACGCGCACCTAAGGCTATAAACAATGCGCCAAGGCCTCGATCTATCCAAAGCCCAACTTGCCTATTTTTCTTCAAAAATGAACCCAGCCGGGATCCTACCATAACCAAGGGAGGCTCTATGAAAGCTGCGACAACGATTATGAGACCTCCGTGGAGAAATAGCTGAGCGCCATTGGAGCCAGCTCCTTCAACAACAAACTGTGGCAAAAACGCAAGGAAGAAAATGGCCACCTTCGGATTAAGCGCAGAAACCAGCGCGCCTTGCCAATAGACCGAGTGTCTATTCAGATTTTTTTGGTTCCCATTCGAAACAAACGAATCGCCACGTGACAGCAACATTTTAATTCCAATCCATATCAAATACGCAGCACCCAGCCATTTAACGATTGAAAAAGCCAGTGCTGACGTTGCGAGAATCGCCGAGAGCCCAGCGGCCGCCATGACCACATGCAGCCCAGCACCCGTCCAAATACCAAACATAGCAGCGAAACCCTGTCGACGTCCATTGCGCAGAGTCTGTCCCAAAATGAAGGCAATATCTGGCCCAGGCGAAAGGTTCAAAAGAACCGCCGCCGACAAAAAGGTCATCCAGTGCAGAATCGTATAATCAAACATTCAAAGGCTCCCATTGAAGCGGACATATAATCAGCAGCATGGCCTATACATAAAGCTGAGCGCTCTGGTGTGGCCTTGATACAGCAAAGCGGAGACAAAGGGCATCCGAGCACCGCGTTCGGTTAGCTGGTTTTTCGAGACTGGTGCGGCGCTTTCGCTCCTCCAGAGTATTCTATAGCGCGACAATTAACTTGGCCGATCCGTACAAGATAGTTGGCGCTGCATAATATTCAGTCCAAAATGCCGCACGATGTCCACTAATTGTAGCAGAACCGTAAGCGTCCGAAGGGAGCCATTAGGAGTCTGCAAATGTGGGTGCTGCGTTTTAGTTCTCAGCTGTAATGTGACGAATTACACCACGGTGCCTGAGAAGGTCAATCAGCATTGCCACACACTGCTCAACACTTAATTCAGTGGTATTAAGACGTAGATCCGGCGATATTGGTGGCTCATATTTCGAGTCGACTCCTGTAAAGTTTGGAATTTTCCGTTCGCGAGCCTTCTTATACAAACCTTTAGGATCTCTATTTTCGCAAGCAGTTAGAGGAGTATTGACATAAACTTCGACAAATACGTAGCCGGATAAGAGTGATCGCGCGATATCACGGTCGTGTGAAAAGGGGGAGATGAATGATGCGCTTACAATTAGCCCCGCATCAGCGAACAATTTTGATACTTCTCCTATTCGACGAATGTTTTCAACACGATCTGACTCACTAAAACCGAGGTCTTTGCTTAAGCCGTGACGGATGTTATCTCCATCCAATAAAGCAGTGTGATACCCCATGGAATGCAACGCTACATCCAGCGCATTCGCCAGTGTGGACTTCCCTGACCCACTGAGGCCTGTAAACCAAATGAGGCAAGGGTTTTGCTCTTTAATGGCTGCTCTTGAAAAATTGGAGACGCGATGTTCATTCCAAACGATGTTTTTGGTCATAGTGAATTCCGTTTCGTATACGGTTGATCATGAATAAGAAGATTGTTCCTTAAGACCCCTAAGTCCAGATACCAACACATAATAGACCTTCCAAGCTTAGGGAGCAGCTAATCCGTTCCAAGCATGTCCCCCATTGTTAAACCTTTGTTCCCTTATATCTTCTCGTTGCCCTGTCACATGAAGGCAGAACATATTCCCTTTATATATTTCAATTTCCACGATGCCATTTACTACCGAGGCTATACCATCGAGAGCAGACTTGGCCGTTTCAGAGTCAATTTCGTAGTAGCGCCCATCGTAAAGGCGTCTGGCAACATAAGCAGAAAGTGACTGAAACATTTTCTGTACTTCCATGGGAAGGGTTGATGAGCATAGCTCCTTGAATGCATGACCGAGCAGTGTCATGCCCGGTGCTTCATAGATTCCTCGGCCTTTAGTGCCCACTACTCGATCCTCAAATACGGCAGTTAGGCCAACTCCATGTTTCCCGGCAATATCATTCGCCAGGCCCAGCAATACTTGAGGAGAGTTTAAAAAGCCGTTGATTGTATGTAGTTGACCTTCCCTAAATTCAATACGCACGTTAGTTGCTTGGCTCGGTGCGTTTTGTGGTAAATTGGTTAGTGCCCACGGGGCGTATATCCAAGGCACTGTTTCGTTCTCAAGTTGAACGCCTTCGTGGGAAACACCCATCAATGAACCATCTGTAGACAGTTTTTCCTTAGCTTCTAAGCCCTCTTTATAGGATTGTCCTAGTAGAAATTCGACCATTTCTTTTCGATCCCTAAAACGACTTCGGAACTCTTCATCTTCCCATGGCGCGTAGGGAATAGCGCTGGGCGCAAATTTTTGTATGTAGCGGGTGAACCGTCTGAAGTCGTTGCCCCCGTTCACACTTCCGTGAGCTAGCACCGTGCAGCCCTCCTCAACCATTCGAGGTGCCAGTTGACTTACGAGCACTGCTCGTAGGGCGCCTGTCGTATTCCAGTAGCCGCCTTGGTAACTGGCTTGGTAGCGAAGGACTTGCAAAGCGAATGAGGCCATAACGTCTCTAAGGTCAACTGTATGCAGAGGAATGCCTAGCTGAGCCATATCCTGCTTGAAGTTCGTAAGTTGAGACTCGTCTTGCTGTCCAACATCCGCTGTATACACATGTAAGTTAGCGCCCGCTTCGTGCAAAAGGTGCGCCTGGACCCATGAAAATAGTCCCCCACCGGCAAAGAGACCGACTTGATGATCCTTTAATTCTGCTTGGCATAGTTTACTGCTCATAAAAGGTTGCTCCCTGCACTTCATAAGTAGATGGTTGGCACAAGTTTAACGCTCTATTGAAGGCAGGCCTCTTCCAAAGCCTTATAGAACGGAGTGTGGTACTCATAGAACTCTCGAAGAGTCTGATTGTTTTCGACAGTATTCTGGTAATGGCCTTTGGCCGAACAAAAACCAGTCGTCTGACTAACAGTCTTATGCCAATGCTGAGTTTGTGACCAATCCCGAGAATTGTGCGCACTCCATTGAAGTTGGTCATTGCTGAAAGGCAAGCCGAACTGCGAACAAAAAGCACTAACTATTCTCTCAGGGTCCTCGGCTAGACGGTCTGCATTGAGCACTAGTGGCTGCTTCTGCTGTACTTTTCGCACTGAAGCAAATATCCGAAATAGGTTCTCGTAGCCTATGTCGCCGCATTTAACATCAGGGTTCATCGCGTAGTGTGAAGCAATAGTCCTCCGTGGCTCCCTCACAATAAAGAGGTGCTCTGAATTACTGAGAAAATTCATATCGGTTTCTGCCTTGTAGCGATGGTCACAGGTCTCTTTTAAAAAGACTGGCTGATCATTCGCCAACTGGAGAAGGCTTTGTATTAGCTCATCCTCATTGCTTACAACAATACTACCTCCGGATCCATTGGGCAGTTTTGTACTTCCTTTGTCCGCCAAGGTACAGAAGGGCTCATGTACCGTAAGGAAATCACCGCGATTCTGCATCATTCGGTAAAAGGCGGTAGAACGAGAGCGCGGGTGAGCCCACAGTACTATCAAGCGTCCCTGATCTTTTGGCATAAGCGTCATCCCTCTAATCTGTTGCTGTTTTTTTGTGAGAAACTATCATTGGGACCACCACGTGGGCACGCGATCCCAACGGTGTTTACGAAGTTCGCTAAGAAGGGCTGGGGGGAGTGAGCTGCCATCGCTGACGGCTGTATTTGCAAGTACATGCTGAAGCTTGCGCATTCCCGGAATAGTAGTGCTCACGGCGGGGTGGTGAAGAATAAATCGCAACGCTAATTCAGCCATAGTCCAACCCTCAGGAGTGATAGGGCGGAGCGCTTGGGCTCTGGCTACGCTTGCTGTGAGGTTCTCCGGAACAAAATAGCTGTTTCGCCAATCTCCTTCTGGCCAAGTCATATCCTTACGTAATGTCCCTGTGAGCGTCCCCTCGTCAAACGGCACTCGTGCGATAACTGCGATATCTAACTGCTCACACACCTTTAGCAGGACATCCTCCGGCGCTTGGTCAAATATGTTGTAAATCACCTGAACCGAATCAATGAGGCCAGTACGCAGTGATTCTAGACAGTTCCATGGTTCCCACCTGTTGACGCTGATGCCAATGCCTTTTACTAAGCCCTGGCGTCGCCAATCCTCCACAATTTTTTTCCAGTCATCACCAAAGGCCCATGCATCTTCCCACACATGGAATTGCAGCAGATCAATGCTGTCAGTCCCTAGGTTGGTCAAGCTCCTTTCAACGTATTCCTGTAGGTAATCCTTAGGGAAAAGTTCATCAAATCGATCAGTTCGTTGTGATGGGAAAATCCGATTTTTGGGAGGGATCTTTGTAGCAATGTATAGTCGCTTGGCGGCTTTTGTTTCTCTAACTAAGCGTCCCAGCAATTTTTCGCTATAACCCCGTCCGTAGATCCAAGCGGTATCAAAATAATTAACGCCCTGTTGGACTGCCTCATGCAGTGACTCAATGCCGGACTCATCGTCTGCGCCAGTCCATCCACCTTCACCACCAGCGATACCCCACATGCCATAGCCAACCTCGCTGACGTCCCATCCTAAACGCCCCAATTTCCGATATTGCATTTCAAACTCCTTTTTGTGTTAGTTGAATGACAGAACTTCTTGTGATCGCAGAGATTCTTCAGCTAGCTGACGGGCATAGGCGGTCAGCAAATGCTTGTCGAATTTAGGCCAGTTCAACCCCGCTGCCTGCAACAACTGACGGGCTTGCCTCTGATCGAAGCGTTCAGCAGGGGTAACAACGCTAGAAAAGGAAGGTGATCCGGTTTCTTTTCCTCTAGATTGTGATGGAAGAGGGAGAGCCGAAAAAAGGGCCTTCAGCTCATTGTTGGCGTCCGGTTTTTGAATTTCATGTTTTATAACTTTGAAAAAATCCTGGTAGCTCACACGGCGCAGAGAAAGATCCAGTGAACCTAATTCCTCCATGAGCAGTCGAAAATCTGCTTCAGCAGGATTGAAAAGATGGTAGATTTGATTATCCGGGAACGAGTTAAAGATTCGCCAGCACAGGACCTTAGCCGTGACATCGACGGGTGTGTAGTCAAACGTCATTTCAATGTCTGGATAGATGCCACACTGTACTGAAGCACTTACTAACCTTGAGATAAAAGCCCTTGGGTTGTATACACCTTTTTCTGAGCAAGGCATCATCTCTCCTAATCGGTAAATTGTAGCCTTGAGACCCATCGCTTGGGCTTGCTCTACAAGCCCTTCACTGGCAAGTTTCGAAAGGCTGTAACCATCGGTTGGAAAATTGCAATCCGACGTCCATTCTTTTTCTTCGATCCGATGGTCTTTGGCTTCGTGGGCATTGAAAACGCTCAGTGTTGAGATATGATGGAACGACTTTGGCTTGCCCTCCAAAGCCAACTCAAGCAGATGCCGTGTGCCAATAACATTTGCGTTTCTTAGGGCTAGATAATCCTTCATAAAGTCAACGCTCGCAGCGCTGTGTACAACAGCATCGATCGTTTCGCTTAGAAAAGACCAATGGGTGGGGGTCAGTCCCAAGCGCATACTCGTTAACTCAGCAGAAACAATGCTAATCCGCTCACTTTGTATTGATGCAGGCAGCCCGTAGGCCAAAAGAGTTTGCCTTAGTCGCTTTATGCCCGCTTCTTCGCTGTGGCTTCGAACAACGCAATGAATGTGCGCGGAAGAGGTTTTGAGAAGTGTAGCTAATACCCTTGCTCCTACAAAACCAGTGGCACCCGTTAAGAGTATTTGTGTCGGGGGAGAGGCCAACGAACTCTTAAAAGACTGCAATGTAGCAAGTTTAGCGCGGCTCTCCTCAAGGTCCTTTTGCAAGGCAGCAGCACCATTGTCACTAGATCTTGTCTCCTCAAAATTCTGTTCAAGTCCTCTTGCAAGTGAATAAGCAGTCGTATAGCGATAAATGACATCAACAGCAACTTCTTGTTCAAGTCGTCTTTCAAGTAAAAGAATCAAGGTGACGGCTCTCAGCGAATCTCCACCTAGATCAAAGAAATCATCATCCAAGTCGATGTCCGTGCGTTCGAAAACCTCATGCATGGACTGAAGAACTGCAGCCTCAATTTCGTTGAGATTCTCAAAATCCACGTTTTGACCTGCGGTTGCCATTGATGTGGCTCCCGCTATCTCTAACAATTTTTGACGGTCAATTTTACCGTTCTGGTTCACCGGCATTTCTCCGAGAATCAGTATTCGTTTCGGTACAGACGATTCTGGTAGATGCTCTTGTAATTCTGCTTTCAGGGTGGATTCATTAGATGGCTGTGACAAGGACACTAATGCTGTAAGTTCGACGCGACCGCTTCCATCTTTTTGGGCAACGACCTTTGCCTCTAGCACTTGGTCAAAATCGAGCAGGCAACGTTCGATTTCACCAATCTCAATACGTACGCCGTCCACTTTAACTTGGAAATCTGATCGACCTTTATATTGTAGGTTTCCCTTTGTATCGATGAAGCCTAGATCTCCAGTGCGATAAAGACGATTGACTCTGAGGTTGACATAGGGATTGGGTGGAAATGAAAATGCCGTTTTCCAGTGCTCTCCAAGGTAACCTCGCCCCAAGCATTCCCCACCAATGACAATTTCTCCTACTTCTCCGCGTGGAAGCGCAATTAGCTCTTCGTTCGAAATAAACAGGAATGTGTTGTCAATTGGGCGACCAAGCGAAATATTGGTTTTGTCTTCATCGTCAACATCGTGAAAAACCATCCCAATTGAAGCCTCGGTGGGTCCATAAGTATTAGTTATCCCCACTTCTGGGAGAAGTCGTCGAAACTTTTGGACGGCTTTAGGATTGATTTCTTCGCCTCCAATCAGTAGCCGGCGTAGGGATGTGAGTTTTGAAATTCGTTGGGAGCTGACTGAGAGCATTTCAACCATGAAATTGAAAATAGTTGGAACAAAATCAGCCATAGTGATCTGGTGTTGAGCAATAAGATCAATGGTTGCGTCCAAATCGAGGAGACCATTCCGGTCAGGTATTACAACAGTATTCCCATTCATTAATGGCCATATCAATTGCCAGATAGATGAATCAAATACATGTTTACTGTTCTGCAGAATGACATCATCCGGTTGATCACCAAACCGCCGATTCATGCATAGAAACCGATTTAGAAGCCCTCGGTGTACGTTAAGACAGCATTTCGGGGTGCCCGTCGAACCGGAAGTGAAAAAACCATAACAGAGATCTTCTTGGAAATCTGGAAGACGGCCGGAGAACTGTTCGGCACCTTCAACGAGTTGGTAATCCAACTTATACCATGGACTAGAGGAAAAGGATTGATCGGAGCTACAAGAATATAGCACCACGGGCGGAGCCAGAGAATTGAGTGTTGCTAAAATGCGTGATGAAGGCCAAGCAGGGTCGATGGGGGCAAATGCACCACCAGCTTTCCAGATCGCAAGAATGGCTAAGGGAAGCTCTAGTCCATTCGTGCAGACAATTGGAACCATACTGTTACGTGTTACTCCATACTCCTGTAATATAGCTGCTAGTCTATTCGATTTTTCGTTAAGTGCTTTAAAAGATAGTCGTTGTGCACCAAAGATAAGAGCGGTCTTATTTGGAACCCGAACCGCTTGACGCTCAATCAAAGTTAATACCGTGACATCATTAGGAAGGCTATAAGTGGGCCCTTTCAGAATATCGTTTGATGGCAAATAAACAGGAGAGTGGGGGAGCTCCTGATTTTCTATTTTTAGTTTGCCTGCATTTTCTCTATCCATAAGTAATCTCCTTTTATCAGGCGCATAGTTTTTCAGGGCATCTCAGCGAGTGCTTACTGGCCTGTATTTATGAATTATTCAAAGTTAATAGCTCAAGTTAAACTAAGAGTTAGTTTGAGAAGACCAGACTGATACCGAGGCTAATGAAAACAACGCCGAGTGTTCGATCAAGCCATTTACCCACAGCATCGTTATCTCGAATCTTTCTAGAGATAAAATCCGCCCCAACGATTAGTACAGCTTCCCAGATCAGTGCGATCAATATAATAATGATGCCGAGGGTAATCATCTGCCACCACGCAGCCCCTTTATAGGGATCGACGAATTGTGGTAGAAATGCGATAAAAAATACTGCGACCTTTGGATTAAATAAGTCAACAAGTACTCCCTGCCGAAAAGTTTGGTAGCCACTCGCAGGCTTTGCTTGAAGAGTATCCACTCGGAATGACATGCCCCGAGATCTTAGGGCTTGAATGCCAAGCCAAACCAAGTAGCCGGCACCGATCAACTTTACAGCCAAAAATGCCGTCTCGGATGTGGCAATGATCGCTGAAACGCCCGCAGCGGCAGCGATCACATGAATCATCGCGCCGGTACAAACTCCCCAGCTGGAAAGAAAGCCTGTTTTGTAGCCTTGAGCAATGGTGCGACTAAGAATATAAACGTGATCTGAACCCGGTGAAACGTTTAGCAAAACCGCAGCTGCTAGAAAAAGCATGAATTGCTCAATATCTTCCATCCTTCAGCTACTCCTTGTGAGGTTTTCCCTTTATCCGCTGGATGTGTTTGCTGACCTTTTCCCTGTTGCCGCACGTTTTCATGCTGCACCATCGTCGGCGTCCACCTCGGGAAATGTCTCGAAATAGCCAGCCGCAACGAGGGCAACTCTTTAATGTTCGCGCCTGAAGGTCTCCAATAAGCAGTCCTAGCGCATCCCAGGCCAGCAAGCCTAGTATCATTTGTTGATTGCTAACCACTGATTGATCTTTGAGCGCAGTTAATCCACCAATTAAAGCTAGCTGCAGAGCCTCTTCATTGGAGTGAGCGTAGCTGAGTATCTTCCTTACAGCCCACACAGGCGGGGGCGACGATTGCGTTACAGAGTGAAAAGTAGCCCATGCTGCTTCTCTCAACTCCCTCGCTCCCTGCATTCCAGTCTCTTTGCATTTTTCCACAGAGATAGATCCCTCGGCAGATATCAAGCCCGCACTAACAGCCCACGTCCGAAGTGCTTCGTCGTCTGAGAGACGATCCTCTCTTGCACTCAAATCAACTCTGTCGGAGACAGTGTTAACGAAATCCAGTATCGGACTCCCACCTACAAAATGTCGTGCATGCCACCTCCCCATAGGGGATAACTCAATCTTATTAACCATTCAAGCACCTTTTACCGGTTATCTCAATAATATTAAATAAATGTAATTATAGCCACCCCACAAGAACGATGCATGCGTAATTAGAGCTTTACACCGCATCATCCGCAAGCGAAGCCGGTACGGCGACATGCGGGTGGTGACGACAATCCCCCGGGATAAGGCGCGTAACTTTGCAGCATCCTTAACCGCCAAGCTGTCAGGCAATTACAGTGAAAGCAAAATTGACATGGTCGAATCCATCAACCGAAAGCTGAAAGGCTGGGCGGCGTTCTATCAGTTCGTCGACTATAAAGCGAAAGTCTTCAGCTATATCGATGGTGTCGTGTTCTGGAAACTGGCCCATTGGCTGGGCCACAAATATCGCTCTCGGCTCAAACCACTGATGCGCCATTGGTTTAAAGCCCCAGCCTCGGGTCAAAGTAAGACTTGGGTGCTGTATGGCAAAACCAACCTAGGGCTGTTCAGTGGAGCCATCTTGTACCGACTCGTCGGTCACGGGAAGAAGCGATTTCGGTGGCGTCTTCCGGAGGGTAATCCCTACCTGAGGACTGATGGGCATAACGGTAATCCCCCCATTTTAAGAGGGCATCAAAAGTAGAGTTCAGGCCACCATGGCCAATTTCTGTTGTGGGGTAATGCCTCCGAGAGCCATGTTGGGCCGTTCATTATTGTAGGTCCATAGCCACTGCGTTGCATATTCCTGAAC
>Ga0098040_1000445_pt1 | contig 18951 bp, 25 predicted proteins | sample 7_EtaG_FD_75065 | JGI IMG/M metagenome (GOLD analysis project Ga0098040, IMG submission 75065) | Marine viral communities from the Subarctic Pacific Ocean - 7_ETSP_OMZ_AT15161 metaG | ecosystem: Environmental > Aquatic > Marine > Oceanic | place: Pacific Ocean | collected 2015-01-08
CTGAATCTATTGATCCCCAAGAAGAATATCTTGATTATCTTTTCACAAATTTGATGCTTCACGCTTATAGGCTGGAAAATCAGCATTTTAATTCCACTGATAATGAATCTGAAACTTTCTTTAGGGATATTGTGGATCGAGCAGAAACAGAAAGAGGCGAAGCTGAAGAGGTCATGTCAGGCGCAGAGGGGGAAGAAGAGTTGGAAGTCCCCGCAGAAGAAGAGGTTGAATTAGCTCTTTAATTCACTGAGGCTTTTAATTTTTGAATAGGCTGCGGGGCATATTCTTTTTACAGCATCCCGATCATACAAAAAATAATCAGTAAACGCCGTTGCATAATATTCCCGCAGAGATGTTGCCGAATACGGAGATAAAAAACATCCTTGCCCATATCCCTCTAATGCACCATAACCCACGTCATCATATAAATAAAAATCAAAATCCTTATTATAGTTAATATCTAAGAAATCATGAAAATCTACTGCATATCCTTCATTTTTTAATATTCTGTAGAGTCTCTTTCGTTTGGCCAAAAACTCTATTTCTATGTCACCATCTTCATAAATTTTTTCATGAAAAACAGCTTCTGTTGCATGTGCCAGTTCATGAATAATATCATCTAGCATATCCATATCATTATCTTGGTGATTGGTGATATAAATTGCTGCGTCTTTATAAACAGCATTAATTTCACGTTCATCGAACTCAGGAAGGTGAGCTACATAAATAACATCGACACCATAAAAAAGTTCTTGTGGAACTTTTTTGTTTAATGTGTTTATAACTTTTCCGATATTAACTTTTTCCGGATTCAGTTCACCAATAACAACAAATGGTATTGTTTGATGAACATAATAATCCCTCATTTTTTGATTGAGAAGATTATTGTGTCTTTCCTTCAGGAGGTGACGGATTGTCATTGTCTGCTATACCTTTAAAAGATTCAATATCTGAGATGGCTTGGTCATACCCGCGTAAAAAGTTTTCCTCAGCGACAGAAAGAACAAATTCGGGAAACTCCTCAGCCATTACTTCCACAATCATTTCCACTGTTACTTCTTCCTCTTCTTTTAATTTTTGATGCTCCCCTACAAAATTAACTAAATATTGTTTCAATTCAGTGTCTTTATCTAGAGAGCTTCTTTCGTTAATCAAATCTTTAAGATTAGTTGCTTGCATGTCGTTACCTTTCTATTTTATTATAACTTAAATATTGAACTTTTTTAATGCATCAATCGTATTTTTATGAATTTGTGCTTTGACTTCAATTTTTTCGCCAGAGCGATCATGAAACTTGTTTGAGATCAAAACACCGCCTTTTTTGTCTATAGCGCGATTTACTTCATCGATATCAACCCATCCCCAAGCATCATGTTCTGAACTTAAAGTACAAGGAAATTCTCCAATGGAGCCCATTAAAAAAGTTGTAAAAGTTAAATCGTCTCTTTTTTCTTCATATTCGCCCAACGATCCGTGCCCAGAGAAATCTTTTCCTACTTCTTCTATGGTTTCTCGAACTGCTGTTTCGAAGGCATCTTCGCCTTCCTCGGCACCGCCCCCGGGTGTGGAAAGTTCACCACTATCACTTCCTTCGCCCCTTCTGATTAAAAGAATGGAATCTTTGTCTGGACAAAATACCACAAAACCGGCGCCTGTATTTTTCTCTTCTTTTTCTTCTCGCAGGAAACCTTTCCAAGTTTCCAAAACATGATCAGTCATGAGGTCATCCTTTAATTTTGTCTAAAGTGGGCTCAGGAACTTTATTCGGCTCTTCTACCTCCTGAGTAGCAGTCAGGAGCATCATAAACACTTCAGTGGAATGTTCAGGTTCCATGGTCTCTGCCATTTCGCCATAGTTTCTCCAAGCTTCCATAATCGTCAGTTCGTTTTTTTTAAAAGATGTGCAAATTAAACACATGTTCTTTTCCTCCTCTTATTGTGATATTATAAATAGAATTCTCTTTTTATTTAAGTCATTTCGAAAGAGTTAATATATTAGAAAGGATCGCCGCTCATTTTAATTGAAGATGCCAGCGGAGCACTTTCCCATTTAAATCGTATTTTAAACAATTTGGCAGATTCTGAACCTTCTCCTGCCCATACTCCAATTGAATTTGTTCCAATTTTTTCTAATTCAATCGGCTCCGATGAAATACTTTTAACGGTGTCGTTGTTAATAGAATCAACTACGGAAGCAGAATAATTTCCATTTGTGCCCCTTCCGGTTACTTTAATATAATAGGGAAATCTATCTTTAGCATCGATCCATTCGTCTAAAAAATGCTCTTTTAAATCATCCAGATCCATTTCTAAATAATAATCATATAAAAGATCACGCAGTCTGCTGAGGACATTTGTTCCCCCCTTATAATAAGAGACTAATTCGGGTACCGATCCCATTTTTCTCCCTGCGGCGATGTTTTTTAAATACTGTTTGCGCCCACGGGTGGTTTTTTCTCCGCCCCATGAAAGAGAGGTTAAATTATCTTGATATATCTTTTTAGTGGCACCGACTAGATCAACTCCCAAATCTTTTCCAAGTCTACCAATGCCGGGGTTTTTAAATCCAATATCTCCGCCACCTTTGGTAGATTTTGCTGATAAGCCTAAAAAAGCGTCATTTGAAAATTTTAATAAAATATCTGTGGGGTTTTTACGAGAATCTACATCGGTCTCTACTGCTTTGGATAAAATACCGGGACGAGCGGTCCACCATACCTGTTCCACGTCTCCCTCAAACCCATTAGCAGAAGCCCAGTTTAAAGCGGCTTCAGCTTGAGCTTGAGCCCTCCCATCTTGATCTTTATAATTTTCCGGGTTGATTTGAGATTTTCTCATCTCTAGTGCTTGTATAGCTTCATTTTGCTGGGAGCCGTAAATGGACCAATTACCCCCTCCGGAATAATAGCCCAATAAAATTTCATTCACATCACTGCCCAAAGTGTTGATGTCTTTTTTATTTTGTTCCGTCAAAGGGGTTATTAAATTTTTGATTATAAGTTTCATTATAAAATCCTTGCAGCCAATGTTGCTGTTTTTGATCTCTCGCCTTTAATTAGTGTTACATGACCTGCGATCTCATGTTCTTTGAATTTCTCAACGGCATAAGTTAGACCATTAGAAGTTTCATCGATATACACATTATCAATCTGTTCAATATCTCCAGTCAAGACAATCTTAGTGTTTTCACCCACACGCGTTATAATGGTCTTTAATTCGTGTCTGGAGAGGTTTTGTGCCTCATCTACAATAATGTATGCATTTGAGATTGAACGCCCTCTAATGTACGTTAACGCCTCGACTTCGATGGTTCCATTGGTCATGTACTCCTCCATCATCATTTTGTCGTTGCCCATGAGGTATTGAAGGTTATCTCGAATCGGAGCTAACCATGGTCGCATCTTCTCCTCCATTGATCCCGGAAGATAGCCAATATCTCTTCCCATTGGTTGAACAGGCCGAGAAACAATTAATCTTCTATACATCTTTCCTTCCAAAACTTGCTGAATTCCTGCTGAAATAGCCGCAAGTGTTTTTCCAGAGCCTGCTTTTCCAATCAAAGTGACAATTGGAACATGTTCATCCAGCAGGAGGTCCATAGCGAAGCTCTGCTCTTTGTTACGGGGCGTTATGACCCATTCCCACCCCTTACCATCAAAGACGCGACAAAGAGGCTTAGAATAGCATTTAAAGCGCGATAAAGCAGTCTTCTTCTCATTGGCATTGGATACCAACATCACATATTGGTTTGGAAAGAGTTTTTTCTCTTGTTTGTCGACAAAAACATCTTTTCCTTCATAAAATTGATCGATTATTTGATCATCCACAAGATATTGTGTAAATCCCGTATATAAGTCTGTTGCATTTCCAACTACTTTTCCTGCCAAATAACCTTCAGCGGGAATTCCTAGTGCATCGCATTTCACACGCATATTAATATCGCGAGAAACAACAATCACTTTTCTTTTTGGATTTTCTCTTTTTTGGGTTAAAGCAACTCCAATAATTTGATTATCTGGATTCTTTTTGTCAAAACTGGGAGGAAGATCTTCGGGATCATAAGATTTGCAGGAAATCATTCCTTTTCCCTTCCCCAGTCTAACTCCCTTGTAGAGGCTGCCTTTTTCCCTGAGTTCATCAAAGATTCTTATAATTTTACGAGCATGTGCTCCAACACCATCTTGTCGAGTTTTATGTTTGTCAATTTCTTCTAGAACTTTCAAAGGGATAATAATGTCATTATTTTCGAAAGAGTGAATAGAGTTTGCATCCGTGAGGTAGACGCTAGTATCTAAAACGTAAGTTTTTTTTGCCATTGGTTTTTCCTGTCAATTTTGTTCCGTTCTGAAGATAATTAGTTTTTATTGCCGAATCTCTCCCTATTTTACTATTTATTAATAAGCGGGGCATTTTATCTTGAGAGGAGGTGAAATTAATCAGTATACACACATAAAGGAGACTGAGACAATGAAAAAATTATGGCTTTTACTTTTTGGATCGACGCTAGCGATGGCATTTATGAGTGCGACGTTATGCTGCGTTTCTTTCACCCCGAGGCTCAACACAGGTCTCAGCACAGATAAGGTTTTTCCCCGAAAATCCTTTCTTTTTGTTGAAAAGAAAACTACATTCTTCCTGTGTACCACAAACCAATGTAAGATGGTTTTTTCTGGTAAGATGACAGGAAGTGCTAGTGTTATTTATCACAACGAAACACGCACTTTTGTCCTAACTGCTGCTCATATGGTTTGGATGAAGCCTATTAGCTTTTTTCGGAAAATTAAGTTTGAAGCACAAGGAGAGCTTAAAAGTGTTGATAGTTGGACGCTCATCGACATCAATGGTAAAAAATACAAAGGAATTAAAGTCGTTAAGTCAAATAAAGAATCAGATTTAGCTATCTTATCCATTAAAAAGGCGAAGATTCCAGCTTTAGAAATTTCTGATCAAGCTCCGAGAATTGCTGATAAACTTTATAATGTGGGTGCCCCAACCGGAATGTTTGGCAAAGATATGGTCCTACTTTATGAAGGTAGGTTTCTCGGATATTATCAAGATGAACGAAGAACTGCATTTAAATTAAAAGTAGCAATAACAAACATTCCTGTTGCCGGTGGAAGTTCTGGTTCTCCCATTTTAAATAGTTGTGGAAAAGTTGTTGGAATGGTCTCGGCGGTGAATAGAAGCTTTCATCACATCTCTATATCTCCAACTTGGAAACAACTTTCTGAATTTGTTAAGAAACATCTTCGCAAATATGGATATGGAATGTGCATGAATCCTGAACTTCAGCCCAATCCAAGCAAAGAACCAGTGGCTCCGGACTTACGACAATTTAAGTAATTTTTTATTTTGGTTTTGGCTCATATTTATCAATTATCTCCTTAACTTTTTCACATTTACTCTGTTCATAATATTCTGGTCTATTCTCTGGGCTTCTTACAAGCCACGATAAATATCCAACTATAGAAACAGAAATACAAAATAAGAGTGTTAATAATAACTTTTCCATAAACTTATTTCCTTATTAATAATAAGCTTAAAAAATCTTATAATAAGATAATATCATACTTACAGCTTTTTGTCAAGTATTTCTTTTCTTATTTCTTCTTTTATTTTAAACTTATTAAGTCTCTTGTCAAATGTTTTAATATCAAGACCCAGCAATCTTGCAGCTTCAACCTTTGATCTGGTGCTAGATAAGGCAAATTTATAGATGGATTCTTTTACAAGATTATCCAGAGATCTGAGAATCTGAAGTCCATATAAATAGCCCCCTGCTGCTTTAACAGCCAATTCTAATTTAACTGTTATTAAGTCTTCAAGAGAAATATTATCCACTTTGGATAAAAAGTTTTTATCTATTTTTTCTTTACTTTTTAAGCTTTTTATAACAGAATAATCTTTATTTAAGCCAAAATTCTTGTTTTTATTGTTCCAACTCATATTTAATCCCTGTATTTTTATTATACTACATCTTAATATTATTGTTAAATTATATTATAATGTTTTTATAAGGAGAAATAAATATGGCAGAAGAGAAAAAAATTAAAGTATTAACCATTTCTGATCACCCATTCAGTCCATCGGGCGTTGGAACTCAGACTAGATATGTTATTGAGGCGTTGTTAAAGAGCGGTAAATTTTCTATCCTTTCTTTAGCCGGGGCAATGAAGCATGATAATTATCAACCTCAAAAAACCGAGGAATGGGGAGACGATTTAGTAATCTTCCCTGTGGATGGTTATGGAGATCCTGATTCTGTGCGCTCACTTATTCGAAACCAAAAGCCCGATATTCTGTGGTTTATGACTGATCCGCGTTTTTATGGCTGGCTCTGGGCAATTGAAAATGAGATTCGACCCCTTATACCCATGGTATATTATCATGTTTGGGATAATTATCCTTATCCGCATTTTAATGAAAAATTTTATAGTTCTAATGATTTTATCGCCGCTATTTCAAAGGTTACGGCAGATATTGTAAAAACTGTCGCGCCAAATATTGAATCTCAATATATACCCCACGCAGTTGATTCGGCATCGTTTAAAAAATTAGAAGAGTCTAAAATTCACGATGTAAGAAAAAAGATTTTTCAAGATAATCTTTGCGATGAAAATGATAACGAAAAAATGATTTTCTTTTGGAACAATAGAAATGCCAGAAGAAAACAGTCCGGATGCCTCATGTGGTGGTTTAAAGAGTTTTTAGATAAAGTAGGTCATGATAAAGCTATTTTAATGATGCACACTGAGCCTAAAGATGTTCACGGTCAAGATCTGGAAGCTATTGCGAAAGAACTTAAATTGGTCAATGGTGAAATTATTTTATCTACCACTAAAATGCCGCCTGAGCAACTTGCTCAAGTATATAATGCCGCAGATTGTACAATAAATATTTCAGATGCTGAAGGTTTTGGCTTAGCAACTCTTGAATCTCTTTCTTGTGGCACCCCCATTCTTGTTAATATGACGGGAGGATTACAAGAACAAGTTACGGATGGAGAAAATTGGTTTGGAATTGGCATAGAGCCATGTTCCAAGTCGATTATTGGCTCTCAGGAAGTTCCTTATATATATGAAGATCGAATTCACAAAGAAAATTTTCTAGAATCAATTGAAAAAATGTATAATCTTTGGAAAAATAAAGACACAGAATACGAAAAATGGAGCGAGATGGGTATCGAGCATGTTAGAAAAAATTATAATTTTGATACTTTTACGACTCAATGGGTTGAAGTTATGGAAAAAATCTACGAAAAATACGGTTCTTGGGATAAACGGCAAGGTTATAAATCTTGGGAATTGAAAGAGGTTGCATAAATGAAGAAAAAAGTTATTGTTAAAGGACCATTCCTTTCCAGATCAGGATATGGAGAGCAAGCGCGATTTGCTCTGCGCTCCCTCCGTACAAAAGAGAATATATTTGATATTTTTCTTCTCAATATTCGATGGGGAGAAACCGGTTGGGTTTGGGAGGATAACGAAGAAAGAGATTGGATAGATGAGCAGATTAGAAAAACGGTGCATTATATAGAAGAGCATAAAAAAAATAATATACCTCCCCAATTTGATATATCCCTACAGGTTACTATACCTCAAGAGTGGGAAAAAATGGCCTCGATTAATATCGGATATACTGCGGGAACTGAATCAACAAAAATGTCCCCTCAGTGGGTTGAAAAAGCATTAATGATGGACAAGATTCTTGTGACATCTCATCATACAAAATATGCTTTTGAACATTCTAGCTATCAAGCTCAGCATCCTCAGACCGGAGAAGTATTTAAATTACAAAACAATACACCACTCGAAGTTGTTTCTTATCCTGTCCGTCAGTTTGAGCCTTGTGAAAATTTTGAATTATCACTAAAACATGATTTTAATTTTCTTTGCAATGCACAGTGGTCACCACGAAAGAATATTGAAAACACAATTAAATGGTGGCTCGAAGAATTCTGGGATCAAGACGTGGGGCTCGTTGTAAAAGGGAATATAAAGAACAATTCGTATATGGATAAAGGATTTACAGAAGAACGGCTCAAATCTCTTCTAAAAGAGTTTGAGGATAGAAAATGTAGTGTATATTTGCTTCACGGAGATTTATCTGAAAATGAACTTTCTGCGCTTTATCAGCATGATAAGATTAAGTGTTTTATTAACTTAGCACACGGTGAAGGTTTTGGACTTCCAGTTTTTGAAGCTGCATATTATGGTCTTCCTGTCGTGGCTCCGAATTGGGGTGGTTTGGTTGATTTTTTATACAAGCCCAAGAAAAATAAAAAAGGAAAAGAAAAAAACAGACCTTATTTCACAAAAGTTGACTGTGACATAAAGCCGGTGCAAAAAGAGGCGGTTTGGGAGCCCATTATTATTAAAGATTCAATGTGGGCATTTCCCAAGCAGGGTTCTTATAAAATGGGGCTTAGAAAAGTTTACAAACAATATGATCAGGTGAAGAAGAGAGCAGAATCATTGCAAGAGTGGCTTGTTAAGGATTTTAGAGAGGATAAAAAATATAGAGGTTTTGTTAACAGTTTTTACGAAGATGAAACAGCAAATATCGAAGATGAACAAGTTCCGACAATTTCTCTTGTTACATCTGTTTATAAGGCTGAGAAATTTATTGATCAACTTATGGAAGATGTCACGCAACAATCGGTTTTCGAAGATAAATGCGAGTGGATTATTTTTAACGCAAATGAAAAAGGTGAGGATTATGAAGAGGAAGTAATTCAAAAATACATAAAAAAATATCCCAACAACATCGTTTATAAACGCTTAAAGAAAGATCCGGGAGCATATGGGGTCTGGAATGCTGCGATAAAAAAGGCAAAGGGAGAATTTATTACAAATGTTAATTGTGATGACCGTCGTGTGCCATGGGCCTTCGAAAAACAAGCAAAATTGTTAGTTGCTAATCCCGATGTAGATCTGATATATAATGACAGTTATGCTGCTCATGAGCCAAATATCAATTGGGAATCTGTTAATTCATCCAATACTCAACGTTATATGTTCGAGAAATTTTCCAAAGAAGCGTTGCTCCGAAGTAATTTGCCGCACAACAATCCAATGTGGAGAAAGGCTTTGCATGATAAATTTGGATATTTTGATACAAAGTACAAATCCAGCGCCGATTGGGATTTTTGGCTCAAGTGCGCATTTGGAGGCTCCAAGTTTAAAAAAGCGGATGAAATTTTGGGCGTTTATTATTTCAACCCTGAAGGTATTTCAACTGACAAAAAAAATGCATCTTGGAAAAAGGAAGATGAGAGAGAGATATTTCAACGGTATTTGAAAATAATTCAAGAAGAGAGTAAAATGTGAAAATTATTTCTTTTTGTCTGTGGGGGAACAATCCAAAATATACAGTTGGTGCAATAAAGAATGCCGAATTAGCTCGTCAAATATATCCGGGTTGGAGATGTAGGTTTTATGTAGCAAATGATGTGCCTTATTCTATTATTATGAATTTGGAAATTTTTGATCATGTAGAGGTTGTCGAAATGAACAAGCCGGGTGATTGGACAAACATGTTTTGGAGGTTTTTTCCAGCAGGGGAAGAGGATGTAGAAATTATGATATCGCGAGACACTGATTCTCGTTTGAATATAAGAGAAAAAGCGGCCGTGGACGAGTGGATAAGTAGCGATAAAGAGTTTCATATAATGAGGGATCATCCGGCTCATGGCTTTCCCGTACTGGGGGGAATGTGGGGTGCTAAAAAAGGAACTGTACCCAATATGATCGAGCTTATTAAGTCCTTCGGATGCACTAATGATTATGGTACAGATTATATATTTTTTCAGGAGAAAGTTCTTCCGACATTAAATGAGGAGCAATTATGTGTGCATGATGAATTTTTTGCCAAGAAACCTTTCCCTATTGAAAGAAATGGGCTAGAATTTGTTGGTCAGGTTTATGATGAAAATGGCGTAACTGTCGAGGAACATGTAATTGCTTTAAAAGAGGCTCTTAAGTGAAGTTTTTTAACATTGATTTACATGTTTCGGTGATACGAGATTTAAAAATAATTTTTGAAAATCTTGGACACACTATTGATACTCTTTCTTTGTCTGGTCATAACTGGGTTTTCGCCAATGAGACTATAGAAAGACCTGAAATTATTAATGAAACCAATTGGTTTCATCTTGAGGAACAATTATTAGACAAATTTTATTTATATTACAAAGATAAGTTAGATAAGTATGATGGTTTCATTGTTACTCATACTCCGATTCTTGCTAAATTTTATGAAAAATTTAATAAACCAATTATTGTAGTGGCATCCACTCGATATGAGCACCCTTTTACCGATGATTATTTATCGTGGAAAAGTGTAAATGATTTTTTCTTTACTAATAAAAATTTAATATTAACAAGTAATAATTTGTTTGATAAAAAATATTGTGAATTGTTTATTGATAGGGAATTTAAATTAATTGAAAGTATTTGTTCATATACGAATGCTCAATATAAACCTCTCAAGGATAAGGGCGTTGTTTATTCCAAATTTAATCTTCCTACTTTGCATAATTATATACATAAAAATAAATTAAACCGAGTATCATGGGAGCATCTTTATAGTTATAAATGTATTGCTCATTTTCCCTATAATGTTTCCACGATGTCTATATTTGAACAATATTATGCAAATGTGCCGTTGCTCTTTCCTTCAAAAAGATATACAAAAGAACTTATGCAAAATAATTCTCCTCTGTATTCGGAACTTTCATATCGAAAAATGAAAGGTTTGCCCCCAAAAAGTCTTTTCAATTTGGAAAACGACCCAAATAATTATAATGTTGAAAATATACTTAAGTGGATAGAATATTCCGATTTTTATAGGTTTAAAAATATCTTATATTTTGATTCTATTCAAGATTTAGAAAATAAATTTTATCAAATAAATTTTGATTTAGTTTCGTTTAGCATGAAGCAGGAAAATATTGAGCGTTATGAAACAGTGCAAAAAAATTGGGATGAAATATTAAGAAAGATAGGGGTGTGAGAGCTTTTGTTTGATTACAGCGACGTAAAATACATATGTTATAACTGGATGCCACGCATAGCTGATCACATTCTAGATCACACTGAACAGTTTTATAAAAATGCCGGCGTAAGCCGCCAGCACAATTGTGACACTTTTGATCCTTACGCGGTTAAAGAAAACGATATTATATTTGTCAAAACCGATTATATAATTAATGGCACTTTTGAAAAATATTTTTTGAATAAAATTGGCACAACTTTTAACTTAATAACGGGAATATCTAGCTATCACCTAGGAAGAGATGATAATGGTGGATATAAAAATATACTCAACAACTCTAGAATAAATAAATGGATTTGCACTAACCCTCCGGTAGAAAATAGTAAAAAGATTATCCCCATTCCAATCGGGTTCCAAGAGCCTGACCGCCCGGGCGGAAATCAAACGTTTTTAGAACACATTCATGAATCAAGGCATGAGTTTCATAATAAAATTGATGGAATTTTTTTGCCGTATCATGATTTATCGACAAATCCAATGCGCAAAGAACAATTTGAATATTTATCATCTTTGCCTTTTGTATATTCTCAGCGCGAGAAACAAAGTCTTATTCAATATTATCAATCTCTAAATAGTTACAAGTTTGTTATAGGTTTAGAAGGCTCAGGTCCCGATATTCATCGTAATTATGAGACGTTATTAGTTGGCTCTATCCCCATTAATACTAAAAATATTATTGAACAATTATTTAAACATCATGGCGTGGAAGCAATTTTTTTAAATGATTGGGAAAATTTAAATACAAAAACATTTGAGAAAATACTAGATTTGTCTTTTAATAGGATTATCAATGATCAATTTTTAAAAATAGATTATCATCGTGGTCATATACGCGACAATATATCGAAAGGAGTATAAATGGCAGGTCAAGTAAATCGTCAGAGTTTTTTAGGAGAGTATATTTATCATCTAGCGTTAAAAAAAGAATTTACAACTTTTGTTGAAGTGGGAACATGGAATGGCGAGGGAAGCACTAAATGTTTTATGGATGGCATCCTTTCGCGTCTGGATGAATCTTGTCTTTATTCAATAGAAGCTAATATAGAATTTTATAATCAAGCATTAAAATATTGGCAACCAACACTGTCAACGCTAAGGTTTCCTTTTCCTAAGCTTCATATATTATACGGAAGATTAATAGAAACAGAAGAATTAACCTCAGAAGAAGAAATCAGAAATCACAAAATATTTCACAAACAACCATGGTTAACATGGAGAAGTAGAAATATAGAAGAGTATGGTCAATGTGAGAATATTATCAACAAAATACCAGATGGAATAGACGTATTATTTTTAGATGGGGGGCAATTTTCTACGCTTGCCGAGTGGAATCGTCTCAAAAGCCGCACCAAAGTTGTTTTACTTGATGATACGACCACTTTTAAAACCGAGAAAATTCGAGAAGAAATAATGGAAGATTCTGCCAATTGGACAGTTGTCTTTGACACTATTGATGATAGGAATGGGATATTCATGGCTTGTCAAACTGAATTTTTACATATCGTGAAGAATCATAAGATATAGCCTTTATAAAACAAATGATAGAGGGGACACTTAAGTGAAAACAGCACTGTGTTTTACGGGAACTGCAAGAAGTTTGCAGTATACACATAATAATATAAAAGAAAAATTAATTAATTCTTTAGAAGAGTGTGATATATTTGCTTTCTTGGCTGAAAATCCACATGCTTATAAATTTAAGGATTTGCTTGGGGATAATGTTCAAATAAAAAAAATTATTATTGAAGAAGAATTAGATTGCGATATATCAAAAATAAAATTTGCCCCCGGTTGGCCACCCAAAACTAGTTCTCGTGAGATCTACATCAAAATGATTAGATCTCGTCAAAGATGTGAAGAAATTCTCTCTCTCTATGAGAAGGAAGAGGGTGTTAATTATGAACGAGTTATTTTTTCTCGACTTGATGTTAAATATTTTGATGATGTGGGTCCTCATGTTAAAAATTTGAACCATGGTTGTCTTTATGTTCCTGATTTTCATAATACTTTTGGAGGTGTTATTGAGGGACATAATGATAGATTTGCAATTGGCAATAGAAAAGATATGAGAATTTATTTCAATGTTCCTAACTCAATCGAAGAATTCAATAAAAAAGGCGGTCAAATCACAGCGGAAACACTTTTAAAGTGGCATTTAGAGAGGAGTGCTGTGCAAGTTGAAAAAATCCCACTTAGATTTACTCGTGTACGTGCCACCGGTGAGGAAATTGATCTAAGATTAAAAGACAGAAGTCTACACCCTCGCGACACATGATAAAGCATTATCAACTAAAGGAATTATAATATGAAATATCTAGTATTAGGATCTGAAGGACAAATTGGCAAACCGTTGGTAAACTTTTTGCGAAGCCAAGGGCACCATGTCGAAGAATATGATCTTAGGAGAAGTTCTATCGAAGACTTGAGGTATTTAGATCGTTCCGAACAGAGAGAAGTCTTTAATGACAAATTAACAAGTTGTGATTTTGTCTTCTTTTTGGCATTTGATGTAGGGGGGAGCAAATATTTGTCAAAAAAAGATAATGAGTTTGAATTTATTCATAATAATATTTCTTTGATGAAAAACACATTTGAATTATTATATAAACATCGCAAACCATTTATCTTTACATCAACACAAATGTCCGATATGGTACACTCCAGTTATGGCAATGCGAAGCTAATCGGAGAAAAATATACTAAATCATTGAATGGGCTGCATGTCAAGTTATGGAATGTATATGGCCCAGAGCTTGATATAGAAGAAGAGCGCTGTCATGTAATTACTGATTTTGTACGAAGTGCAAGAAATAACGGATGCATAAACATGAGAACTTCCGGTCGAGAAAAAAGACAATTCCTATACGTCGAGGACTGCTGTGAAGCTTTGCTTTCTTTGAGTAAAAAATATGATACAATATCTAGAGATGAACAATTACACATTTCTAATTTTGAATGGACTTCGATTGAACAAGTGGCTAAAGTCGTGTCTAAATTTTATAATTGTGAATACACTAGGGGACAGAAAAAAGATACGGTGCAACTAAATTTGCAATATGAGCCTGATAGAAATATATTGAAATATTGGCAACCCAAGACAACCTTGGAAAATGGAATAGAAAAAGTAATTAACTGCTATTCGAAGGGGGAGAGAGAATGTTAAAGTTTGATCTAGAACCTGATTTATTTAAATTATTAGAAAATAAAAAAGTTGCCATCGTGGGACCATCGCCTCATTTAATTGGAACAGGTCTCGGTAATAAAATTGATCAGTATGATTTAGTATGTAGAGTTAATGAAGTACATCCGACCGGTTACGAAAGAGATTATGGAAATAAAACAGATGTTGTTTTTCATAATTGCGGCACCATTCATATACCTCATTTTCGAAATAATTTAAAAAAATCCCCAAAAGTATCTAAAAATCTAAAGTATGTCATTTGCCCCTGTGTAAAAGCCGTAGGGTCTGATACCAATTGGCACACATGGTCAGATGAACATATAAGCCCGGTTGTCTTAAATTTTCACAGCGTCAACAAATATAATACACCATTTTATTGGATAGGTATGAAAAATTATAAATTTGTTTATAATAATTTCTTTGGCGTAGAGCCCAATGCCGGACAGACAGCAATAGTTATCTTACTTCTTCATAAAGTAAGAGAATTGTTTATAACAGGATTTTCTTTTTATGCTCAGGGAAATTTACCAACTTTATCAATCCGCCCGGGACATGTTGAAAAGGCGCGAGAAAATGAATTGGTAGGAGATGCAGGGCATCCGCAGTCTCCTCAAAAAAACGCATTTAAGAATAAGATTTTTAAACAATATGGGGAAATTATTGTTGTTGATTCTTATTTGAATGATTTATTGGATCTGCAACATGATAGGGTCGTCAAATTATGAAAAAAATAGTATCCATAATTACAGCCAGAGGGGGTAGCAAAGGTATTCCATCTAAAAATGTTATCAACGTATCTGGCAAACCTTTGATATGATTGGTTGGAATATGTATATGCCACCTGAACAAGCCGCAGAGGGTTTGGAACTGTTTGACAAAATCAAAGACTGGAATGAAGATCTTGAAACATCAGGTATTCACAAGGATCTTTCACAGTTTCCAATTTATGAGGAAGCAAATAGGTGAATTTTACTATCCTAATTCCAGCTAGAGGGGGCTCAAAGGGATTACCAAGGAAAAATCAACTTTTACTGGATTATACTCTTTCCGAAATACCTTTAGAATATCATAAGAATGTTATCATTAGCACAGATGATAGACAAATAATAGAAAAAATTAAAAAAGAGTATATGGGATGCAAAATACATTTACGAAGCAAATCCAGTGCAGACGACACAGCATCGGTTAAAGAATGCATTAGGGAAGCGATAGAAGAATTTTCTATAAATGGGGAAATTGTTATGCTATATTTAACATATCCAGATAGAAAGTGGAAACAAGTTATTGGTGCATTAAAGCGGTTCCGGGCTTTAGGAGCTAGTTCGCTCCTTTGCAGAGAAGAGATTAAAGTCCATCCTTATTTGTGTATGTATGAAGAAGGGGAAAATAGAGGGAAACAGATAGTAGAACATGATTTATACCGCCGTCAGGACTACCCTCCTTGTTTTAAAATATGTCATATGATTTCAATTTTTACAACCAAAGAGTTTAAAAAATTGAATAAAAACTTGTATAATGGTGATACATTATTTTATAAAATACCAGAAACACTAGATGTTGATGAATATAATGATTTTAAGAAAATAGGGAGATGATATGGCAGTTAACACTATTGCCGAAATCGGAATTAATCACAATGGAGATTTGGAAATCGCAAAGAGACTAATAGATGTCGCAGTGGTTGCCGGTTGTGATTATGCTAAATTTCAAAAAAGAAACCCAGATGTTTGTGTTCCAGAGGAACAGAAAAATAAAATGAAGGATACTCCATGGGGAAGAATGACCTACTTGGAGTATAAACACAAGATAGAGTTTGGAAAAGAAGAATATGATGAGTTGTTTTCTTATGCTGAACTCAAGGGTATAGAGATATTTGCGTCTGTGTGGGATAAAGACTCAGTAGATTTTATGAGCAAATATACGACTGTAATGAAGGTACCATCCGCCCTTATAACAAATAGAGAATTAATTCAATATGCTCGTGAAAAGGCAACTTACTTAATGATTTCCACAGGAATGAGCACGGAAGAGGAAATTGATAGAGCAGTGCAAGATTCCAGTCCAGATCTTATTTTTCACACTAACTCTACCTACCCTTCTCCAGTTGAGGAGTTAAATTTAAATTACATACAGTGGCTCCGGAGCAAATATCCTGATATAGAAATAGGATATAGTGGACACGAGTATGGACTAGTTACAACATTCGCAGCCACTGCTTTGGGAGCCACTTGGATAGAGAGGCATATCACTTTAGATAGGACGATGTGGGGAAGCGATCAAATGGCATCAGTAGAGCCTATTGGGCTAATGAAGCTTGTGAAGGGGATTAAAGATATAGAGAAATCTTTGGGAACGCCGGGCCCCAGAGAAGTTTTTAGATCTGAGCTTTCTAAGCGAAAAAGTCTAAGGTCATCAAAGGGAACTAGTTTATGATCGATTTGATAGTTTTTATAAAATCTTCTGGTCCAAATGTTAGAGAGGATAATTTAACAGATACAATAACGTCATTTGCTAAAAAAAATTTAAAATCTAATTATAAATTTTATATTGTTTGTGATCCCGGAATTGAATTGTGGGTAGATAAAATTTTTAAAAATAGTGCCCATCGCGACTTTTTGAAAGAAGAACACCTTTTAGATTTAAAAATTTCAACTAATTCATGGGCTAACGATTTTAATGAATTTTTTGAAAAAAGTCAAAATTTATCAAAATGGGTTTTAATTTCTCATGACGATGTACAATATATAACCGACAACTATTTTCAAAAAATGGTTGAAAGTGTACACGGGCACGAAGAGGAAGTCGGCTGGCTAACATCGACTAGTAATTATTACACAGAAGTTGAAGGCAGGGTTGTTACTGATATTTTTAGACCCGGAGCTTATAAAGATTATAATAATTGGGGCGCGATGTTTTATTTGCATAAGATGGCTCATTTAAAAAATGCATCTTCCGGAGTAGTAAAGAGGAATCTTCATTTATATGATTATCCGGTTGATAAAAAGGCGGTTAAAATTCACGGTATCATGTCTGCTGTCATGATGATAAAATCAAATACTTTAAAAAAAGTAGGACTTTGCGAAGACTGGACGCAGTATACAATGCTTATCGATGAAGATTGGTCGCTCGAAGCGCTTAGAAATAATTTGTGGAATATATGGGTTCCGGACGTGTTCCATAGTCATCCTTTGAGAAGAGGTTTGCGACCAACTAATAACAAGTGGGAAAATGAAGCCCATGCCGGCTTTGCAAGAAAGTGGGGTTTCATCACCGGTGACAGACCGCGTGGTATATCAATCTCTGTTGAGGAACTAAGGCAAGAATTTTCTGATAATAACATTCCATGGTCTTCATATAGAAATAGTTACGAGTGGGAATATTTAGATGTCAAGTAAATTTTGGAAACAAATTTGGGATAAAAAAGGTCTCAGCGAGAGCACAGATCTTTTATATTTAGATGGTTATGAACATTTGAAGATAGAGTTCAGTAGTGCGGAGATTTGTAAAAAAATAATTTTATTATCTGGAATAGAACCCGGAGATAAAATTTTAGAAGTCGGTGCCGGCGCCGGCTTTTTAGCTAGAGAATTGCAAAACTATGATTACGTTGGGGTTGATTATTCACTTCCTATTATCAAAAAACATAGTTTTTTATTTCCTGAGCATAGAGTTTTAGTTGCTGACTCCGGCGATCTGCCTTTTTCCGATGAACATTTTGATTTTGTTTTTTGTTTCGGGCTATTTCAATATTTGTCCGGCTTAGAACACGCCAATCAAACAATTTCAGAAATGGCGAGAGTGACAAAGAAGGGAATTTTTTTGGGAGACTTGAAAGCAGAGAAAACAAGAAAAGAGCATTTTGTTTATTCAAAAAGAGAGTTAAGTAAACGAGGTTTTGAATTTTCAGAGTGTGTGTACAATTCAAACGATGTTGATAGATTTAATGCTGTTTTGATGAAAAGAGGGAATAAATGATTTGGAATGAAATTTTATGCATAGGTGATTCACTCACAGACGGAGCAAGAGATAGATATAGGAGATCATATCCTGCGGAGTTAGGGAAAATCTTGTATGAAAAGACTAGGGAGTTCTATTATTGTCATAATTATGGAGTTTGCGGAGATACAAGTTCAGATTTGCAAAGAAAAGTGTGGAATGTTTCTAGATCGCACAAAGAAGCTAAAATAGCTTTAATTATGATAGGTACGAATGACACTCAGCTAGGTATACCAGAAAAGATTTATAAAGATAACCTAAGACAGATAATTACTGCGACGATGATCCATGGCAAAATTCCAATTGTATCAACGCTTCCGGAGCTTGGATTTACACCACTTTACATAAAAAATAAAAATTACATTCAAATTTATAATAAAATACTGTATAATTTATCCAGTGAGATGAATTTTGAATTGTGCGACATGTCAGGGACAGAAGAGCATTACATAGATAACGTGCATTATACTCATGAAGGTTATATTGAAATTGCAAGACGATTTGCTAACAAGATATTAAGCTTAACTTAAAAAAGAGAAAAATAAAATGAGAATTTTGGTAACAGGTGCAAAAGGTGTTGTTGGTTCTAAGTTGATCGAAGTTTTAAACTCGGCTGGAAACCATGTGTTTGGTGTTGATTTGTTCCACACTAATGAAAGATATGGACACGGTATGGGAAAAGTCGATGATGATAATTATTTTAGATGCGATATTTCAAA
>Ga0098040_1000447_pt1 | contig 18908 bp, 40 predicted proteins | sample 7_EtaG_FD_75065 | JGI IMG/M metagenome (GOLD analysis project Ga0098040, IMG submission 75065) | Marine viral communities from the Subarctic Pacific Ocean - 7_ETSP_OMZ_AT15161 metaG | ecosystem: Environmental > Aquatic > Marine > Oceanic | place: Pacific Ocean | collected 2015-01-08
AAGGGAGCGTTATGTTGTAAGATATCTGAAATCCTCTTTAAGAAAATGGAGGAAGCAGGAATTAAAACTCATTACTTAAGTGTGCCTACACATAAAGTAATGTGTTGTAAGAAGGTAGATATTGTACCAATAGAAGTGATAGTAAGAAATGTTGCTGCTGGTTCCATAGTCAGACAGACAACAATAGAAGAAGGTAAGATTCTTAATTGGCCTTTGGTTGAGTGGTATCTGAAAGACGATGAGAAAGATGATCCATTACTTACTACAGATCGTATCATGTTAATGGGGTATGGTCCCGAAGTACTACAAGAGATGGGAACAGTAGCAAGAGATGTTAATTACATACTCAAAAATATCTTTCGTGATATTGGACTTACACTTGTTGATTTTAAATTGGAGTTTGGTTATGATTCTGGACAAAATTTACTCTTGGCTGATGAACTATCACCTGACGGAATGAGACTATGGAAAGATGGCCAGAGTTTTGATAAGGACTTGTTTCGGAATGAAAAAGGTGATATAGTATCAGCTTACAAATATATACTTAAACAACTCTTAGACAGATGATCTTTTTAATCTCGATAATGTCGTTTGCAAACTTTGTATTCTATCCTTTAGTGATAGGTGCAATTATTGCTGTTATTATAGAACAGATACTTAGAGCAAGAGGTGATGAGGATAGTCCTAAAGATGTAAAGAATGTTTTTGTTGCTATGGGTATCCGAAAGTATTTGATTAGACAAGCATGGATCTTTAATATCATTTGGTTTGTAGGATACTTTATTCTTATGTTTACAATAGGCAGACAACAACCAGCAGCAATGCCTGATATGCTATGGCAAGGTTAGATGATTTCCCCTTTTGCCCTAAATAGTTTTTTAATTAAAGATGATGAATAAGGTAAAAGAGGTTGCCCACAACATCAAAGAGTGGGATAAGAAATGGGCAAAGAAAATTCAAGACAAGTTTAACTTGACTGACTATCAAATGCTAGTGTTATCATTTAGTAAGGGATTTATTCTCGGAGCTATTTTTCTGTGAATTTCACAGTATATTCAAAGGCTGGGTGCCCTCATTGCGAAAAAGTCCTTTCTGTGTTAAAATTAGCAGAGTTGAACTTTGTTGAATATAGATTAGACAAAGACTTCTCTAAGGAAGCCTTTATTGGACAGTTTGGAGAGGGTGCTACATTTCCACAAGTATCTGTAGATGCCACTACAATTGGTGGATCCACCGAAACTGTTAAATATCTGCAACAGCATCAAATTGTATAAACTATGTTACATATGAGAGAACAATTATTATCGGCAGTGAAAGCTCACGCTCAAGGTGAGATTGCAAAACACAAGGCAAATGTTAATGTTTATCTAGAACATCCTGCTGGGATTGGAGAACATTCTGACATTACTGAAGCGATCCAAGTTGAACTTGATAAGATTGCACGTTATCATGATCAGGTGACAGTAATAGATCATTATTTTAAACAACCATCTAAGTAAAATGGAAGAGAATTGTTTTTGGGGCGAACCCACCCCTAGTGATCTCTGGGACGACATGGATACTCTCAATGGTCTCTACGAGGAACTTGGGTGGGATCATACCGATTACTTAGATTTCCAAATTGAAGGCAATCACATTACTATTAGAAACAAATCCAGAGAAGGACGCTAAAATGGAAGAAAAATTAGATCAGGCTCTTGCTGAATTGAAGTTGGTTAAAGAACAACTTAAACAGATCGCAGAAATTTTAGATCTACATAGAGCTGAACATGGATTGGGAACTGCAAATACTCAAGGACTTGCTCCTGGCGGTATGCAAGGTGGCCCACCACAACCACAAAACCCAGGCTTGGGTGGAATGTCACAAGCACAAGGACAACAACAGTGGGGACAAGGTACTCCTCCACCAGGCCAAAATCCTTATCAACAAGGAGGAGGACAGATGCCAGGACAATTCCCAGGCGGTGACGGTTATGGAGCGCCTCCAGGCATGTAACACATATGAAACTGTTAGCCCTTCGTTTATGTGCTCATGATTCAAATATTACTTATTTTGATGGTGAACAGGTAAAATACAAATCATACGAAAGAGACTTTCAAGTCAAACATTTTGGCTTTGAAGGTCTTTATGGTTGGACACGTATATTAGAGGAATGGAATATTACTCCACAGGATGTTGATGCTGTGGGTATTGTTATGGACACTCATGTTCATAATGAGGTATATTGTGATGTAGAGAAAATTGAAGAAAATATTGAAATTGCACCATTTCGTGATTTGGGATTTAATTGTCCAATTCATAGAATTGACCATCATTACGCTCATTCGCTAAGTTTTTGGCCTTTGGGAATTGAACCAAATCTCCATTTTGTGTTTGATGGTTTTGGTGATGATTGGATGTACAGAAGTGTTTGGAGAGATGGAAAATTAATAGACAGTGCTAAAGCTCAAGCAGGGCAAGCACAATATTCTCCAAGTTTTGGTTTTATTATGACCAGAATTGGTGCTGTGCTTCAATTGGGTGGTCATTACCTAGACCAAGCTGGTAAGGTTATGGCATTAAAAGCATGGGCTAATAATACAGATCTACCAGACGTTCCTTATGTTGATCATATTGATAAGTTGAATCAGGTATGGGATTTTGAGAAAATTGAACAGAACTTATTTAAGAATAAAGTTTATGCTTTAGATTATGTTGCTACTGCTCATGAGAGGACAGAACAGTTATATCTGAGACATTTCAGAGAGTTTGTTAAAGAAGGTGATATTGTAGGTTATTCTGGTGGCATTGCACAGAATACTATTATTAATAAGGTACTAAAAGATAACTTCCCCAATCTTGTTATACCACCACATGCTAATGATCAGGGTTTAAGTCTTGGTGTTATTGAATATCTAAGAAGAACTTATAATTTAGATCCATTTGATAGAAGTGGATTCCCATTTTGGCAACAAGATGAATCAGTACCTAGACCTTCATCTAAGACCATTAAAGATACAGCAGAACGTCTTGCTCAAGGTGAGATAGTTGGATGGTATCAAGGACATGGAGAGATTGGTCCTAGAGCGTTAGGTAATAGAAGTATATTAATGAGTCCTCTTGATGCAGGTGGTAAGGAATGGATTAATCAGAAAGTTAAGAAGAGAGAACCATTCAGACCATTTGGTGCTTCTGTATTAGAAGAGAAGGTGTCTGAACATTTCTATTGGAATGGTCCTTCTCCTTATATGTTATATGTTACAGACGTATTGGAACCAGAGAAATATCCTGCAATTACTCATAATGATGGAACATGTAGAATACAAACAGTATCAAAAGAACATGAAGATTATTATGAACTAATTCTTAAATTTGAAGAACTAACTGGATCACCATTACTCTTGAATACTTCTTTGAATGTAAATGGAAAACCAATTGCAGGAAGGGTTGTTGATGGTTTAGAGACTTTTTATAAGACTGATTTAGACGTTTTAGTGTATGGGGACACAATAAAATCTAAGGCTAAATAACAGCGAGTTACTAGGATTGCTTTTGCAGATTTTTAGTTCCCCTGATGATTATTTGTTTAATCTTCACACCTGTTCACCTGGCGAAGCTAAGAAAATATGGAAATTATCCATTAAGGAATCATTTGATAATAAATGCGCTTACTGTGGGTCAAGAGAGAGTTTAACTCTTGACCACTTAGTTCCAAGATACTCTGGAGGTACTAATGAGATTACTAATCTTGTTTGTGCCTGTTTTTTATGCAATAGAGATAAAGCTCATGACGAGTGGCAACAGTGGTATCAAAGACAAGATTTTTATGATCCTTTTAAAGAGGAACGCATATTAAAGTGGCAAAAACCGAATAAATCCAATTATGAAGACAGAGCTGGAGTCATACTGACTCGTAACAACTTCATATACAAAAAGTTAAAACATTCTTAAACTGTATCAAATCGAACACAAGTACTTGCATATATAGAGTAGGTGTGTTAATATGCACATATCGTTCAGTCCCATAAGGGACCGCAAGTAAGCCGACTCGGAACGGATTATCGTTCATCCTATGGACATTCTACTCGCAACACTTCTATCATGTCAGGAAGCAAAGGACTTAATATCCCAAGTTACTGATCACAATGCAGGACGGGCAAAACCCGAAATCATTGAAGTGATGAAAGACAGTAGTGAGCCAGGATGTGTATGGGACGCAAAAGCCGACTAAAGGAACGGACTAAAAACCCAACTACTTTAGGAGTAATCCAATGGCACAAGTCACATACAGGGGTGTTAAGTACGACACCGACAAGCGTAAGCAAGAAAGCTGCAACAAGTCAGAAATGACTTATCGTGGTGTAAAGTTCGTTAAAGAACTTTGCAATGCTTAAGTTCATGTAAACAGGCTACATATTCTGAGGGGGTTGAACACCCCCTTTTTTTATGTTATGATATATTGCCAGAGCAATACTGGCTGCGGTAATTCCCTTTGGTGATTTCAGGATTAGCGGCGATAGGAAATCACCGTCATATATAAAGTGCTTGTCGCTACTGTTATGAAAAAAACAGGTGATGTACTTGGTCATCCTCTTTGGATGATGCCAGTCATGTTACTAGCAATAGTTGCAATGATTGAAGGTATGCATACCACTGCTCACATTAGAATGAAAATAGATGCTGACGCATATTGTCGTAACAATGCGGAATGGGTTGAGATGAATACGAATGAGGAAGAAGATTGGTAGAACTGTTACAATTAATAGAAGCCGGATTGACTTTTACGGCAGTGGCCATAGTCGTTGCTGCTGTTCCAGTTACAATACTTACAGGCGAACCTTTACCTAACGTAACACCTGTGGTAGAATCTATGGTAAATAATGATATACCCGAATCAATAGAAAAATGACAAATTCATATAACGATGGATCTCATGATCCTGAAACTGGAGCCTATATTAAACCTGAAGATAGGTTGAGAATGGAACAACAAGCAGCAGCGGATGCAGCAGTAGCAGCAGCACAAGTTTCTGTAGGTACTTCAGCAAATGATTATGATCCAGCATCTGATCCAAGAATTACTCATTCTGGAGATGTTTCAGTAGGAACCTCATCATTCGATTATGATGGTACAGAAAATATTTCTGCTGGAAGTACTGCTTCCTATACAGTAACTACTGGAGCTGGTAATACAGCTTATGATGATCCTGCTTACTATGCAAGTGCAGTTGATTATAATGTAGATACTATGGGAACTACTTATACAGTACCAACTACTTCTTGCGAGTGTGATCTAACAGAAGTTCTTGCTAAACTGGACGATCTTAATCGTAAAGTAGATCATCTACTTGAACATGCTCATCAGCCACTTTATGGTACGGTTAATCTAGAACCACCAGCTAAAGTAGGTGCAGGGTATACCGTTTAAGTAGAATTACGCCTTTAAGAATTGTTTAGAAGATGTCGATTTTGAGGATTTCCTGACTAAATAATGGTAGAATAACGGAGAACAGATGCTCTAAAAACCATCTACATTATGGTCAAAATTGTTGTTTATGGAGGAGTAGTTTATGCGTAACCTAATGTCACATAATCAAATGGCAGAATGGATCCATCACGAAGATAGTCTAGAATCACTAACTTTTAGTGACACTGACCAGGCAATGGATGAATACTTTGACTGTCTAATTGACTGTGACGATAATGCGAATCAATGTCGAAGAGTGTGTAGCGATATCTTACGATAAAGAAAACCTAATAGTAAACCCGTCTGTTTAAAAATTAGACCCCGACCAAAAATCGGGGTTTTTTAATTCTATGAGTATAATCATTTACCAAGAACATTGTGACTTTCTAGAGAAAGAGAATCAAAAACTTAAGGATGAGATTCTTTTCTTAAAACAGTTACTAGAATATAAAACGTTAGGCCTTCCCTTAACAGAACACTCAAAGGGTGGTATAGTAAAATCGTAATTTCAAGATCATGCCTTTCCTATTAATACCAGCTGCATTAGCAGTCTATTCTGCATGGGTTATAATTAAATATGACCCCAATTCTCGTTTTAACATATGACAGAAGATGAAAGAGCCCAGATGTTCTTGGATGAAACTCTAGAACAAGCTGGACTTCCCCCTGCAAAGATTAAACCCACCTTTGAAGGATGTTATAATTACAAAAAGCTTAAGAAAGAGGGTTTAGTGGATGATATATCAGAAGATACAGACTCTACTTAAGACTATGATAAGATTCCTTCTAGATATTGAGGGAGGGATTGCTAAATAAAACTATGAGCCCAGACATACATGATATTCCTATTGTAGGAGACTTCTATACAAAGAAAGAGGTTGATAAGATGGTATCTGATGCTCTTGCGGAAGCAAGGGCAATAGATGAAGCGTCTATGCGTAAACATAATAGAGACGCTACTATCATCAGTATGATTCTTGGGTTTATTTGCTTAGCATTGTTTGTTGATGGATTACTTAGGATACTTGGTATTATTCCACCATTCATGGACTTAGATGTCAGTGTAGTTGATGACATTGTAGATATTGTAGAAGAAAGAGTATCGAATGATATTATGCCAATAGTACAGGATACGGCACAGAGAGCACAAAGATACATACCAGGCAGATGGTAGGAACGATAGATACCTCACCAAGTTCAATTAGGATGTTTGTTATCATCATATTGTTTGTTGTGTGGTTCTACATTCTTAATCATCCCGCAGAGGAGGATAAATGACGGTAATTTTTATATTAACTTGGGTAATACTATTTGTATTTGCAGTAAGGTTGATGTCTAAGGGGTGGGTAGCAGCTGATGATACTCATCTTAATAAGGTATTGACTGAGGAGAAGAGAACGGTTACTAAACCACCCCATCCAGAAATGGCAGAGGTTAAGACTGGAGATGAACTTTTAGTTGTCAATTTTAATAGACCAACACCAACAACAGAACCTCAAGATCCACTATACAAATCCCTACAGGATCGTATGAATAGTGGTCAAGTAGAAGATCCTTGGGATGATGAAGAAGATGATGAAGATGATGGTGGTGGGGATGTAGTTATAGGTAGAAGATGACAGATGAAATTAGAATAATAGGAGATGAAGTTCTTAGAGTAGTATCCACTGAGATTCCTGTAGTGGACGATACTATTAACCAATTATATGATAAAATGTCCGATGCCATGTATAAATATGAAGGCATTGGTTTAGCTGCTCCACAAATAGGGATTAACAAAAGAGTTATCACTATTGATCAGGAAGGAGAAGCTTATATGATGATTAATCCAAGGATAACTTGGAAGAGTAAAGAGGAATGTTTATTTGATGAGGCTTGTTTGAGTGTTCCTGATGAACATGGGGAAGTTTCAAGACCCAAAGAGATCAGAGTTAAATTTCAAGACAGATCTGGAAAGTTCAAACATTGGAAACTTAAAGATCTACCTGCAAGGGTAGTTCAACATGAGATTGATCATTTGGATGGCATTCTATTTGTAGATTACTTAGGAGAATATGAACACAGTATCAAAATTTCATCTTGATGAAGCCCAGAAGCATTTACGGAAAGCACTTGGGTATTCATCCAATGATGACACAACAAAAAAATTACATAAACTAACAGACATTCTTGAAACCTTAGAGAATTGGAAGGGCGAGAATGTTACGAAACACGAATTAAACAACTCAGGATTGAGGTGGGATAATGAATATCACTTTTTCCCAGCTTTACAAACTGATGATTTTGATGTACAATAATAACATTATTCCTTAATGGATATGGCAGTAACTGATTTTGCAAAAAGATTAAAAGACGGTACTAAAGAATCACATAGCGCAGCTGAAAACACTAAATTCATTAAGGGTTTTCTTAAAGGTGTTCTTGATAAAGATAGTTACCGTCAATTAATTGCAAATTTCTATTTCGTATATCATGCGTTAGAAACTGAGATTGATAGGTTAAAGGAAGAGGATCCAACAATAGGACCTCTTGCATTTGAGGACTTAAAACGTCATGATGCACTTGTTAAAGATTGTGAGTATTTTTGGGGCGCTGATTGGAGAGAGAACATTTATCCTTCTGAGGCTACTCAGAACTATGTTAATCGAATCAAAGAAGTAGCACATGATACACCATATCTTCTTGTGGGTCATCATTACACTAGGTATCTTGGAGATCTATCTGGCGGTCAGATTCTTAAGGGCATTGCAGAAAGGGTTTTAGTTCTTGATGATGGTGGATTGGACTTTTATGAGTTTCCAACTATCCCAGACAAGAAATCTTTTAAGACCAAGTATCGTTCTGCTCTGGATAATTTACCAATTGATGAGTCACAGGCAAATGCTATTGTTACCGAAGCTAACTTTGCTTTTAGGTTGAACATGCATTTGTTTGATGAGATTCAAGGTAATGCAGTGAAAGGTCTTTTCCTAATTCTTAAAAGTTTTTTTAGGGATTTTGTTAGGGAAATGACTGTATCTGAGAGATATAGATGACTTTCTTATTGATCCTAATTAGTAACTTAATACTATATGTTGTATTAAGAATACATCTAGTTAGGAAATTTCGTACTACTTACTCAATCTATCTTAAAGATGGTGAGGGTAATAGACAATCTCTAGCCGACACTATAGCTTATTTGTTGGAACAGAGGGATATTACGGATCAGAAAGTCATGTATATAGCAGGAGAAGTCGAAAATCAGTGGATGGAGATCGAAAAGATCAAAATGGTCACTGGTACAAACAAATTCGATAATTAAAATGGATCAAAACTCTATAGATGTAGATACGGAAACTAAGTCGGAGAAGTATAATCGGGGACTTGATATCTTTATTGAATCAGTTCATAAACCCGATAATAGACTTCGTGCTTGTGCTCATAACCAAAAGTGTTATAATGAGTTATTAGAAATAAGAGAAGATGTTTTGAGGTATTTACATACATTACGGAGATCAAATGTCTAAACTAGAAAGACAATTGTTATTAGTTCAGAAACTTAGAGAATCCATGCCTGATACTCCTAGAGAGTATTTCAACCTATCCGAAATGTTAAATATTAAGGTTCATAACAGGGAGGATACGTATTGGCAACGGACGAGACTAGAAAAGATCTTAGAAAGACAGCAAAGAGACTGATTAAAATCGCAAAGAAACATCCAGAATATTATACAGATTCTGATGTAAAATATGCAAAGTTGATTAAAAGACAAAACAAAAAAATCAAGAAACCAGATTAATTATGAAAATCTTTTTGGACACCGCCCACATTGCAGAGATCGCCAGTCGTGACTCTACGGGTCTTATTGATGGTGTGACAACAAACCCCACACTCATACGTAAAAGTGGTGGAGATCCAGTGGAGGTGGTTAGAGAGATATCTAATCAGTTTCCACACTTTGAGTCTATTTCTGCTGAGGTAGTCGCAGATACGGCTCCTGATATGATTGATCAGGCACAAGTATTCAAGGGAATGTCTAATGTAACTATTAAGGTTCCTTGTACAGTCGAAGGACTCAAAGCTTGTAAGGCTCTTGTTGGGGAGGGATTTACTACTAATGTAACTTTAGTATTCTCTGCAGCACAGGCAATTCTTGCTGCAAAGGCAGATGCCACCTACGTTTCACCATTCTTAGGTAGGGTGGATGACAATTCATTTAGTGGGTTAGATTTAGTAAAGAGCATCTCTGATATATACAAAGAACACCTTGTTAGAACCAACATTCTGGGTGCCTCTGTGAGGGACGTTAGGAGTGTTTCCGATACCTTTAGGGTTGGAGCGGAAGTTGTAACAATGCCTGCAACAATCTTTGATAAGATGTATAATCATATTCTTACAGAGAAGGGTTTGCAGTTATTTCAAGATGATTGGAATTCTATTTCTGATAATCTAACTCAAATAGATACCGTTGGAGGTTAAAATGTCACTCTCAACTCAAGTAGAGGAATCATTGAAAGATGCGGAAGAATGTTTAAGAAACGCACTTGCATTTGCTGCTAGGTCCGAAAGGGCATTTGTAGCAAGAGAAATCGCTCAGATGGTTTCGAGTATTAATAATTTAATTGATGCGGATCAACTCATTGATCACATGGATCAATTTATCAAGGCTCGAGAAGAAGATGACTTGTGAAGATTGGAGATATAGTGACGAACGTATGTTATTACGTCAGGAATCGTTTTTGACTCTTAAACCCTACCTTACCTTAGATTATGTACGATCCGTCTACGAATTCTGCCATGTCTGGGTATCGCAGGGCAACAAGACAACCGAAGGACTCGAAAGTAGTTTTCTTAGATTCTGCGAAGACCAAAAAAGTCAGACACGACACAGTAGTACGAGTTCCTGACTGTGGTGGATCTTATACTGAAGGTAGAATACTTTGCTTATTGCCTGAGTATTTTACCGTTTGTATTAGTGAAGAAACTTTGACGGGATTAATCGTCTATAGACATCAATGGGAAACTGTTGAAGTCGTTGAACCTATACCAGAACGCAATAGAACTATGTTTACAATTTATGGGAAAGAAGGATGTGCCGTTTGTACTAAACTTCAAATGGTTTTTGATATGGTAGGAAAAGATTATGAATATTTGTTAGTTGGCGTTGATTATACTGAAGAAGAGTTTGAGACGAAGTTCCCAAATTCAAAATCCTTTCCACAGGTAGAGTTAGCTGGAAAACACATTGGTGATGCCCAGAAAGCTATTAGATACCTTAAAGAACATCGGGTAATTTAACGTGTCACTTGGAGATATTGACATAAATAAGGGCGTTGAACTTTTACTAAAAGGAGATCCTAAGAAACCAGAACCGAAGAAGACCTTTGAGATGAGGTTTAGTCTCTTTAACAGAGAAATTGATCTCTCTCTAGACATAAAGAAAAAGAACTAACCACGGAGAGGAGCTATGGAAGCTACAGCACTTGTTATAATGACCCTATTGTGCGTGACATTTTTGATGATTGGTGGTATAATAGGATGGTTAGCCCAACAAAACATTCTTTTTCAACAAGCAAATCAACAAGTTGCTTATGCAACTCACCCCGAAATGTTTGATGAAAATGGTAATTTAATCCCTGATGAGATTTTAGCACTTCGATTTGAAAACAACTATGACGACAGCGAAGAAGACACCGACACCGAGGAAGAGTAAATCCACAGCTCGTAAGAAGACAACAACTACACGCAAGCCTGCAGCGAAAGCTGCAGCAACTCCATCTAAACCAAGGACAGTGGCAGTTAAAAAACGGGAATTGCCACCTAATCCTTTGGTTAATGAGATCTTAGACGCAGTTGGTTCTGAGAGAGTTAGGTCCAAAAAGGTAGATCTCATTAGAACACATTGTAATAATGATGGTATGAAAATGATGTTCATCTGGAATTTTGATGAAAGTGTCGTTTCTATGCTTCCAGACGGACCTGTTCCATATCAACCAGTAGATGGTGATCAACAGGCGGATCCTAAGAAGGGGTTGCCTCAGAGAACTACTATTCGTACTGGTGGAAGACAGTTTTATCGTTTTGTGAAAGGTGGTGATGACCAACTTAACAAAATAAAGAGAGAAAGTATGTTTATTAATTTACTTGAGACTCTCCATAAAGAAGAGGCAGATATTCTTATTCTTGTAAAAGATAAACAACTATCATCAAAGTATAAGATTGATAGAGAATTGGTTTCCGAAGCATTTCCAGAGATTACTTGGGGGAATAGAAGTTGAACGTAATTCACGAAAACTGTGATCCAGAGTTAGCAAAGGATAAAAAACTTCCTTATACTGCATATCTCGTTGAATATCGTAATGAGGATAAAACTTGTTACGATATTGCTTTAGGTGATAGTACAACTGAGATGTTTGATTATTACTATGACAAGTATAAAAATGTCGTAGCTTGGAAACAGTCAGATGGTCAAGTCAATCCTAAGTTATGGAAATCTTCCATGATAAAGAAGGCGGAACCTACACCACCAGAGAGAAAGACCAGAAAGAGGAAACCCAAGGATGAGGAGGAAAAGTGATGCAGAAATTTCACATATACCCCAATGGTACAATTGAAGACCAATCTGGAAAAGAGGTCTTTAGATCTAGTGTATCACAACAGGATGCAAGAGAGGTTATTTACGAAACTATCTCTGAGAATGGATATGTAGTTGATGAGGAATGGGAGATGGATGATGATTCCATCGAACTTACTGTTAAGAAGGTGACTCAATGACTGAAGAACAAGAACCTGTACAGGAAGAACCAGTACAGGAATCGACACCAACCCCTAAACAGGGTAATGTTAATATCAATCAAGAAGAATATAAGAAGGTACTTAAAAAGTACAAGAGGTTGAAGAAGTATATGAAGTCTTCAATATTTGCTGTGAAAACAATGGATGATACTGAGAAGTTGGTATCTGGGTTATTGAAAGAGGCAGAAGAACACGGTGAAATATAAAATAACTGAGAATTTCCTTCCTCCTAACCAATTTAGAGATATTCAGGATGTCTTTATGGGTATGGAGATTCCTTGGAATTGTATAGATGGTGTTGTGATGCCTGGGGATGGACATTTCCAGTTTGTTCATGGTTTATATTTGGATTATGCACCTGTTAGCCGATGTTGGGAGCTCTTGGATCCTGTATTCCAGAAATTCGATGCAACGGCATTTGTTAGGAGTAAAGCTAATCTAAATATGAAAACACCTCAGCCTGTTGGACATGCGTTTCATTCGGATGTTGACGACTGTATAACTTCCATCTATTATATTAATACCAATAATGGATACACGGAATTTGAAAATGGTATGAAATTTGACAGTGTTGAAAACCGTATGCTTACATTTGATTCAAATGAAAAGCATCGTGGAGTAACTTCCACTGATACAGCCAAAAGGGTGTTAATAAACTTCAACTACTATATCTAGTAATGGAAAAGGAAAAACTTAAAGCCGTTGTCAAAAACTTGAAATCTCTGGTAAATGTGTTAGAATCGGAAGTATATTCTGATGTGGATGCATATACCACCAAGATTCGGACTCAATTAAAAGAACCACATTATGACTCATGCGACGACGATGACGGATACACCGACTAACTGTATGGCAAAAAATGTACAATTGGTATCAGTAACTCCTGATGCGGAAAAACTGATGGCGTATATTGCCAGAGTTTCTAATCCGTCTAATCAAGAGAATGATAAATTTGCTGGATTACTTAGATACTGCATCAAACATAATCATTGGTCAGTTTTTGAACAATCCTCTATGACACTAGAGATTGAGACAACTCGTGCGATTGCTGCACAGATACTACGTCATAGATCTTTTACATTCCAAGAGTTTTCTCAAAGGTATGCTAGTACTAGTGACTTAGGTAAGATTGAATTACCAGAACTTAGAAGACAAGATGTGAAGAATCGTCAGAACTCTATTGATGATTTGGATCCTGAAATTGTGGATAAGTTAGAAAGACAGATGAAGACTTTGTTCAGTTCTGCTACTAACTTATATGGTCAGATGTTAGAGATTGGTGTGGCAAAGGAGTGCGCTAGAATGGTACTTCCCCTTTGTACTCCCACTAAGATCTATATGACTGGATCTTGTCGTTCTTGGATACACTATATAAATTTACGTTCTGCACATGGAACACAGAAAGAACATATGCAGATTGCAGAATCATGTAGAGATGTTTTTGTCGAAACATTTCCAATAGTGTCGGAAGCTTTGGAATGGATAACCGTTGAGGAGGAAGATTAATGGCTACTTATCCTGTAAAAAATACGGAAACTGGTGAGACAAAGGAAGTTATTATGAGTGTTCATGCTTGGGATCAGTGGAAGGAAGACAATCCCAATTGGACTCGTGACTTCTCTGACCCTAGTACATGTCCAGGCGTTGGAGAAGTTGGTGAGTGGAGAGATAAACTTCACAATAAGAATCCTGGCTGGTCTGAGGTCTTGAAGAAAGCGGAGAAGTCTGCTGGTATTCAAGGAAGACTTGCAGGTCGTGGCATCAATACTAGGAACGGATAATGGCAAGACGGAAAAGAGCATCAAGTAACTCTGATCCTATTGGAGTGGGAATGACTGTGAAACAAATGCGTCGCAAGAAACCTATTAATGATGGTATGTTGGTTCCTGTAGAACCAATTACTGATAATCAGAAGATTTTATTTGATTATTATGCCAAAGGTAAGAATCTTTTTGCCTATGGAGCTGCTGGAACTGGTAAGACATTTATCAGTCTATATCTGGCCCTTAAGGACGTTCTAAATGAAACTACGCCTTACGAAAAAATTTATATTGTTAGGTCTCTTGTTAGTACCCGTGAAATTGGCTTTCTTCCTGGCGATCATGAAGACAAGTCCTCACTTTATCAGATACCTTACAAAAACATGGTGAAGTACATGTTTGAGATGCCTACAGATGCAGATTTCGAGATGCTCTATGGAAATCTTAAAACACAGGAGACTATTTCCTTCTGGAGTACTTCATTTATTAGAGGAACAACACTTGATAATTGCATTGTTCTTGTTGATGAAATGCAAAACTTGAACTTTCACGAGTTAGATAGTATAATAACAAGAGTAGGAGATAACTGTAAAATAGTATTTTGCGGTGACTCTACACAAACAGATCTCACTAAATCCAATGAGAAGAATGGAATCCTAGACTTTAAACGTATCATTGAGATCATGGAAGATGATTTCGGTGTTGTTGAATTTGGTCTTGATGATATTGTTCGATCTGGTTTAGTAAGAAACTATTTGGTTACTAAACTCGCTCTTTCTTTATGACGTTTGTTCATTTAAATAAACTTGGTGACTTTGAGTTAGAAGCTAATCAAATTGATGGAGTGAGGTATTATACCCTTCCCAGTGGGAAGAAAGCCCCATCTATTACATCGATAACGAGTTTCTATAATCGTCAAATCTTTATGAATTGGCGTAAGAAGGTCGGTGAAGAAGTCGCAAATCAGATAACAAAAGTCTCTACTGATAGGGGAACTAGATTCCACGATTTGGTAGAAAAATATCTTCTAAATGAGGATATTGATAAGTTAGATGTTCTGCCTACAACTAAAGCATTATTCCTTGCAGCAAAGGATTCTTTAGACAATATAAATAATATTCACGCTTTAGAAAAACCACTATATAGTGAGTATTTCGGTATAGCTGGAAGGGTTGATTGTATTGCAGAATATAATGGTGAATTAGCCATTATAGATTTTAAGACTTCAAAAAAGATAAAACCAGAGAAGTGGATTCAACAGTACTTTGTACAAGAAACCGCTTATGCTTGCATGTATTTTGAGATGACAGGCATATCTGTTAAAAAAATTGTTACCCTTATGGTTGCCGATGATGGCAAGGTGAAAGTCTATGAAAAGTCGAACAAACGTGACTATATTAAACTTCTTACAGAATATGTCGAAGAATTTGTCACATGTAAACTCGGAGAGTATGGCGAAAGACGTTAACGAACTGCTCAAAGAAAAGTTTCTTTGTCAGAACAAATTTACTAGTGACATTGAGACACTTGTACAGAAGTCTAATCTAAATTATATTGAAGCAATAATTAGTTATTGTGAAGATAAGAATATAGAATTCGAGTCAGTAGGTAAGTTAATTACCAAACCTCTTAAGGAGAAGTTAAAAGCTCAAGCAACTGAACTAAACTATCTTAAGAGAACATCAAGATCTAAATTACCTTTATGATATTCTGGATAGGTTTCACAATAATGTTCCTCAATGAGGGGTTCGTTATCATGAGACACGTATCACCATTCTTTGCTCATCAGAGAGATAAACTGATAGAGAAGTTTGGTGATGGGTGGCAGGCCTTTCATAGAGTTTTGGATTATCTGTGGGTGATTGTTGTTGTGTTGGGTTTGATATTTTCACCTAACAGACTACTTCATTTATTCTTTTTTATTACTTTTTGGAATGCCGCACTTACCTTGGTATATCTACCTATGTGGGTCGAAAAATACATAAATAGTAGTGTTGAAAGCTAATTTTTAACCATGAGTGATTTCTTTAAATCTCCAGTAGTCAGAGCCGCAATGGCCGAGATACAAGAGCTTCAAGAGGATTTAATGGATATTATGGCAAAACAGGGATTTGATCCTTATTCGCCTTTTACCAAACATCATCTTAACACGATGAGGAAACTTGTCGATAAACAGAAGAACTTTATGTTCAGGTTGTCTCTTGAGAAGGATGATCCTGATGCAAAGGAGATGCGAGAACAGGCTTTAAAGTCTGCTGAATTTCTGGGATTAAAACCCAATCAAAACGTTGATGCTTTCTTTGATCACTTGTCCGATACATTAAACAGGTTAGAAGGTCAAATATCAGATTTCCAATCTGAGGATTGACAAACACGACTAATACTAGTATAATTAATACGGTCAATACTTCCAAATACAAAAATACGGAGAATACTAAATGTCATTTGCTGACTTAAAAAAACAATCCCGCTCGGGGTCTCTCACAGAGAGATTGATGAAGAAAGTTGAGAAACTCAACGAGAGGGGCAATAATACTGACGAACGACTCTGGAAACCAGCAGTTGATAAGGCGGGTAACGGTTATGCCGTTGTTAGGTTCCTTCCTCAACATGCTAATATGGAACTTCCTTGGGTTCAGGTTTGGAGCCATGCTTTTCAAGGACCAGGCGGTTGGTATATTGAGAATTCTTTGACCACAGTAAGTAAAGATGATCCTGTTGGAGAACTAAATCGTAGTCTCTGGAACAGTGGTCGGGAATCAGATAAGGATATTGCACGTAAGCAGAAGCGTAAGCTTTCTTACTATGCAAATGTATATGTTGTTAAGGATTCTTCCAATCCTGAGAATGAAGGTAAAGTCTTCATCTACAAGTTTGGTAAGAAGATCTTTGATAAGATTACTGCTTCAATGCAACCAGAATTTGAGGATGAGGATCCAATCAATCCATTTGATTTCTGGAAAGGTGCTAACTTCAAGTTGAAGATCAAACAGGTTGCAGGGTTCTGGAACTATGATAGTTCAGAGTTCGGTAAGGTAGAAGCACTACTAGATGATGATAAGGCACTTGAAGGAATTTACGATAAGGTTAATGACCTAAGTGAATTCGTTGCTCCTGATCAGTTCAAAGAGTATGATGCTCTTAAGAAGCGTCTTGACACAGTTCTTGGTTCTAAACTACCAACTGGTTCATTACGTTATCAGGATCCAGAGGTTGCTGATGAAGATAATCATCGTGAGGTTGCGGCTCCTGTTGCAACAGATGATGAACTAAGTAAAGTTCCTGTTGCTACAACATCTAATACAGATGAAGAAGACGATGCGCTTAAATACTTCCAGCAGTTAGCGGAAGAGTAGCCTATGGAGCTAAAAAAACCGCTGATGCATGTTAGATTGCATCAGCTTGGTTTCTTTTGGTGGGATCCACGGATCGATCCGAGAGAACCAGAATATTGGGGTCCCGATGGGGGCTCTTTTTTTATGACCCGCTAAGTCTTGGGTTATGTGCTTCTTTTAGGAATGGAGTCCTATATTGACTGGACTTCTTGTACTTGAATATATTCTTCATATCATTATATACAGTATCAAGATAATCTTTTTTCAAAACCTTGATTCTTCTCTTTCCATTATCGATGTTTTGTTCGTATTCCAGATATGATACTGCTCTAAGATTATTATTTGTTATAACGTTTCCAGAGGAATCTGTTGCATTTCCCTGTGCATCTACCTTTGTTGTATTTGATAGAGACGTGTTGTCAAGACCACCACTATAACTTAGTTCTTGTTGGTATTCTTTATTATATAAAATGAAGTTGAAGTCAAAGTTGGAATCTACTTTTAATCCTGCTGGTATTACGATTCTTGCATAGTTATCATTAAATGCTTGGGTTTCGTAATGATGGATTTTTGCCATGTTCTCATCAGAACCATATTTGTCCAATAAGAATTTTCTAAAACTGTCTGTATTGAGTGGCCATTCGTCTCTAACGTTGATTATATTGTTGCAGGTTAAGACTACCCAATCTAACCTAGGGTCCCCATATATCTCCATTGCGACCTGTTCTGGTCTCATATCTTCGGCAATTACATAATCATTAAATGCCGTGAAGACTGATGATAAGTCTTCACGAAGTCTTCCTCTTTTAAAGAGGTTTTTTACTGGAATAAATTCATCATTAGAACTTCTATCAGTAGTTCTAGAAACGTAATTTATATTTGGTAAATGTGAAAAGTATCCTAGAGACATTTTAATACCCTACGTCTGATGATGCTGGATTGTTTTGTTTAATAATACTAATGGGCATTAGATCTCCTAAAGAGTTAGGGTCACTTGGATCAAATGCTCTATTTTCTGCAATACTATTACCATTATAATCAGTATTATATATTGGTTCTAGTTCTGCAAACCTGAGATCCATTATTACAGATATTGGTTGGCCACCTTCATAAGCATTCCATTGTCCATCTGGGGTATATTGAACTTGAATACTAGTTAAAGCACAAGGTTTGAATTTGTTTAATCCAAGTATGTTTCTACCACCAGATGTCAGGTATCTAAGTCTGAAGATGTTTGGAGTTCCTAGGAAATATGATGGTGCCCCCGCAGTAGCCTTTTCGTTATCACCTGAATGTAATTTTATTATCTTTTTAGGAGCAGACCACTGTTTAAATGCACGAATTATCATTCTAATTTGATGTGCTTCCATTTCATCCCTTGGAGTCATTCTCCATTGGAATCCAAATTGTCTTAATTTCACTCCAGAGAACATTAGTTCAGTATTGGCGTTTGCAATTACACCACCAGCTCTACTTAGAATAGTCTCTGGAGTAATGTCATATCCTAGTTTCCCAGTTAATTGACTTATTAGGTTAGCTCCTAGTTCTCCTTGACCTGCTTGTTTTGTACCAATATTACCCCAGAGTGCAGC
>Ga0098040_1000448_pt1 | contig 18896 bp, 21 predicted proteins | sample 7_EtaG_FD_75065 | JGI IMG/M metagenome (GOLD analysis project Ga0098040, IMG submission 75065) | Marine viral communities from the Subarctic Pacific Ocean - 7_ETSP_OMZ_AT15161 metaG | ecosystem: Environmental > Aquatic > Marine > Oceanic | place: Pacific Ocean | collected 2015-01-08
ACAGAGATGTTAAAGATGATGGCTAATGACGGCTTCGGTGTGTTTGATTGGTCAAGCCTGTTTCAAACGATGAAGAGAATCGTAGCGGATAATAAAGAGGAAAGCAACTAAATGAATAAACCCACAGACTTCTCTAAGTTTGGAAAAGCTTTTCAAGAATCGTTAGCCCACTTGATTATGAATCATCGTGCGTTCGCTGATCAAATCCGCGAGGTGCTTTCAATTGATTTCTTTGAACTGAAATACTTACAGGTATTTGTCGATAAGGTTCTCAGACACAAGGATAAATATGGCGTCCATCCGTCTAAGGATGCAATGCTTGCGATTCTCAGAACAGAGCTTGATGATGAGAATGCCACCACACAGAAACAAACGAGAGACTTCTTTGCAAGGATTTATAAGTCTGAGATAGAGATCGGCGGTGAAGAATATATTAAAGAGACCTCTCTTGATTTTTGTAGGAAGCAAAAATTAAAAGAAGCTATGATTAAGTCAGTGAAGCTCTTGGAGTCGTCATCGTTTGATGAGATCAGCGACGTGATTAATGGCGCATTGAAGTTGGGTTCAAGCACTGACTTTGGGTATGATTACAAAGCTGATTTTGAAGAACGATTTAAGATTAAGGTTCGCAACCCAGCTTCAACAGGGTGGAAGTCAATTGACGATCTAAGTAAGGGTGGTCTTGGCTCCGGAGAACTTGGTGTGGTCATCGCGCCTACGGGCGCTGGTAAATCTATGGTCCTTGTCCACCTAGGCGCGGAAGCGCTCAAGCAGGGTAAGACTGTTGTTCACTATACGCTAGAGTTAGGTCCGACCGTGATCGCCAGTCGCTATGATAGTTGCCTGACTGGCATCCCATTGTCTCAGCTTCATTCTTCCAAGGATGGCATCTTTGAAACAGTGAAGGACCTTGAAGGTCAACTGATCGTCAAGGAATACCCAACCAAATCAGCGTGCCCAAACACTATTCGTAGCCATCTAGAGCGCCTGCTTCAACGAGATATTAAGCCGGATATGATTATCGTAGACTACGCAGATCTTCTTAAGCCAAATGTGGTCAGAAAAGAGAAGAGACACGAGCTAGAGACTATTTATGAAGACCTGCGGGGCATCGCACAAGAGATGAAGTGCCCCTGCTATACTGCGTCACAGACAAACCGCTCAGGGTTGAACGCAGAAGTAATTACGATGGAGGCAATCTCAGAAGCATTTAATAAGTGCTTTGTCGCTGATTTTATTTTTTCAGTTTCTAGGACAGTTCAAGATAAGAATACAAACGGCGGCAGGATGTTCATAGCTAAGAATAGAAATGGTCCAGACGGTCTTATCTATCCTATTTTTATGGACACTTCATGTGTAAAAATTAAAGTCCTACCATCTGACGGAACGACCCTTGAACAATCAATGATTAAAACTGCTGCCGCGCAGAAGGAAGAACTTCAAAAGAAATACAGAGAGTTTAGGAGAAACAAGTAATGGACAAGGAACAGGCACTATTAGATTATTTTGGCGACGATGAGTTGGCAGCTAACGTATTTATGACGAAGTACGCACTGCGGGATAAAACCGGCAAGGCTCTGGAGACAACTCCAGACCAGATGCACGATCGCCTCGCTCGCGAGTTCTCTAGGATGGAGAAACAGTTTGGAGGAAGTCGCGCCCTCTCTTATGAAAAGATTCGTCGGTCATTTGATAAGTTTAAATATATCGTCCCCCAGGGTTCGGTTATGTTTGGCTGCGGTAATGAACACGTACACGCATCTCTTTCAAATTGTGTGGTTGTAGCTAGCCCAGAGGATAATATGTCCTCAATCATAGATTCGGGCAAGAGTTTAGCCAACCTTTTTAAACGACGATGTGGTGTCGGTCTGGACATCTCAAAATTACGACCAGAGAACACGCCGGTTAATAATTCTGCTGGCACGACCACTGGTGCTTGGTCTTTTGCGGATTTCTATTCTTATGTTTGTCGTATGGTCGGTCAGAATGGGCGCCGTGGCGCGTTGATGATTACGATGGATGTTCGTCATCCCGACATTGACGAGTTCGTGACGATGAAGCACGATCTGACAAAGGTCACGGGGGCGAATGTTTCAGTAAAACTCAGTGATGACTTTATGAAAGCCGTTGAGGATGACGCCGAGTTCCTGCTTCGTTATCCGGTTGATGCATCCCCCGACGAAGAAGTAAAATACACCAAGCTGGTTCGCGCTCGCGACTTGTGGCAGTCTATCGTAAATAGTGCAACAAAGACAGCCGAGCCAGGGCTCTTGATGTGGGATAACATTAAAAAGAACTTGCCTGCTGACTGTTATATTGAAGAGGGCTTTGAAACCATTTGCACGAATCCGTGTGCAGAGATTCCGCTCTCCGCTCACGACAGCTGTCGGCTTATATCTGTCAATTTAAAAAACTTTGTAAAGAAGGCTTTTACAAAGAGTGCCTATTTTGATTATGAACATTTTGCTGAAACTGTCACTATGGCAATGCGACTTTCCGACGACTTAGTGGAGTTGGAAGCTGAGCAGCTTTCCAAGATTATTAAAATTGCTGACACAGAGGACGAGAAAGAACTCTGGTCAAAGCTCCGTAAAGCTTGTCTTGACGGTCGTAGGACAGGCTTGGGTACCCACGGACTCGCAGATGCAATTGCACGATTGAACGTCGCATATGATTCTGATGCTGGTACTGAGATCATCAATAAAATTTATAATACTTTGCGGGTCAATGCGTATGAGGAGAGTGCGCGGCTGGCTCAAGAGCGTGGTTCCTTTCCAGTTTTTGACTGGGAGAAGGAAAGAAATAACGCTTTTATCAAGCGCTTGCCTGAGAAGATCCGCAAGATGCTTGCATCTTCTGGCAGGAGAAATATCTCCATCTTGACAAACGCTCCGACTGGCAGTGTCTCTATTATGTCCCAGACCAGTTCTGGTTTGGAGCCAGTGTTTCGGAACTCGTACATCCGAAGGAGGAAGTTGAATCACAATGAAAAAAATGTGAAGCCCGACTTCGTTGATGATATCGGCGACCGCTGGCTAGAGTATCGCGTGTTCCATCACAATGTTAAAGAGTGGTGTGATATGCAGCAGGGACCATCTGAGGATTTAGCTGAGAACTTGCCAGACTTTTTTGTTGAAAGCGATCAAATTGATTGGTCCCGCAGGGTCGAGATTCAAGCTATAATTCAACAAAACATTGACCACGCTATTAGTTCAACAATTAATTTACCCAGAGACACGTCTCCCGATGTGGTTGGTGAACTTTATTTAAAGGGCTGGAAGCGCGGTCTTAAAGGGATCACTGTTTACGTGGACGGCAGCCGCAGTGGAGTTCTTGTTACAAACAGCGAAGCGTCAGGGCAGGAGAAGGACGACTTTCCGTCAAACGGAGCCCCGATCCGACCAGATGTTTTGGACTGCGCGATTCACCACACCACGATCAAGGGGGAGAAGTGGACCATTCTTATAGGTCTTTACGAGAACCGCCCTTACGAGGTGCTGGGAGGTTACTCAAACCTAATTGAGATTCCAAAACGACACACTCACGGTCGTTTGACAAAGCATCAGTTCAAAACAAAGGCGAACAGGTATGACTTGACTTTTGGAGTTGATGACGATACGACTGTTGTTAGGGACATCGTTAAAGTTTTTGATAACCCTAATGAATCAGCGTTTACGAGGATGATTTCGCTAGCACTCCGACACGGCTCCCCACCTCGCCTGCTTGTAGAACAGCTTTTGAAAGATAAAGATAGTGATATGTTCAGTTTCTCTAGATGCATCGCTAGAATTCTAAAGAATTATATTAGTGATGGAGAACCAGCCGGGGACAAGGCATGCCCCACTTGCTCAGCAGAAGACGCCCTTGTTTATCAAGATGGGTGCGTCACTTGCAGCCAGTGCGGCTATGCAAAATGTGGATAAAAAAATAAAAAAACTATTGACAAAAGAAAAAACATCAGATACAATGTATCTATAAACTTTTAACTCCTACATGAAGGATTTGTTATGTCTAATGATATTGAAGAGAAAGAGAACCGTATTACCGATTACATTAAGTCGCTGGCTTCTATTGAAGACTCGATGGAGCCCTACAAGGAACAGAAGCGTGCCCTTAAGGGTAACTATGTTGAGAATGGCTGGCTCTCCAAAGAGGAGATCGGTATGGCTGTGAAGGCTTACCGTATGGTCAAGGGAGACATTGATGTTGAGCAGCTTATGGACTTCTATGACCACGTGCAGAAGACGGTGCGATAACAACTATGACTGTTTTACCAAAAAATCGTCATATGTTGGTTGAGCCTATCGATGCCCCAGAGGAACCATCATCCGGCATCTTAGTGCCGGATGATTATGTCTCTAAGCAGTCTAATGAGTATGAGCTAGTCAAGGTACTAGCCCTTGCTCCGGACTGCTCCACCAGCGTACACGGTGCTCTCGGTCGTCGCGCATTGGTGGAGGGGCATATGATTAAGGATGTCAAGATAGAGGGTATCAAATATAAGCTAGTGTTGGAGAACTATATGCTAGCTGTTTTGGATGATGCCCAGTAGAGAGATTGTCATCGGGGGAGGGCTTAGCGCTGTTCTGTACGCATATAACACTGATAGTGTTTTGCTACGCAGCGACGACGATGGTCCTTCCCCGTTTGACTTTTTTGAATCTGACATTGATTTGAGCGCGTACCACATCGCGGCATCAAAATTTGAGCTTCACAGCAACAGTGATTATAAAGTTATAGGCGCCCCAAAGAGAGATCTATGGGAGCGCCTTTCTTTTATAAAATCCGTTTCAGGTGGGGTGCCCTTTACCGATAAGGTTACGGCGATTCGGATAGACCGCGATACCAAACTGGTCACGGTCAGCAGCCCCGGCACGTCAACCGATCTTGTATACGACAAACTAAGGGTCTTTGACGACAAAAATCTTCACGGGATATCAGATCTTCAGAATATTTTTACGCCTTGTGAAAATAAAAAATACAAAGTGCTTGATTGGTTTGATGTCCGATCGGGTTGTCGACACAAGTTCGATTATATTTCTACCGACGACGATTTTGTTCGCGAGATGTTCTTTTACCCAAGTGAGAGAATGGATGGCAACCACGACTTGAAAGATCTTGTAATTGTATCTTACTTGGACAGAGAACAGTTGAATTCTATAGAGTATTCAGACACTTACGCCCGCCTTAAGGCGAAGGCGATTATGAAAGAACACGGCATTCGTGGCACGAGAAACGGTCGAGATACTAAAAATCCAGAAAAATTTAAATATTATGCACTGAGACTTGAGTCCGCTCATCGCGATATATATGAGACTGAGAAAAATCTCTATTGTGATACTGAAGATATAGTATTCGACACACGAACACCGGAGCAGATCTTATCACAGACCCCCGCCATACAATCTTACTCTCTTAATATACATAAAGGACTAGTTACTCTATGAAGTGTTCAAGTGGCACTTCCAAAGGGAGGGCTTACGGTATGAGTGGAGCAGGAGCAGTAGGTGGAGCCGGAGGAGGCGGCGGCGGAGGTGGCGCAGGAGCCGCAGGAGCCGCAGGAGCGGCAGGAGCAGGTGCAGGAGCGGTAACACCAGCCGCAGGAGCATCAGATTCAGGAGATTTTTCAGGCGGCGGCGGCGATGCAGTCAAGTCTGTCGGCGATGACGCAGGGGGTTCTTCCAATTCCGGAGCGCACGTGCATCCGACAGGGTGCAACCACGGGCAAATGAATACTCAAAACTTTATCCAGATGCATAACCACTCTGTGCAACAAGTTAATAGCATGGATGAGTGTAACCATGACTTTAAAAAGCTCATGGAGATGATGATGGCGATCAAGCTTTTACAAGAAATGAATAAAAGTTAAATAAGATATTGACATTTTAACGAGCATTTGTTATTATGTCTTATATGCTTGATGAGCGACATATTAGCGAAAAGTCTTTTCACTTGGCGGGCATTGTCCCAGTCGCGGGGCAGCCTTTGGATTTTAATTTTCCTTGGCACGATTCATTGATGCCCATCGCGCCGGATTATCTGGCTGTTGAGCGAGCTGTGGTTGAATGTGCCTACGCTGGTTGTGAGACAATTTGGATTGTTTGCAATGACGATATGCAGCCGCTAATACGTCACCGTCTTGGAGAAGTCATATACGATCCGGTTATGATGGCGCGAAGATATTCGCCAGCCCCGACCGACGAGAGAAAGCCGATAACAATTTATTATGTTCCAGTACACCCCCAGGATAGGGATAAGCGAGACTGCTTAAGTTGGAATGTATTATATGGCGCGCTCTCATCATATCATATATCTAAGTCAATCAGCAAGTGGGTAACGCCAGATCGCTATTACGTGGCATTCCCCTATGGAGTGTACGACCCTTCCATACTCAGGTCACATAGAAAAGATATCTCCTCTAGGAAGGATTTCTTCCTCTCTTACCAAGACAAGACAGTAAGGGATGGCGAATATCTGGGATTTACCTTTGACGAGAGCGGGTACTTTCGCTACCGAGACACAGTTCGCAAGGAAGGAACCGGGGCACGAGTCCCAGGTCAGCAAGGTATACCAACGGAAAACCTGCCATTAGAAAAAAGATGGTCTGCGCGGTTCTTTTCTCTTGACAAAGTTTTTAAATCTGCTAAAGTAGAGACTGCGAAAACGTTAGAGCTGTCTTGGTATCAGAAGATAGATAGCTGGAAAAATTATTGTGACTACGCGGGATCAAGTTGGTCCCAGACCCTGACCCGACCAGATAAATGTATTCTCTCGTACAGAGAGTGGAACCCTATAGGTGTTAATAATGAGTGAGCGCGTTGAGTCTAAAATTCCTTTTGTTGGTTTGCACGCACATAGTGGCTTGTCCCTATTTGATGGTCTTGGCTACCCTCAAGACCATATGAAGTTTGCCTATGAGAATGGAGCAGATGCTCTAGCCTTGACCGACCACGGTCATATGAATGGTCTCTCACATCAGGTTTTGTACGCAAAGAAGATGGCAGAAAAAGATCAGACGTTCAAACCTATCTTCGGTGTCGAGGCTTATTTTAATCCGTCTATCAAAACTTGGCGCGAGGAGTACGAAGCCTCAAAAGAAGCCTCAAAGAAGGCTAAAACGTCTGGTGCGGTGATTGAAGACGAGAATGCATCCAAGCAAACGAAGAATATTTTAAACAAGAGAAACCATCTTATTTTACTTGCAATGAACCAAACGGGTTTGAATAATATATTTAAACTCATATCGGAGAGTTTCAAGAATGAAAATTTTTATAGGTATCCTCGTGTTGATTATGATCTTCTTGCAGATCACAGTGAGGGTGTTATTGCCGCGTCTGCTTGCCTGGGTGGTGTGTATGCTGGCGATTATTGGGATAATAAAGATGCTGGTCCAGACAGTGTTATGGCTGCTATGCGGCTAACGACCCAGAAGATGCAAACGATCTTCGGGGACAGGTGGTATGGGGAGCTTCAGTGGAACAACATCCCAGAGCAGCACGAACTAAATAAATATATTATTGATATCTCTAAAGAGTTCGGTATGGAACTCATCTCAACTGCCGATAGTCACTATCCAAATCCGGATGCGTGGCGTGACCGCGAGCTTTACAAGCGTCTTGGCTGGCTGGGTAAGGGCGGTATGCCCGATTGGATGAGTTCAGAACTTCCTGACGGTGTAGAGGAGATTGGGTACGAACTCTATCCCAAGAACGGCGATCAGATGTGGGAGAGTTATAAGAAATATTCTGAACAGATGGGTGTTGCTTATGATGACGACCTTGTTTTGGACTCCATCGCTAGGACTCATAACATCGCTCACGATCGTATTGAAAACTTTATGCCAGATACGACCGTCCGTTTGCCTGACTTTGTTGTACCAGAGGGGAAGACGGCAGAACGCGCACTAAGAGAATTCGCAGTTCAGGGTCTTAAGGACTACGAGAAGTCTGCGGGGTTGTCTGAAGAGAAGGCGCAGGAATATATTAAGCGCGCCTCAATGGAACTTGGGGTGATTGAGGAACGGGGCTTCACAAAATACTTTCTGACAATGAAAGCAATTGCTGACCGTGCGTCGGAGGTTCAGCTTGTTGGTGCGGGTCGTGGATCAGCCGCAGGCTCTCTTGTCTCTTTTCTAATTGGTATCACGCAGGTCGATCCGCTTAAATACGACTTACTGTTTGAGAGGTTTATGCGTAGAGACCAGAAAGATTATCCAGATATTGATTATGATGTGTCAGACCCAATGTCTCTCAAAGAAATGTTAATTGAAGAGTGGGGCGAATCAACCGTGGTTCCCATTTCAAACTTCAATACACTTAAGCTGCGCTCTCTTATCAAAGACATTGCAAAGCTATATGAAATTCCGTTTAAGGAGGTCAACCCTGTCACGTCAAGGATGTTACACGAGGCTACCCCCTTGGCAAAGAAGAAACACGGTATTAAAGCTGGGGTATATACACCCACCTTTGAAGAGCTGGTAGAATTTTCATCAAGTCTTCAATCGTTTTTCAAAAAATATCCAGATGTCAAGACCCACATTGAAGCCCTACACGGTCAGGTGCGTAGCCTGAGCCGCCACGCAGGCGGTGTTGTGGTGGGCGAGAACCTTGATAAGTGGATGCCCCTGATCAATAGCGGGGGCGTTAGACAAACTCCCTGGTCAGAGGGTCAGAATGTCAGGCACTTGGAGCCACTAGGGTTTATTAAATTTGATGTTCTTGGACTGGCTTCACTACGGATGATGGAGGGCGCGATTAGACACATCCTTAAGCGCCATCACGATATCGCCGAGCCAACGTTCGCAGACGTGAAAGATTATTATGATCGCAACTTGCATCCGGACAAGATTAACTTTGATGATCAGGATGTATATAAAAACATCTTCCACGCCGGTAAGTGGGCTGGGGTCTTTCAGTTTACCGAGAAGGGTGCCCAGGGGTTTTGCCGTAAAGCCAAGCCTACCAGCATCATTGACATCTCTGCTATCACTTCAATCTACCGCCCAGGACCGCTGAGCGCGAAGGTCCACGACCTATATGTTAACGCAAAGAACAATCCAGGGGAGATCTCTTATGGTCACGAGTTGATTCGCGAGGTGACAGAGGAGACATACGGTTTCCTAATCTTTCAGGAGCAGATCGCACTGCTGGCTCATAAGCTTGGCAAAGACTTGTCGCTGGATGAGGGCAATATGCTCCGCAAGCTTTTGACCAAGAAGGGTACAGGATCTGCCGCCAGCAAGAAGCAGAAGCTGGAGAATAAATTTATTCTAGGCTGCACCGAGAAAGGTATCTCTGCCCAAGAGGCTAAACAGCTTTGGGAAAAGTTTGAATACTTTTCAGGCTACGGATTCAATAAGAGCCACGCGGTTAGCTATTCTATCTTGAGTTATCAATGTGCCTATCTGCTGAACTATTATCCATCAGAATGGACAGCAGCCTTCTTGGACAAAGAGCCTGAAGGGCGCAAGGAACAGGCGATTAACATTGCGAAGTCAATGGGATTTAAATTGGCGTCTCTTGATGTCAATACCTCCGGTCGTGTATGGGAAATCTCTGAAGACGGGAAGACTTTGATTCCACCTCTGAATTCCATCAAGGGTCTGGGTGACGCAGCCATTGACCAGATTGTTGAGCATCGCCCATTCAAGGACGTTGAGGACTTTTTGTTTCATAAGGAGATCTCATATTCTAAGCTGAACAAGAAGGCTCTTGATGTTATGGTAAGGGGGCAAGCTCTTAACGGCTTGGTTGATGACCGCTTTAGCGGACTGAAGCATTTCTGGTCAGCCATCGCAGTTGACCGTCCGAAGTCTCTTAAGAAGCTGAAGGAGAATATTGAGTTATATTCCCCAGAGGGAGACTTTAGTGCCGAGGAGAAGATCGAACACTTGGTTAACCTGACAGGGGTCTTTCCATTTTCCCTTGTTATGGAACGAAATATTGTTGAGGAGTTGGAGCACCACGCTGTCCCGCCACTAGGGGATTGGGATAACGATTTGGGAGTCGCTTGGTTTATTCCCAGAGAGATCGTGGAGAAGAAAACAAAGAACGGTCGTATGTACTGGATTGTTAAAGCCATTGACTCAACAAATAAGAATACAGCGATTAAATGTTGGGCTGTGAAGAAGGGCAATGATGTTGTCTACCTTAATCGCCCCTATATGGCTAAATTGGATTATGATGAGCAGTGGGGATTTAGCACTCGGTCAATCCGATACAACTTTAAACTTTTAGGATAGGACATAACAGTGAAGAAAGAAGTTTATATAGTAATTGAGTCTTTAGGCATACGAATGAGAGAGTGCCTAGAAAGTTCTTGCGAACCTGAACGCAAAGAGTTCCATCAAAATATGATGAGACTGGAAGCCCGTCGCCTACTTGAATTGCTCGGCGATGAAGAAGGTCTTCAGCAGGAGAAGTTAAAGGACAGTATTCGTAACTTTGCCAAAACAGCAACAAGCGTCTTTGACGCGCTGCGAACTGAGATTAAATTCGCCGATGAAATTTATAAAAGAACCAAGAGAGGTCGCAATTGAATGTAAGAATTAAATTAATGAGGGACGGAGCAAAGCTACCTCACCGTGCCCATCCCACTGATGCTGGCGCTGACATATTTTATTGCCCAGTTGGGCATATGCCTTGTTTGCTGCACCCCGGCGAGTCAAATGTGATTCCGACAGGCGTCAGGGCAGAAGTTCCAGCAGGATATATGTTGGAGGTTAAAAATAAATCAGGCATTGCATCCAAACGACAGCTTGTTGTTGGTGCCTGTGTTGTTGATTCAGGATACGACGGGGAGATCTTCGTCAACCTTCACAACATCGGAAGGGGAACTCAGGTTATCAACCCTGGCGAGAAAGTAGCTCAGGTTGTGCTGGTGCCCATAGAGACTTGTGCGTTTGTGGAAACTGATGGCGAGATAAACGACTCGTCTTCACGTGGCGATGGCGGCTTTGGCTCGACAGGAGATTCCTGATGGGTTCCTTAAAAAGAAAAATGCGCCGCAACGCAGAGAAGGCAGCGAAGAAGGCATCAAAGCAGGACATCTCTCAGAAGATGAATATGTTTGACAGGATGCCAGATGATTGCAGCGCCTGCACGGAACCATTTGACAAGACCAACAGGGATATGGTAATGTCATGGAATGTAGTTGTACGCAACGATGAAAACGTTGTTAGACTATATTGCCCAACTTGTTGGGATAAAGCAAAGAAGGTTGCACAGGAGTATGCAAATTGAAAGAAGCTTTAACGTATGACGATGTTCTTTTAGTACCACAATATTCGGATATTAAAAGCCGCAGCGAGGTGGACACCTCAAGTCATTTGGAGGAGAACATTGTTCTTGATATGCCGATCATCTCCAGCCCGATGGACACGGTAACGGAAACCTTGATGGCTGTAGCGATGGATAACGCTGGGGGACTCGGAGTCATTCATCGTTACAACGATATAGAACAACAGGCTCTCTTGGTTAAGAACCTTTATTATGCGGGCGTCAAAAGCCCAGCGGCAGCTATCGGTGTGACTGGTGACTATCTCGATAGGGCAACGGCGTTATACGACGCAGGCGCAAAAATTTTGTGTGTTGATATAGCGCACGGACACCACGCTTTAATGAAAGGCGCGCTTCAGCAGTTACGTGAGGTGTTCGGAAGTGAGATACACTTGATGGCTGGCAACGTTGCCACCAAAGAGGGATATGAAGCACTATCTGAGTGGGGTGCAGACTCTATTCGCTGTAACATAGGTGGTGGCTCGATCTGTTCTACTAGGATTCAGACTGGTCACGGCGTACCCGGCTTGCAGACCATTTTAGACTGCGCTGAGTCTGAGTTGGATACACCCATCATCGCTGACGGAGGTATCAGGAACTCTGGGGATATTGCCAAGGCGCTTGCAGCCGGCGCAGACTTTGTTATGGTTGGTTCTTTGTTAGCTGGGACTGATGAAACTCCTGGCGGGATCGTCACAGATAAGTCTGGAGATAAATATAAGATCTATCGTGGTATGGCGTCACGAGCCGCCCAGAGCGCTTGGCGAGGACGATTGACATCAGCCCCAGAGGGGGTATCAACAACTGTACCATACAGAGGTCCAGTAGAGGATATCCTAAGCGATCTATTGATGGGGCTGAAGAGCGGATTTTCTTATTCAGGTGGCAGGACGCTAGCCGAATTCCAGGCGAAAGCACAGTTCGTTTGTCAGACCGCAGCCAGCCAGACAGAGAGCGGGACTCATATCCTTCGGAGGCTTTAATGGGGGAAGCTGCGAAAAAGAAAATTGTTTTTTATGACACAGACAAGCGCCACGCAAAATTAAAGATTCGCCTTCACTACGATGGGTTGACTCAAGCGGGATTCTTTAGGGCGCTGGTGTCTGGATACTTAGATAAGGACGCTGCGATCTTGGACTTTATAAAAAGGGTACAAGAACAGGAAAATATTCACAGCGTCAAGAAGCGAGACACCTCAGATAAGCTGTTAGAACAGGGCGAAGAGGTTAAGAAAAAGTTTTCTCTCTTAGGGGAGGAAGAAGTTGAAAGTATTTTTGATATGATAGAGAAGGAGTTCCCAGAGCTATGAAAAGATATAAGTTCTTACTGGACAGCGAGATACCAGATTGCTCAAAAGCGTGTATAAAACATTCTGTATCCTGCCCGAACCAAGAGTGCAGAAGTTGGATTGAACACGAGGACGATCTTAATTGCACATCCATCGCGGTGGAAAAGAATGGCAGTATGACGCTTCGCGAAGTCGCTGATCGGCTAGGGGTCAGCTTCGTTAGAATTAAACAAATTGAGGACAAGGTGTTGCAAAAACTGGAGCTAGGCTTAGCGAAAGAATTTGGGGTTAAGAAGTCGGACTTAAAGGACTTTGTGCTTACTGGCTTTTCAGAATAAGTTTTGGACTTTTTAGCACTTAAACACCTATTTAATACTAGCTTAGTTTATATTATAAGAACTATGTAACGTTACAGAAAACCTGTTTATCTTTGAGGAGATACTAAAATGAGTAAGAATAGACTAGACGAGAGCACAATCCGTCGTTTCATGGGGCTGTCCGGACTTGCCCCACTCGGCGAGAGCTTTATTGATAGAATTCGTGAGGAAGAGGAAGAGCTTGCTCCTGAGCCCATGCCCGGTGAAGAAGCTGAGCCCATGCCCGGTGAAGAAGCTGAGCTAGGCGCTGACGCCGAGATGGGTGCAGAACCTGCCGCCGACCCCGCCGCCGCAGCAAGCGAGATGGCGACAGACGTTGCTGACGCAGTGGCTGATGCCCTGAGCGATGTACTCGGTCAGCACGGTGTCGAGGTTACGTCTGGAGAGGCTGGCGCCGAGGAACCCGCAGCCGAGGAGCCCGCACTTGATGCTGAGCTTCCCGCTGAGGAGCCCGCGCTTGATGCTGAGGAGCCCGCGCTTGAAGATGAGGAGCCCGCGCTTGAGGAGGCTGGTATTGAGCTTGTTGACAACGACGCGCTCGTGCAGGAAGTCGCCCGCCGCGTGGCAGCTCGCTTGGTTCGTGAGAGCCGAACGTCCACAAGCAGCTAATAGTCTTTAAAACAATCTAACGGGAGTAGTCTGATATGAGTGCGAACGCAGCCTCTGATACGATTGACAACGAGACCCGCTATGCGAGACTGACTGAACACGTCATGTCTCAAATTTCTGGGTTTGAGGTCGTAGGCAAGAAGGGGAGCCGCCTTATGAGGCTACTTTCCGTTATATTATTTTTTAATAAGGCATTTATGACTAGGTATATTACGACTATATACCCAAAAATATATGTGCCTGAGTTGCCATGGAGCCCTGATAGACCGACTGCTCGCATCGCAACACTAGCACACGAGTATGTGCATATGAGTGATAGAAAGAGGTTGGGCTGGCTGTTCAACCTCCTTTATCTGTCACCGCAAATCTTTGCAGTTCTTGCTTTTGGCGCCTTTTTTAATCTTTGGTGGCTACTGGCTTTATTATTCTTATTGCCCATCCCAAGCCCTGGTCGTGCTTGGCTAGAGTTTAGGGGATATAGAATGTCGATGGCGGTTAACTGGTGGCTTACGGGTCAAGAAATTAATACGGTGTGGGTGGAAAATCAATTTACCGCTAGCGGCTACTATTGGATGTTTCCATTTAAAAAGTTTTTAGAATCTCGCATAGCTAGTGCAATTGAAAATATCAAATCTGGCGAAAATTTGCCGCCCGAGATTTCCGAGATTAAAGAGGTTTTAGGAGTTTAGTATGGATGAGGCAATTTGGTTCTTTGCGGGCGTTATCTCGTTTAAGCTTCTCAGCAGACTTTTGGAATATAAACAGCTTCTTGCTTTTACGGCGGAGACTGGCTTAAAGGTGCTATTGATATCTGCAAACATCTTACACGACATCCACTTCATGCAGACACTAAAGTATGAACAAATACGCAAAACAGGCGTCTCTGAAGAGGAGCTAGAACTAGTTAAAACTATAGATAAAAAGATTATAAAGAACTGGCAAGATTCAGTTATTCATAAGTTTAAAAATACCCTGCCACGTTCTGTCTCGATCGCATTTGCGTTCAATGATTGGGACTCGGCGATGAAGGTTCTAGACAAATATTTAAAAATGGAGAGAAGGCGATGAATAAACTCACCCTTAAAGAATTAAGACAAATGATCCGAGAGCACTTTGAGCCATCCCTCTTAGAATCTCCGGAACTCCTTGATGAGAAGAGCATTCTCAAGAACAAGCACCCGTTTAAGGCTGTGTTTATGTTTGGTCCAGCAGGAGCGGGCAAGGGCTATATTCTCAAGAACGTACTCACTGGACCGAACGCAGCTAGCACAAAATCTTTATTGTCTGATTTTGCTACGGCAAATCCAGATGACCGGATTGAAGAGGTCTTCCCGATGTTCGGCGTAAGCACCAAATTCGCCAATGCGGCTCAGGGCGACGACGCAGAACTTGAAGCGCTTCAGCAAAAGGCGCGACTTATTTTGCAGAACGCCAGTCGCGCTCATACATCAAATCTTTTGTCAATCGCTAATCCGATGATATTTGATACCACGGGGGAGAGCGTCGGAAAGATGGTTGGTAGGATCAAGCAACTTACCAAGGTTGGGTATGAGGTCGCGGTGATGATTATTAACGTCCCAACTCAGGCATCGGTAGAACGAGACGCCCAGAGAGATAGAACGGTTGGCGCCGATCGCACAGAGGTGATCTCACAAAAGTTTCAACAAGATGTCGTTGCTCTTAAGAAGTACCACACCTCTCTTGAAGGAGTCCCAGGGGTGACAATGCTCGTTGACGACCCCTTTAATAATATTTTTGATCTGAGCAGTGGCGAGCTTTTAACAAAGCCCACGGCGATCACCCCCGATATGCTCCCAGACGAGTTAAACCCAGAGAAGAATCCAGAGGCAGCAGCAAACGAGAAGGCTAAAATGGATCAAGCGAATCAGCGCTTACAGAAGTGGGTGAACACCCCAGTTTCCAACTCTAATGGTACTACACTTCTCAAGGGTATGAGAACCTTGGTGAAGGCGTCAGGTGGCAAACTTGGTCAGAATATGAATGATCTTGTTGTTGCGATGGCGAGCGCCGAGTTCTCTTCCATCCCTGAAGTCGCTGCGGGAGCCAAGGTCTTATCAGATCTCGGCGGGGTTACTATGGTTATGAAAAAGAAGAAAGGCGGTGGACACAAGGTAGCAGCCGCTCCCGGCGAAGAACAGCCCGCGCTTCAGCGCGCAGTCCGAGGCAAGAAGAAGACCGGCGACGATACTATTCGCGGTCTTACACAGAATGAGTCATTGAAATACTCAGATTTGGTCGACCTGATTAGAGGGATGATCAGATAAAATATATTTTTTTTACTTGTCAGAACTAAAGTATTATGTTAGACTGCTTTAAAGGCTAAACAAACATAGAGATACATAGAAGATGAAAGTGGAGAGAACAGTGAAAGCCTCAGCCTGGAAAGAGCCCCGAAGGGGAACAAACTTCTTTTACAAACTTCAGATTGAAAATATTGATGGTAGGTCTCTGGCGAAAATTAAAAAAATATGTGCTGAATGGAAATGCGGCGGATATGGGTGGAATGTAGACAACAAATATAAGATTTTGTTATTTTCAAGATCTTTTAAGAGTAAGACAGCTTGGCTTAAATGGGCTAAACAATTTCCATATAAGCTGGTAGAATTGAACGACGATGGAAAGCCTTTAAAGAGTAAATTAGGTTCTGATTTTCAGAACAAGACAAAACGCAAAAAAAGGAAAACGATTTGATGAAGTTAACAAAGAAAAAGGCATCGTCCACACGATCAACTAAGAAAAAGGTTTCTGATAAAAAAAAGGTTTCCGAAGAGCAGCTTGCTGAGGAGAAGGGCGAAAATATTGAGGAGATCTCCGGTGAAGAGCTGTTAGACTCTTTATTATCTTTACAAGCCCAGGGGGATGCCGAGGGCAAGCCCAACCGAATGATTAGCCTCTTTGGGGAGATCGACGAAGAACGCTGTGGAGAGGTCGCATTTGCGCTTCGCTACCTTGCTAAGACAACAAAAGCAGATTCAGAACCTATTGAAGTTATCGTTTCAACTCACGGAGGATCCGCTTCCGATATGTTTGCTGTATATGACACAATGCGTCTAGTAAGAGAAGAAAGCCCCGTTGCAACCACAGGAGTTGGCAAGGTTATGTCTGCCGGAGTGCTCTTGCTTGCTTCAGGTACGCGAGGCTACCGACGTGTTGGCGCAAACTGTCGCGTTATGCTGCACGGCGTCGCATCTGGTCACGTCGGTCAGATTCATAATCTGGAGAACGAGCTGGACGAGGTAAAGTGGACCCAGGACCAGTACATCAAGGCTCTGGCGAAAGAAACGGATATGACACAGGCTTATATTAAGAAGCTCATCGCCCGAAAGGTTAATGTTTATTTGACTGCAAAAGAAGCAGTTGAGCTTGGAATTGCAGACGAGGTATTTTAGTGGGAATTCAGAATAAGATTTTCTATAATGAGTCAAGCGCGAATAAATTAGGCTGGCAACCAAGCTGGTTTGGAGAGGAAGAATTTAATGAGGAGTTGATTGAGAAGATTAGCGAGTTTCAAGCTAAGTACGATCTCGATTCGGATGGCTTGTGCGGACCTATGACTTATCGTCGCATGGTCACGGAAAGAGAAGCCAGTGCGACACTCGCTAAACACCAATTATCTAAGTTTATGGGTGACGACGGAAATTACATCATTTGCGACGACGGGCGAGTAGCAATTGGCTGGGATAAAGTGGTTAATATACGTGACCCAGACGCCAAAAAATTGCCAGAGGGGTGTTATCGCTACGGTCGCCGAGGGGTTGATAACCCTACAATGATTGTCACACACTTTGACGTGTGTCTGTCGGCTGAGTCCTGCTTTAGAGTGCTCAAGAAGAAGGGCATCTCTAGCCACTTTGTCATTGATAACGATGGCACCATCTACCAGATGATGGATACGTCCAATGAGGGTTGGCACGCAGGCAATAGCCGCGTCAATAGAGCCTCTATCGGCGTAGATCTAAGCAACGCCTTCTATACAAAATATCAAAAATATTACCGGGTTAAGGGTCACGGACCTCGCCCGATACTCACTGACGTGAGAGTCCACGGCGCGAAGATTAAAGAGTGCTTAGGCTTCTACCCAGTTCAGATTGAGGCGTATAAGGCTCTCGTGAAGGCGCTCTGCGCTCATTACGACATCCCTATGGAATGCCCCTTAGACGATGAAGGCAAGATGCTTCGCAAGGTGCATAAGCCATCATCTAAGGCGAAGTATAAGGGCGTGGTTAATCACTTTCACTTAACTCGTGGCAAGATAGATGTCGCAAACCTTGAATTAGATAGGGTTTTGGAAGAGGCTAGGAACGAAGCTGACTAATTATATTCGGGGTTTTTGTTATGGGTAAAAAGATTAGCGTATTTCGCGAGAACGATGTTGAGTATTTAAAAGATTTTCTTGTTGAGGCTGTTCGAGAGGTCCTATTTGAACAAGAGGATAGCCCCTGTTCTGAAGATTTTGACCCAAACAAGGGAATCTGCATTGATACTGAAAATGCTGGTTCAGCATATGAGAGGGCTGAGCATTATTTGGTTTGGGGAGCCCTGTACCCCAACGAGAACATCGATCGGCTGGCATTTTCCAAAGACACCCTGGAGCGTTTTGCTGCGAAGGGATCGGGCGAAGAGAAACTCGCTCGTAATTCAATTAAGATCGGTCAAAAGATCGCAGCTTCTGCCCCTTTCTCTGGGGCTGTCACTAAAGAGAACACAAAAGTTTCTGGCGCATCGTCCGGTAAACCATCCGAATTGTACACAGACGCAAAGGGAAAGCCAACCGCAAATATGACCAGCGTGACTGATATTTTGATAGCAGGAAGAAAGCTTTCTGTTAAAAGATCGGATAAGTATCAAGCCACTCTGATAGAACCGGGGAATCAAGCGCAGGTTTTTGAAACTGCTTATAAAAACTATGTTCAGGAGACAGGTGATGACAAGATCAACGAGGCGCTCAGGACTGCTTTTGAGTCTGGTGCAAGTTCAGAACATGTTAATTCGCTGTTACAGGGGTTCTTAAATGCATATGCTGTCACGGGAGCAGAACGAGCCGAAAAAGCGCCCGACACGGAAGCTTTAAATTATTTGTTTCAGATGCGTGGCTCTGACGTGGCGAAGGGAGATGTGGAGAAAAAGATAGAACAAGAATTAAAATCTTTCATCAGCCGCTACCAAAAGAAAAACAAAGGAGAGTCGCCCGACGAACAAGCAATCGCCAAGCACAGAGCCAAGCTTGAAAAACAATATGGGGAGGGCGGCAAAAAGCGCGCCAAGTTTGATAATCAAAAGCAGGCGCTTAACCAAGCTAGTGCAGAATTGACTCAAAAAGCAAAA
>Ga0098040_1000449_pt1 | contig 18873 bp, 17 predicted proteins | sample 7_EtaG_FD_75065 | JGI IMG/M metagenome (GOLD analysis project Ga0098040, IMG submission 75065) | Marine viral communities from the Subarctic Pacific Ocean - 7_ETSP_OMZ_AT15161 metaG | ecosystem: Environmental > Aquatic > Marine > Oceanic | place: Pacific Ocean | collected 2015-01-08
TGGCGAAAAAATAGATGCGGTGGAATACGCTGCCCAATATGCCGGCGATGTGAAAACGGCGACTTACAATTTAACTAAACTTCCCATATCTATGACTATGTTTAATAAGTTTATGTACAATGTAATCATGAAGCGACAAGTATCGGTTATGAGCTTTGACCAGTTCTTAAAGAAAGCGGTTCCGATGATGATCGACAACGCTTTAAATTCGTTCGTTACGAGCAGGAGGTTTAAGAGCATCACAAGAGATTTTACAGCCCAGAGGTCAGCGATAAGCATATCTCATGTCTCGGGAGAAGTTGGCATGGACGATTGGTCGCACTTCCGAGGGGCCACGGAAATCCAATTGGATAACATGCCCGAAGATGCACGAAAAGCATATGACCTCTATATTCGAAGCCCCAGAATTGATGTCAAGGGGGTGACTGACATTTTCGACAGAGAGTTTATACAGGACTTTACCATTATCCACGGCACGAGGATACCGGCCGAAGCGGGTATCGGTATCGATCAAATTGAAGATGCAAAAAAAGGAATATATCATTTGGGGGTAGGCGAAGCACGCGGCATAGTTACTGGTATCGAGTTCTCGCAGCAGTCATCTCTTCTCAAGACCATAAACATCTATGAGTCTATAAAAAACAACGACCGTGATTTATCTCAGTCCATCGCCAGGATGCCCTATGACGCCACCGTTAGAATGGTAGGGCCACCCACTTTCCAGCCAGGTCAGATTGTGTTTATAAACCCGTCAATAGCGGGAATTGGAGATGTTAATAGCCGCCGAACCCTCGCCAGAGGTCTGGGTCTGGGCGGTGTATACATGATTATCGATGTTTCATGTACCTCATCTCCCGGAGCACTGATCACAACATTGAATTGTAAGTTCACAAGCTACTCCCCTGTTGTAAGTTCCGGTGAAGAACCAGACCTCTTTATCCCCGGTACTCAAGCCGAAGGTAACTTCTTCGATAATGTGTCTGGAAATCCTGAGCAGCCTCCCGATTTTAACGGGCCCGGGGCAAACCAAAGGGGTCCAAGTGAAATCGGCAGCGACAACGGCGGCGGCCGAGGCTTCGGGTTTGGAAACGGGTTTGGAAACGGGGGCACGGGTCTGGCATGAAATATAGTTTTGGATCAAACGAACTACCTGCTAGTTCTTCTTACGACGAGAGGGATAGATATGCTGAGAATTATCCAAGAGGATATACTCAGCATATCTCTGTGGACTACTGGTACGACAATATGCTTTTTGGTAGAATTGATCAGAACCAAGATGTTATTTATCCCGCCACGGATGCAATAAAAGTATTAGATGGAGATGGTCAGGTTAGCGCGATCAACTTTGTTGCAGATGCTTTTAATGCAATGCGAAATGACGTGAAAGAACTTATCAGGGTTGGCGCGATACCATCATCGGGGTTTGGCATTTTAGCGGGCGGACTGGAAGCGAAGAGGGGATGGCAAGACCCAAGAGAAGATTACTTTTCTTTTATGAGAGATTTATATTCTCAGAGTCTTTTCCCGTTCCTTAAGAGGCCAGAGACAAACAATGATATTCTAAATTTCTCAGATTTTGTGGATCAATTTGCTCTGTTCATTGAGCGCATCACCCTCCTGCAACCATATACGATGACGGATTATATCACGAGCAACCTAGGAACACCGCTCTACAGCGGGTGGGCAATTGAAATCAATGACTCGCTGGATCACGGGGAAGATATACCAAAGATTGCGTTCTATATAAACAATCCGCAGTTCGAGACATACCGACAGATCGCAGCAAATAACGGATTCAACCTAGACAAGAATGCGCCGTGGAGATTGGTGGCGATACCATATGCGCCGCAGATAAGCACCAAGGTGGAGAGATACCTCCCCATTGAAACAGATACAGCGGAGAACATCCAGGTTCAAAATATCTACGATAGAGTAATCAAGGAACTCTATAACAAGTCTCACTTTTCCGACATCCCAGATCTTAAATTTTACTTGAAAGATTTTTATAATATCTTTGTGAAGCGCAAACCCACCGTCCACGTTCCGCTGATAAAGGGAGAAAATCGAAAAAGAAGCTTGACAAGGGTTGTGAGGCGTGATATAATGACAGACGAGCAATATAAGGAAGAGTGGGAACCAGACAACGCCTTTTGGATACGCCTGTGTGTGTATGTCAGGGCGAAAGAAACAAACCGAGATTGGAATCAGTATAAATTTGAGCAGGTGTCAACAAAGGCACTTCAGTTCTTTAAGTATTCCGGAGAAGAAGCGGCGTATAAGTTTATCAATAAGGAAGTTAGAAGACTGTGGGGCGAAGATAGAGCAATCGGAAAGTACCGCAGAGGGAATTTTAGATTTCAAAGAAAGTGAGGGTAGATTGTTTTATACAATCCTCGATTCAAAAGAAGAGTGCTTAGGATATTATTATGACGGTGGTATCCACGAGCAAAAACCAGACACCAGCAAACACTATATAACTTGGGACTACAAGCACCACCACCACCAGGAGGGCGCTCAGTATCTGAATTTGTATTGTGGAGGGAAACCTATCTCTGCTTTTTGTCCGCCCCACCTACAGAGAGAGTGGGAGATCTCCCAGGAGAAAAAGAAGGCATTCGGCAATGCTATTTCCAACAGCAAGGTAAAGATAGATGATGTCTGCGTTTATGATCTCATTCCTCTGTGGTTTCTGAAGGAGAACTCTCAGCTGAGATGCGAGATACTCCAAGAGATACACAACAATCACGGAAAACCTAAATCGTATGATTTCATGCTTGAGCTGGAGAAGCTCTTTGGCGAGATTGCAGAGAATCAATTAAGTGTTGATCTCAATGCCATCAACGACAAGAGGGGCCAGACCATGGCCAGGAACTTCATCAAGAGGGTGAGAGGCAAGACGACAGTCAAATATAATCAGTTTGGCACCATAACAGGAAGACTAACCGTGTCGAGCGATAGCTTCCCCATTATGAATGTTAACCATTCTTTTCGGAGTATCCTAAAACCGAACAACGATCTGTTTGTCGAGTTTGATTATAATGCTGCCGAGTTGCGAACTCTGCTTGCGCTTTCTGAGCGAGAGCAACCGCAAGAAGACATCCACGGGTGGAACATCAAAAACGTTTTTGGGCGAGACATGACAAGGGAAGAAGCAAAGAAAAAGATCTTTGCCGCAATATATAATCCAAATGTAAAGCAGGATTACTACCAGGTGGAGAAGGTACTGGAGAAGCACTACAACTCAGGCAAGGTTACGACACCATTCGACAGAGAGATTGACTGCGACGACGGACACGCCTTGAACTACATACTCCAGAGCACCACGAGCGATCTAGTGCTGGAACGGGCTATAGAGATAAACAAACTACTACAAGGCAAGAAATCAAAGATTGTGTTCTTGATCCACGACAGTTTTGTTTTGGATTTGGCACAGGAAGAGCGATCTCTGATATCCGAAATCAAGGAAATTTTTTCCCAGACCAAATTTGGAGATTTTTTAGTCAATGTAAGTGCTGGTAGGGACTTTGGCAACATGAAGGAGATTAATATATGATTAACGTAATTGGACTGGGCAATGCGGGATGTGAGATCGCAGAGAGATTTTCGCAATACCCCCAGTATGAGGTATATAAGATAGATGTATCGCTCAAGAAGCAGAAGAATTGTTTTTCTATGCCAAGCAGGAAAGCCGTAGAGGAATATGAAAGCAAGTTCCCGGCGAGGATACTAACATCTCTCAGAAAGATTCAGGGTGACATCTTGTTCATCGTTGGAGGAGGGGGAGAAGTATCATCAGCATCTCTTAGGATCTTAGAGGCAGTAAGCAAAAATAAGATAGAGGTGCTCTATGTAAAACCGGATGAATCTATTGTCTCTGATGACGAAAGACTTCTCGATAAGATATCCTTTGGAGTGTTACAGCAATACGCTCGATCAGGTCTTTTTGAGAGACTATATCTTGTTTCCAACTCTGAGATACAGAGAACAGTAGGGAATATCCCTATTAGCAAATATTACGATACCCTCAACGAGATCATTTCCTCTACGATCCATATGGTGAATGTATACAGAAACAGCAAGCCGACCATTTCAAGTTTTCCGAAGGAATCTGAGGTTTGCCGTATTTGTACCATAGGAATCGGGGAGATAGAAAAAATGACAGATCAGATGTATTTTTCTCTTGACAACGCGAACGAAAAGAGGTATTATTTCGCTATCAACAAAAAGGAATTGGAAGAAAGCACTACTTTGCTATCAAAGATCAAAACGAGAGCGAGGCAGAAGGATGATGACATAAAAGGAGGATTTGGAATATATCCGACAGAGTATAAGAAGAACTACATTTATATCGTCGAGCAGACGAAGATAATTCAAGGAGAAAATCATGGTTAAAGTTTTTACAGGAACTTTTCAAAAAAAGAATAATGACAAAAGAAGCATGACATTTGTTAAATTAGAAGATCTGCCAAAGGATTTTTTAGGATCAAAAGTCAAGAACGAAAACTCAACACGCACCCTTCCAGAAGGCCTGGAGTTGGTGTGGGATATTGACAGTGCTGGATTTCGCACCTTCAATTGGCAATCTGCCGTAGGCGATGTCAAGGTGGAAATCCTCAAGGGAAAAGAAAAAGACGATTTCGAAACAAAACACTTGACAGAGCAAAAGTGATCTGCTATAATAAGCAAATCAACAACGAAAAGGAGTCATAATATGGCTATTGATATGAAGAAAATGAAAGCGAAGTATAGTAACCTCAAGAACCGTGCTGGTTCTGGTTCGAGTGGGTTTTGGAAACCCTCAGAGGGATCACAAACATTGCGTATTGTTCCCACTGAGGATGGAGATCCATTCAAGAGTTACTCTTTCCACTATGGAGTAGGAAAGGAAAACGGATTTTTATGCCCAAACAAGAATTTTGGGGATGATTGTCCAGTGTGCAGTTTTGTTCGGAAACTGTACCAAGAAGGTGATGAAGAAAGCAAAGCGATGGCGAGGCAACTCGGAGTCAAGTCGCGGTTCTTTTCTCCGGTGCTGGTTCGCGGAGAAGAGGATGCGGGAGTCCGAGTTTGGGGATTTTCCAAGACGGTGTATGAAACCTTGTTGAATCTGGTTTTGAATCCTGATTATGGCGACATAACGGATACTGAGACTGGTATTGATTTGGACATTCACTATGCGAAGCCACCAGGAGGTCAATTTCCTGTGACCAAGGTGACGCCCAAGCGACGCTCTAGTGCTCTTTGTACTGATAAACTTACCGAGGAACAGTGCAAAGAGGTATTAAGCAATGTGCCAGATTTTGAATCGCTCTTTGAGCGAAAGACGACATCTAATGTCAAAGGATATTTGGATGAGCATCTGGCGTCCGATAACCCCGAAGGTTTCTCTAATGAAACGGAGAAATATTCGGGCGCAGGCAGAGTTGATAGCGCCCTAGATGAATTGATGGGCGGATAATCATCATCAACCCACGGGGAGGCACAGGGTTATCGGGTGCCTCATTTTACTTTCGGAGCAGAATATGAAAAACAAGAAGAGTGGAAAACTCAGTATCGCCGACATGCGTTCACTGATAAATAAAAAAGCAGGAATGGTTGTCGCACATGACTTGTCCTCCGAGAACCCAACAGAGGTTACTGATTGGATTCCTACCGGATCAACCTGGTTGAATGCCATCATATGCCGGGGTAAAATGGCAGGGATCCCAGTAGGGAAACTGACAGAGATTGCCGGAATGGAAGCGAGTGGCAAGAGTTATATGGCCGCCCAAACGGCAGCGAATGCCCAAAAGAAGGGTATTGATGTCGTTTATTTTGATTCTGAATCCGCAATTGACCCATCCTTCCTGACCCGCAGCGGCGTTGATATCGACAACATCTTATATTTGCAAGCGATGTCGGTGGAGTTCGTTCTGGAGACTATTGAAGACCTTCTCAAATCAAATGAGAACAAAATGCTGTTTGTGTGGGATTCGTTGGCGCTCACTCCCGCAGTTAGCGACGTAGAGGGAACATTTAATCCAAATGAGTCTGTTGCTGTTAAAGCGAGAGTATTGGCGAAGGGAATGTCCAAGCTGATAGTCGCTCTAGCAAACTCTCAATCAACACTCTTAGTGCTTAACCAACTGAAGACGAATCTCCAGGTTCAAAATCCAAAATATGCAACCGATAGCGAAAAGTATGTCTGTCCAGGCGGAAAGTCTATGACATACGCATACAGCCTCCGTATATGGCTGACAGGAAGGAGGGGCAAGAGCAGCCTGATTCTTGACGACAAGGGATATAGAGTCGGAAACGAACTAAAGGCAAGATTAGAGAAGTCTAGATTTGGTACCGCAGGCAGGACTTGCAATTTTAAAATTATGTGGGGAGAAGACATTGGTGTGAGAGACGAGGATAGTTTGTTCGAGGCAATCCAGAGTTCCGACCACCTAGGCAGCGCTGGTCCCTGGTGGACTCTCAAATATGAGGACGGCGAAGCACAGAAGTTCCAAGCGTCTAAATGGGGCGAGTTTATGAGGGAGAAGAAATTTAACGACAGGGTTATGCAACTCCTAGACGAGGAAGTGGTTCTCAAGTTTGACAAGAGACTGGTAGAGGCGAGCAACTTCTATGAGGAAGAGGAGGCCGAAGAAGCATGAGTGCTGATAAGTCTCTTAGGGAGACAATAGACATAGCACTAGATGCGATAGAGGAACTTCTTAATGAAGTCTTCATGCTACGAGATACCCGTGCCAAGATGGGGAAGCAAATAAGAACTCTGCGAGATGAAATAAAGAGATTGGAAGAGAAGAATGACAAAAAAGAGGATGATGATAATTGATGGTCATAATGCCTTCATCAGACATTACATCGTAAATCCGACAATTTCCGCTAATGGGCAACCCATCGGCGGAATTGTCGGTTTTCTACAAGGACTCCAGAAACTTTCCAGAATGATCAAGCCAGATATGATAACTGTAGTTTGGGACGGCGCTGGCGGCAGCAGGAAGCGAAGAAGCATCATTAAAGGATATAAAGAGGGGAGGAAGCCAGTCAGACTTAATCGCTTCATACGGAACCTGCCCGAGAACGAGGAGGCAGAAAACCTTATGTGGCAGCAAGTGAGAATTTTAGAGTATCTCAATGAAACTCCAGTTGTCCAGTTTATGTTTCCTGAAACTGAAGCAGACGATGTTATTGCTTATGTCAGTAATTACCATCAGTTTGATGACTGGCACAAGGTTGTTGTCTCCAGCGATAAAGACTTCTTTCAGATCTGTGGTGATTCGACAGTGTTGTATCGCCCTATTCAGGATGAGATAGTTAATAAGAATGCGATTGTGGAGAAATTCCTTATCCACCCCAACAATTTCGCTCTTGCTAGGGCACTAGCAGGAGACAAATCAGACAACCTGCCGGGTGTGCCAGGAGTTGGTCTTGCAACCGCAGCAAAGAGATTACCTTTCCTTGTCGAGGAGAAAAGCTATATGGTTTCAGAGTTGGAGGATTATTGCGAGGAAAGAAAGGACGAGAAGGTAAGGTTCTATAGGAATGTCCTCGACAACATTGAATTGATTAAAATAAACTATAAGGTGATGCAGTTATATTCTCCATCATTATCCATACCGACATCATCAAAGATAAAGGAGACATTCGAAAGTCACTCGCCCTTATTCAATAACACGGGTGTTGTGAAGTTACTGTTCGAAGACGGCTTCCCGCAGGTTAATTTAGACGAACTATATGCTTTGTTTCGCAAGATGATTTTTGAATCCAAAACAAAATGATTGACATGAGCGCAAAAAACGTTTATTATGTATCTGGGAGAAGCATATGGAACAAATGAGAGATGCGACGTTTGGATCTTTTGGGAAAGGGTTCCAAGAATCGTTAGCAAAGATAATCTTAGAAGATTCGAAGTTCGCGACACAGATCGGTGAAGTCCTAGACATAAACTTCTTCGAACTAAAATACCTACAAGAGTTTGTAAGAAAGATCTACGCATACAAAAAGAAATATAAGAAGCACCCCTCTGCGAGCACTTACGAAAGTATCCTCAAAAGCGAGGATTCATCATTCCAAAGTGAAGTGACGAGAAAGCAAGTCAGGGATTTTTATGTTCGTATCAAGACAGGGAACTATGATGATGTTGATGAAGAGTTTGTAAGAGATAAGTCTCTCGACTTTTGCCGAAAGCAAACATTACAGGCAGCCATGCTCAAAAGCGTAAAATTGATGCAGGACTCATCTTTCGACGAGGTGAGTAAGATCATCAATGAGGCGCTGAAGCTTGGAATCAACAATGATGTTGGATATGACTTCCTTGAGGACTTCGAGAGAAGGTTCGAGTTGAAGTCTAGGAATCCGGTTACTACTGGGTGGGACGAGATAGATAGAATCGTTGGAGGCGGCCTGGGGAAGGGAGAGCTAGGTGTTGTGATAGCGCCAACGGGCGTTGGCAAAAGTATGGTGCTTGCTCACCTCGGTGCGGAGGCACTAAAGATAGGAAAGAACGTTGTACACTACACATTAGAACTCCAGGATGTCATTATCGGAAATCGATACGACAGTTGTCTTACGGGAATACCCATCAATGATCTGCTCTTCAACAAAGAAGAGATCTTCGAAGAAGTAAAGAAACTTCCAGGTAAACTTTTGATAAAAGAATACCCCACCAAGAGCGCAACAACACAGACTCTGAAGAATCACTTGGAGAAACTTAAGAACCGAGATTTTAGCCCCGATATGATTATTGTTGACTATGGAGATATTTTGAAACCTATTTTCCACTCAAAAGAGAAAAGAGAAAATCTCGAAACTATTTATGAAGAGTTAAGGGCACTTGCACAAGAGTTCAAGTGCCCGGTCTGGACCGCCTCTCAAACTAACAGGAGTGGGATAAACGCCGAAGTTATAACAATGGAATCAATAAGCGAGGCATTTTCGAAATGCTTTGTAGCGGACTTCATCTTTTCGGTATCAAGAACAGGGTCAGACAAATCCAATAATACAGGCAGAATATATATCGCCAAGAATAGGAACGGCATCGATGGAGTGGTATTTCCAATCTTCATGGATCCGGGCAATGTGGAGATAAAGGTATTCCCCCAATCAGAGATGCCAGAATCAGAGGACAATGGTCCTAGGAAAGTCTATAGATTAATGAAAGAAGAGCAGAGAACCAAACAAACAACAGCGAAGGGAGAATAGAAAAACATGCAAGAGACATTGGAACTATCAAGTAAAATTTTGAGCGACATTACAGTTTATATGAAATATGCCAAGTACCTAGAGAAAAAGGAGAGGCGAGAAACCTGGGAAGAATTAGTTACAAGAAACAAGCAGATGCATCTGAAGAAGTATCCCCATCTCCAGGATAGGATCGAGGAAGCGTACAAGCTTGTTTATGAGAAAAAGATTTTACCATCCATGAGATCCATGCAGTTTAGCGGAAAGCCGATTGAGATCTCCCCCAGTCGAGTCTACAACTGCGCATTCGCCCCTGTCGATGATTGGCGTGTGTTTAGCGAGATTCTTTTTTTGCTTCTGGGAGGCACGGGCGTGGGATATAGCGTACAGACCCACCACGTAGAGAAGTTGCCAGAGATCAGAAAACCAAACCCAAGCAAGTCCAGGCGATATCTGGTAGGAGATAGCATCGAAGGGTGGGCAGATTCAGTGAAGGTATTGATGAAATCCTACTTTCAAGGAACATCGACTGTTGATTTTGATTTTAGTGATATCCGCGCCAAGGGTGCTATGTTGGTGACAAGCGGAGGCAAGGCACCTGGACCAGAACCATTAAAGACGTGCCTTCGTCAAATCAAAAGTATCTTGAACCACAAGGAAGATGGCGAACAATTGTCATCAATAGAGGTCCATGATATTGTTTGTCATATTGCTGATGCAGTCTTAGCAGGCGGCATTCGCCGCGCAGCATTGATATCTTTGTTCTCGGCCGACGACGAAGAAATGATTTCTTGTAAGTATGGTAACTGGCACGAACTCAACCCACAGCGTGGGAGATCTAACAACAGTGCGGTTTTATTGAGGCACAAGGTTGATGAAGAATTCTTTTTTGATCTGTGGGAGAAGATCCAATTGAGCAATTCGGGCGAACCCGGAATCTACTTTTCTAACGATAAGGATTATGGCACGAACCCGTGCTGTGAGATCGCCTTGCGACCATTCCAGTTTTGTAATCTGTGCGAGGTCAACGCCTCCACTGTCGAGAGTCAAGAAGATTTGGAAGAACGCATTGGTGCGGCAACTCTTATTGGGACACTACAGGCAGGGTATACTAACTTTCATTATTTGCGGCCGGTATGGCAAAAGACGACAGAGAAGGAATCATTGCTCGGCGTCTCTCTTACGGGGATAGGATCGAACAAGCTTCAGAACTTAGATATGAAAAAGGCAGCTCGCTTTGCGAAAGAAAAGAACAAAGAGATTGCTAAGGAGATCGGCGTAAATCTCGCATCGCGCATTACTACCATTAAACCAGCGGGCACTACATCTCTCGCTCTAGGGTGCTCATCGGGCATTCACGCATGGCACAGCAAACACTACATTCGCAGAATAAGAGTGGGAAAGAACGAACCAATCTATGGATACCTCTTGAACAACCATCCGGAACTTGTCGAAGATGAGTTCTTCCGCCCTCACGATACCGCTGTTATCTCAGTGCCGCAAAGGGCACCAGAGGGGTCGATCTTTCGCAACGAAGGTCCACTCGATTTATTGGAAAGGATCAAGTGGTTTTCAAAGAACTGGATCAAACCAGGGCATAGGAAGGGGCAGAATACTCACAACATTTCTGCCACTATTTCCATCAAGGGTGACGAATGGGATGTGGTCGGGAAATGGATGTGGGATAACAGAGGGTGCTATAATGGCATATCCGTCCTTCCGTATGATGGCGGTTCTTATGTACAGGAACCGTTCGAGGATTGCTCTGAGGAGACTTACGATAGAATGATGAAGCACCTGGTTGGTGTTGATTTGACGAAAGTTATAGAAACGGAAGACAACACCGATCTGCGCGGCGAACTAGCTTGCGCAGGCGGAGTGTGTGAAGTGAAATAAAAGACTTGACAAGCACAGAATGATCTGTTATAATTGTTGAGCATCTTAAGCAAAAGGAGTTAGAAGATGACAAAAGGTAACTTAAAAGTTGTTGAGTCAGAGGCAATCAAAGAAGAAAAGATTGTTGACTATATTAAATCGCTTTCCGCCTTGGAAGAGGAAATGGAACCCTACAAGGAGCAGAAGCGAGCATTGAAGCAAAATTATATTGAGAATGGATGGCTTAGCAAGGAAGAGATTTCGTCCGCCGTCAAAGCATTTCGCCTGATGAAGAGCGAAGTTGATTTGGAGCAGATGAAAGATTTCTTCGATCTATATTCAAAGACGAAGGTGTGTGGGTGAAATATACACCATTTAATCGGCATCTAGTGCTAGAGGAGTGTGGCGCCAATGAGGAGACTTCTATTCCGAAGGTATTGGTACCTGACGACTATAAAAGCATTAAAGATCACGGTATTTATAGGATTGTGGGCATGTCTCTGGACTGCTCTACAGTATTTGCCACTGGTGCTAGAGTGGTTGTAGAAGAGTCAATGGTGAGAACTATTGACTTGGGCACTGAGAAGACATTTTTGATATCAGAGAACTTTGTTCTTCTTTACGAAAGTGAATGAAAGAACAAATATATGAACATGAAAGAATAGTAATTGGCGGATCCTTGGCATCGCTTCTTTATGGGTATCTTAATAATATACCTGTAATATACTCGATGCCGAGGATTCCTCTTTTCTATGAGGAGCATGGTGCTAAGGGGGAGATGTGGCAAGAATTATCTTTCCAGATGTCTCTCGCCGGTCTGCTCCCCATGGGCAACAAGGTGGAGCATATGCGGGTGGATGAGGACATTATCAAGGCATTCACCGCCGTGCCCGCATTTGGCGCTTTTCGGTTTGATGAGTTGATTGTATTTGACGACGCGAACTTGGTTGGGTGGAGTGGCACCCTCAAGAAGAAAAGAAAGATGAAAGTTCTTGACTGGATCAACGATAGAAAGAGCGCACCGCATGATGTTGTGCACCTCGCTGGATCTAACGACTTCGTAAGAGACATACACTTCTACCCATCGGAGCGAATGGATGGCAACCCGAAGAAGAAGAGAGACATTCTGGCAATATCTTATCTATCCGAGAAGCAATTATCTGATGTGGGCTATACAGATGCCTATGTAAGATTCAAGGTTCTTGACATGATGAAGGAAGCGGGAATGCAGGGTATAAAGAATGGGATTGATGCCCACACAGGGAAATCAAAAAGGTTGTCAATAAGGATTGAGACTGCCGAAAGAGAAGTGTTTTCGATGCCGATAGAACCATTCGACGAAGAGGATTTGTTGAGGGAATATCAGGAATCGATCCCGAAGAACAGATATGTTGGAATATTGAGAAAGTATCTTTGTGGATAATATTAAACCGATAGGCGATACAACATATTTTACGTTGGCAGGGATCATCCCTGTTGCTGCCCCGCCATTAGATTTTAATTTTCCGTGGCACGATAGTTTGATGCCTATCGGAAATGATTATTTGGCAGTCGAAAGAAGCGTATACGAGTGCGCAATGGCAGGTTGCGAAAGCATTTGGATTGTGTGCCACAAGGAGATGCAATCTCTAATCAGGCACAGGATAGGAGATTGGATCGTTGATCCTGTGTGGACGGCAGCATCGAGAGATAAGTATGGGTATGCGTTTGGGTCAGACCAAGAAAAAACCATTCCGATATTCTATGTTCCTGTCCATCCTAAAGACAGGGACAAGAGAGACTGTTTGGCGTGGAGTATTATTTATGGTTCGATGCGAGCCTTCTCCCTTTCGAAGATTATAAGCAAGTGGGTTGTTCCGGACAGATACTATGTTTCGTTCCCGCACGGCATACACAGCGTGCGAAGCTTGCGGAAGCACAGGAAAGCGATATCAGATAATAAGAAGAAATTTTATATTTCCCACAAGGGAAAGACAGTAAAGGATGGCGAGTATCTTTCCTTTACTTTTGACGTAGAGGATTGGAAGAAGTTCCGCAGAACCATCAGAGAAGGAACCGGAGTATATGAGCCGGGATCATATTTTGATGAAGAAGAGAACACTGTTAAGGGAAATAAACTTCCAATAGAAGAAAGATACAGTGCCAAATACTTTTCGCTAGAGAAAGTATTTGGTCAGATAGATATCACCGACCAGACAATATTTGAAACCGAGAGGTATTTCAACATAGACAACTGGGAAGGTTACACTGAATATATGGGAAGCGAATATGCAAAGTATGTTATAAAACCAAAGATGATTTTGAAATATCACGAGCACAATCCCTTTGGAAAAGATAACATAAGAGATATTTAATTCTACTTATAGGAGTTATAAAATGAAAAAATTGCACGATGGTTGTTACCTTATGGATTCTGAGATTGCTGCTCTGTGGTCGGAGAAATACTCCGATCCAAAGTTTGATAGCGAATGCTATATTGCCCGAGCACTGTTTAAATACAATCCAACAATCTTAACCCTGGCGAATTTCCCAACGAAGGATGAAGCCGACAAGTTTATTAAGGAGTTGTACGATGAAGCAGATAATGGATAAGTGGAGGGCCCACTACAAAAGACTGGCCACACAGAATGTATTGGCGGAGTCTCTAGTAGAGAAGGAAGAGATGCCATCGCAGGAACCAGGCAATGGTTCGCCGGACGACTACCTAAGAATGGCCGCCGAGCAAGAGATGATGTCAAACGTCTTTGCGATTGGTGAAGATGGTGATAACGATTCTGTCTTGGACATGATAAGGGCAGACGAGTGGGAAGAACAAAACCCACAAGGATTTATGAATTCTCTCAACTCAGGCAAGAGGGGCGGTTTTCTCACATCCTACTCCAAAGAAGACTTGGCAGGCATGAGACTGTTCAAATTGAAGGATCACAATCTCGGTTTTGCTGTCAAAGAAGGCGGGGATATTGTCAGCGTCCACAACAATTCCGGCATTGGCGGCATCGGCCGCGATCTGATGGCAGCAGCAATTCGCAATGGCGGACAGAAACTAGATCACTTTGATGGTTTCTTGACTGGTTTTTATAGGAAGAATGGTTTTGGTAAAGTTGCAGACGCATGGGCATGGAACGACAAATATGCTCCTTCTGATTGGAAATACGAGGCAGTTAATATTTTTGATCCAAGAACGAGCATATATGCTGACGAACTGAAAAAATACAAATCTGTTGAAGATATGCCAGATGATCTGAAAGCTAAGATTGGCGCTTATGAGTCCGGCCGCCCCGATGTGATCTTTCGTCAATTAGGGTGAGTTGATGATTGCCTAAGCAAAATCAATCACTTATAAAAAACATGACAAATACCTTGACAAGGCATGGGTGATCTGCTATAATGCACATCGAACCTTAAATGACAGGAAAATCTACTATGGAAAGAAAAGAATCATCGATTCCGTTCGTTGGATTGCATGCGCATAGTGTCGCTAGTGTTTTTGACGGCCTAGGATACCCAGCAGAACATATGGATTTTGCTTACAGCAATGGCATGGATGCCCTCGCACTAACAGATCACGGTAGCATGAATGGACTAGCATATCAAGTTATGCATGCCAAGAAGATGACGAAGGAAGGAAAGGATTTCAAGCCAATTTTCGGAGTGGAAGCATATTTTATTCCTTCCATCGAGGAATGGAAGAGTGACTTCGAGCGAGTCAAGAAAGAGAGAGCCGCCTCCAAGAAGAGACAATCAAATATAGACGGTGATGCGGCCGGCGCCACAGTAGAAGATGAGCAAGAAACAAAGAAAGCCATCAAGAGTATTTTGAATAAGCGACGGCACATGGTCATCTTGGCACAGAACCAAACGGGACTGAATAACATCTTTCAGATGATAAGCAAGAGTTATAAAGGGGGCAACTTCTATCGCTTCCCTCGTGTAGATTATGCGATGCTCCAGGAGCACTCTGAGGGCATCATTGCCGCCTCCGCCTGCTTAGGCGGGGTATACGCAGGAGACTTCTGGGAGCACCGTGAGGCAGGCGATGAGGCAGTCTTAGGCGCAATGCGCGAGACAACCCGCCGAATGGTGGGCATCTTCGGAGATAGGTGGTATGCTGAACTCCAATGGAACAGGATTGAGGAGCAGCACCAACTAAACAAGTTCACCATCCAAGTCGCTAGCGAATTTGGGTTGCGATTGATAAGCACAGCGGATAGTCATTATCCGAGCCCTGATCTGTGGAAGCAACGAGAAATATACAAGAAGCTAGGTTGGTTAAAAAAAGGAGATGCGGGAGAAGATCTTCCTGCCACCCTCAAGGAGATGCCCTATGAGTTGTACCCAAAAAACGGAGACGAGATGTGGGAATCCTACAAAAGATACTCAAAAGAATGCGGATTCGAATACGATGATAATCTGGTCCGCGCATCTATCACCGAGACACATAATATTGCCCATGAGAGAATATCCCGGTTCCTACCAGACAATAGGGTACAGTTACCAAGTTTTGTGGTCCCCGAAGGTAAGACCGCCGCCAGCGCCTTGGTTGATATATCAATTGAAGGATTACACAAATCCGGTTTGGGTAAAAAATCAATTTATGTAGAGAGACTCAACGAAGAACTTGATGTAATCAACATGAACAACTTCGCCCAATACTTTCTTACGATGAAAGCAATATCCGATATTGCGAGTTCTAAGCAGTTGGTTGGGCCCGCTCGCGGCAGTGCGGCAGGTTCTCTTGTCGCATATGTGCTTGGCATTACTCAGGTGGATCCAATCAAATACGATCTTCTCTTTGAGAGGTTTATGACGAGAAACCAAAAAGAGATGGGATTCCCAGATATTGATTATGATGTCTCAGATCCCATGGGACTTAAGGAAGAATTGATCAAGGAGTGGGGTGACGACAAAGTGGTGCCCATTAGCAACTGGAATACCCTCCAACTAAAATCTCTCTTGAAAGACATTAGCAAGATGCAAGGCATTCCTTTCAAGGATGTTAACATTGTCACAAACGTGATGATGCGAGAAGCGACGCCCGCAGCGAAAGCAGCGAAAGGCATTACTTCGGGGATGTATATTCCGGGGTTCGAGGAAGTAAAGCAACACAGCCCTTCCCTTCGCGACTTCTTTGTGAAGTATCCAGATGTGGCAACAAATGTCTCTGCCCTGTATGGGCAAGTAAGGAGTTGTTCTCGTCATGCAGGTGGTGTTGTGGTGGGCGACAACCTAGATAAGCACATGCCCCTTATCAATAGTGGCGGAGTCAAGCAGACTCCATGGAGCGAAGGTCAAAATGTTAGGCATTTAGAGCCGATGGGGTTTATCAAGTTTGACATCTTGGGATTGACTACATTGAGGATGATGGAAGGAGCAATCACCCATATACTTAAACGTCACTACGGCAAAAAGGATCCATCTTTCGACGAAATAAAAGAATTTTATGATAAAAACCTTCACCCAAGCATCTTAGATATGAGTGATCAGAAGGTGTACAAGAACGTCTTTCAGAAGGGTAACTGGGCAGGTGTCTTTCAGTTTACGGAAGGCGGCGCACAGAGGTTCTGCGAGTTGGTGAAACCAGCAAACATCGTTGACCTCTCGGCCATCACTAGTATCTACCGACCTGGACCCTTGTCAGCGAAAGTCGATAAGCACTATATCGCAGCAAAGAAGAATCCAGGCGACATCAAATATGCTCACAAGATTGTGAAGGAAGTCACCAAGGAGACTTATGGGTTCCTTATTTTTCAGGAGCAGATTGCATTGTTGGCCCACCGCCTAGGGAAGGATCTTAGTTTGGATGAGGGAAACCTATTGAGAAAGATCCTAACGAAGCGAGGAGCAGGCAAGGACAAGATCAAGGAAGGTATTCACAAAAAGTTCATAACAGGATGCTTGGAGAAGGATATGCGAGCAGACGAAGCACAGAAGCTGTGGGACACCTTCGAGTTCTTCTCGGGGTATGGGTTCAACAAATCTCATGCTTTGAGTTATAGTATCTTATCCTTTCAGTGTGCATGGTTGCTAAACTATTACCCATCAGAGTGGGTAGCAGCATTCCTCGATAAGGAGCCAGAGGCTCGTAAAGAGAAGGCGATCAACATTGCCCGCAGTATGGGGTTCAGCATACAAAAGCTTGATGTTAACACGAGCGGATTTACTTGGGAGATCAGCGAGGATGGGAAAACTCTAACTCAACCACTCTCCAGCATAAAGGGACTCGGCAGCGCAGCAATCAAGGAGATTGTCGATCACCGCCCATTCAACACGATTGAGGAGTTCTTGTTCGACGACAGAATGCTTTACTCAAAGGTTAACAAAAAGAGTGTTGATGCCCTGGTTCGTTCGCAGGCATTGAATGGACTGATGGATGATCGTTTCAGCGGGATGAAACATTTTTGGATGTCGGTGGCGAGCGAGCGACCACGTAAAGAGAAGAATTTGCTAGAGAACATAGAGAAGCACCTCAAAGAGGGTGACTTCACTCCAGGGGAGAAGTTAGAGAACCTCATAGATTTGACAGGGTTGTTTCCCTTTGACTTAGTGATGACAAGGGAGGTGGAAAGAAGACTAGAAGAAAAGTTTGTTCCACCGATTAGTGAATACGATCCAGATCTGGGTGTTGTGTGGTTTATACCTCGTAAGGTAATCCAGAAGAAGACGAAGCACGGTAAAGACTGGTGGCTCGTGGAAGCGATTGATAAGAACAGCACGGTGACTGCTATCAAGTGTTGGGGTGTCCAGAATGGAAAAGATATTATCCACATAAATCGCCCTTACATAGCGAAACTAGATAATGATCCCGTATGGGGATTCAGCACCAGGAGCATTCGCCGGTTCTTTAAACTGCTCGGGTAACGATCCAAGAAACAGATCCGTTGTCGATTATGCTTGACAAGCAGATTTAGATGTGCTATACTGTGATCCGGCGAAGGATCGCTTAATCAGAAAGAAGAGAAAAACGAATGGGAATCAATGTACTTAGTTTGTTTGATGGCATAAGTTGCGGTCAAATTGCTTTAAACAGAGCAGGGATAAGGGTAGATAAATACTTTGCTAGTGAAATTGATAAGAACGCAGAAAAGGTAACGCGGCATAATTTCCCCGATACGATTCACATCGGCGATGTTCTCGAAGTCAAGGGTTCGGAACTTCCCCAGATTGATTTGCTCATGGGCGGAAGTCCATGTCAAGGTTTCAGTTTCTCTGCCAACAAAGCACAGACAAACTCGAAGAAGAACTCGGAGGACTCTGAGGCGGAGAAACTCCCCCCGCTCCCCCCGCGACTTAACTTGGATGATCCGCGAAGTAAATTGTTCTTTGAGTTCGTAAGACTCCTGAAGGAAACAGAACCAAAGTATTTCCTCTTTGAGAATGTCAAGATGAAGAAAGAGTTCCAGGATATAATCTCCGATCAACTTGGTGTAGAACCTCAGAAGATAGACAGTAAAAACTTCTCAGCCCAAAGCAGGCAGAGACTGTACTGGACAAATATCCCCTTCGATAAAGAAGGGATCGACACAGACAGAGGGGGCGTACTCCTTAGAGACATTATGGAACCCTATTATGGCGAAGAGGTAATGTCCGATCAGAGGGTGTTGCAAAAGTTGATCCCTCTCTTGGAATCATCTAAATATCGCCACTCGCCCGATCCCAAGAAAAGCTTCTGCTGGCGCAGAGACACGCAGGGTCGAATTCTGGTTATGCGCCCTGACAAACTTAAGATTCAGAGAATAGGCCGCATAGGCGAAGGAAGACATAAGTCTGAAATTATAACTGTGTCATCTCACCCCCATGTTTTTGACGGGAAAGATATAAGAAAAGTAA